>ERZ808262.264-NODE-264-length-32702-cov-15.431740_pt1 | contig 32702 bp, 29 predicted proteins | sample MGYA00520895_ERZ808262 | MGnify/ENA primary metagenome ERZ808262 (study PRJEB31516, sample SAMN03275588) | gut metagenome | biome: mammalia-associated habitat; material: feces | host: Papio cynocephalus | place: Kenya | collected 2012-08-02 ... | reverse complement strand
TGAGATCTCATACTTCAGGTGTTCAAGCGCATGTTATGGAAGAAAGCAAGGGACAGGGGCCTTTGAAAATTATTTGTCCTGGAAAAACTTATCGCCGTGATGATGATCGTACACATTCTCATCAATTTTCACAATGTGAAGGATTAGTTATTTCTGAAAATGTTAATTTGGGTACTTTAATGGAAACATTAACATTAATGTTAAGACATTTATTTGGCGAAAGTAGAAAAGTAAGATTCCGTCCCTCTTATTTTCCATTTACTGAACCATCAATTGAAGTAGATGTTTCTTGTTTTGAATGTAATGGTAAAGGTTGCAGCTTATGTAAAAATACCGGTTGGATTGAAGTCTTAGGAGCTGGTATGGTTCACCCAAATGTCTTAAGACTTAATGGTTTTGATGATAAAAAATATCAAGCATTCGCATTTGGTGTTGGTTTAGAAAGATTAGCCATGCTTAAATATGGCATTGATGATATTAGAAAATTCTTTAATTCAGATTTGGAATTTCTTACTCAATTTAGAAAGGTGAACTAATATGATTTTTTCTTATAAATTATTAAAAAGTCTTGTTGATATCAATGATCTTTCTATTGATGAACTTGTAAATAAGCTTACTTTTTCTGGTTTTGAAGTAGAAGGTTATAAAAAAGTTGCTCAAGCTAGTGATGTAACTTGTGGCGAAGTTATTTCATGTGAACCACATCCAGATTCTGATCATCTTCACGTATTAAAAGTAAATATAGGAACAGATATTTTAGATGTTGTTTGTGGGGCTAAAAACGTTTTTAAAGGTGCTAGAGTTATTTTAGCTAAAGTTGGCTGCAAATTACCTGCAATTAATGAAACAATTAAAAAAGGTGTTATTCGCGGTAAAGTAAGTAATGGCATGTGCTGTTCACTTGTTGAATTAGGTGTTGATAAAGCTAGTTTATCTGAAGAAGATTTAAATGGTATCCACTTACTTAGTAAAGATATTCCTTTGGGATGCAATGACTTATTAGAAAGACTAAATTTAGATGATTATTCTATTGATATAAATATTTTACCTAATAGACCAGACTGTTTATCTCATTTAGGCTTAGCTAGAGAAATTTCAAGTTTATTTAATAGAAAATTATTAAATTTAGATAGTTTTAATTTAACTAATAAAGAATCAAGTTATTTTATTTCTTCTTTAACTGATAAATGCGATAAGTTTTTATTTAGCGAAGTTACTTTAAATCAAGAAAGTAAAACACCTAATGAAATTGTTCAATTTTTACAAACATGCGGGCAAAGAAGTGTTTCATTACTTGTTGATTTAGGAAATTTCTTTACCATTTTGACTGGTCAACCAATACATTTATATGATTTAGATAAGGTCGAAGGGAAAAAATTAGTTGTTGTCGATGATTTTAATGGTCCTTTTGTCGCTTTAAATGATAATTCATATAATTTAAAAAATGGCGATATTGTAATTAGAGATGAAAAAAAGGCTTGTTGTTTAGCTGGTGTTATGGGTGGAAAAGATGTTGCTATATCTTCAAATTCCTCTCATATTGGTATTGAAGTAGCTCATTTCTATCATGCTAGTATTCGTCATACATCTAACAATCTTGGTCTTTCTTCATTTTCATCTAGTTTATTTGTTAAAGGTGTTAATCCTTATTTACTTGAAGAGAATCTTTCTTACTTCTTGGCTTTACTTAAAAAATATGTTAATGATTTTGTGTATTTAGGAACTTCTAAATTTGATAAAGTTAAACCTTTAACTGGTGGTTTTGACTTTTCTTTAGAAAAATTAAATCATCGTTTGGGTGCTTCTTATTCAAAAGAAGAAGTCTTTGATTTATTAAAAAGATTTAACTTGACTTATGAAAACGGAAAAATTTTATTTAACAAATATCGTCTTGACTTAGTTGAACAATGTGATATAGATGAAGAAGTTTTTAGAAGTTTAAAGCAAGATCCTATTAATATTTCATTAAAAGATTTACCAATTACTATAGGCTCATTAACATATGAGCAAAAAACTATTAGAGAAATTAAAAATAATTTGATCGCACATGATTTAAATCAAATTATTACTTTTACTTTAGTTTCTAAAAAGCTTGATAATGAATTAAGAGTTTTTAATAATAATGAATCTTATAAGTTATTAAATCCATTAACAGAGGAACATGAATATGTTCGTTCTGATTTGCTTTCTTCTTTAGTTCAAGCAATTAATTATAATTTGGATAGAAAAGAAGATAATTTCGGCTTATTTGAAGTTTCTACAATCGATACTAAACAAGGTAATCATATTTATTTATCTCTCGGCTTAGTTGGTAAAAAGTTAAATAGAGAATTAGTAAATGCTGAAGATTATAATTTCTATGATTTAAAGGGCTTAGTTGAAGAAATTTTTGCTTTATGCAATCTTGATGAAAAACGTTATATGCTAGTAAGAAGTAAAAATGAAAATTTCCATCCTTATAAATCTGCTGATATTTTTATTGGTAAAACACTTGTTGGTACATTTGGTTATTTAAATCCTAAGTTAAAAATTGGTGAATTATTAGTTGGCGAATTAGATTTAGGCTTTATGTTAAGTCAAAAATCTTCTAAGTTTAAGGCTAAACCATTATCAAGCTTACAACCAATTAGAAGAGATCTGGCATTTAAGTTAAATGGCGATGTTTCATCTAGTCAAATAATTTCTGAAATTAAAAAAGCTGGTGGAAATAAAATATCTAAAATTCAAACTTTTGATGTCTTTAACAAAGATAATGTTACATCATATGCTTATGCTATTTATTTAGTAAATGAAGAAAAGTCATTTACTGATGATGAAATAAATCAAATCTTGGATAAAATTATTAAGCAAGTTACAGGTAAATTGAAAGTTGAGTTAAGATAATGAAATATATTAACCCATCATTTAGTGAAATTTGTGAACTTGATTTTTATACTAAAATTGCTTTAGTTGCTCATAATTGCTATCAGGTTGATAGAAATGATAAACCTAAAGAATTTGTTAAACGCTTAATTAGTTTTAAGCATTTGGCTATGATTGAACATTATCATTTTGTAGCAGATATTTCTAAAAGCTTTTATCAAGAGTTAATAAATTTTAATTCACCGTTTTTGATATTAGTTAATAAAAATGATAAATATTATGTTAACTTTACATTAAGGATTCTTTTAGAAGATTATGAGAGTAAAAAATCTAAAGTTTTAGAGGGATTAATTTCTTTACTTCCTGATGACATAATTGAACTATTTCCTAATTTTACGAAATCAATTTCTTTTAATGGCAAATTATTAACTGAAGATGAAGTAAATAATTTACCATATGATTTATTTTATAAACTAAAGGATGTTTCTTTAAAAATAATTACTGATAGAGGTGTTACTCATGAATTGGTAAGACATAGATTAGCTAGTTATGCACAAGAGTCCACTAGATATTGTAACTATGCAAAAAATAAATTTGGTAATGAACTAACTTTTATTACTCCTTTAGATTATGATTTGCATAAACAGGATTATGATAAAACTTTTTCTTTTATAGAAAAAGAATATATTTATATGATTAATGATCTAAGAATGACTGCGGAGATGGCAAGAGCTATTTTGCCAAATAAGCTAAAGGCTTCAATTATTATTACTGCTAATATTGAAGAATTTGATAAGATATTTGCTTTACGTTTGGATCCTCATGCTCATCCTGATATTCGTTTAGTTTTTAGACCTATTAAAGAATATTTTATTAATAAAGGATACTTACAAAATGGAAAAACTTTCTAGAAATTTTGTTTTAAAAAATAGAGATTTAGATGTCTCTTTAACTAATGAAGTTTTAAGAGAAATGATTTTGACACCTTCTCAACTTAAGGCGGTCCCGTATCTTGTTTCTTCAAGTCCAATAATTGCTCATTTTACTTCATTTGAAAGTGAAAATGGTTATATTACACGTTTGATTTTAGAAGCCAATGTCGAGATTTATGATGATGCCTTACAAAAGAATGTAAAACTTCCGATTAAAACAGATGACTATTTGACATTAAGTGAAGTTGAAGATGAAAATGCCGATTTAATTAAAGAACATTATGGTTATGATTTTACGGGAGTAGTTTTAGCTATTTTCTATGAAAGCATTCCATATCGTACATCTATTGAACATTTTTCGTATGATGATTCTTCAGTAGAAGTTATCTCTGAAGATGAATATTTTAAAAGGCAAGAAAACAAAAATAAAGATAATTCACCTTTTTCTAAGCTGAAAGATTTAATAAAATAGTTTAAATAACTAATGTAAGGCACTAGCAGTAGCTAGTGTCTTTTTTTGTACTTCATAAATTTTTTACTTGATTTTTTAATAAAATGTTGTATTTATGGAATGAACGTGGTAAATTATGGGTGGAAGTGGAGGAAAGTGGAAGATGTTTGTAGGTGAATATCGTCATAGTCTTGACGAAAAATCCCGTATCGTCTTACCGAGCAAGTTTCGCTCAAGTCTTTCACCTACCGTTTATTTGTCTCTTGGTTTAGATCGCTGTTTAGAAATTGTTCCTGCTGATATCTTTATTAGTGAAGCTAATGAAATTATTAAGATGGGAAAATTTAATCCTCAAGCTAGGGCATTAAGACGTTTAAAGTTTGATAACTCTATTGAGGCTAGCATTGATAAACAAGGGAGAATAATCTTACCTAAAAACCTTTTAGATAAGGCTAGTATTGTTAAAGATGTGGTGATTTTAGGTGATGGTGATCGTATTGAAATTTATGCATCTAATGTATTTGATGAATTAAATTCTCGTGATTTACCTAATTTTGAAGAAATTGCATCTTCTTTAGCAAATAGAAAGGAATAAAGTATGGTTTATAACCGACATATTCCAGTCTTATGTAATGAGGCTATTAATGCACTAAATATTCGCCCTGATTCAATATGTCTAGATATGACATTGGGACGCGGTGGTCATTCTTCTAAGATTCTTGAGAAAATACCAAAAGGACATTTGTATGCAACTGATAAAGATATAAATGCCTTGGATTATTCTAGAAAAAGATTAGAAGCCATTGCAAAAAACTTCACTTTGTATCATCTTCCTTTTTCGAAATTCATAGATGAATTACAAAAAGAAGGTTTAAAAGGTGCAGATTGTATTCTATTCGATATTGGAGTATCTTCTCCGCAGTTTGATGATCCTAGTCGTGGTTTTTCTTATAGATTCGATGCAAAATTGGATATGAGAATGAACCAGGAACAGAAATTAACCGCCTATGATGTTGTAAATACCTATTCATTAAATGATTTAACAAGAATTATTTATGAATATGGTGAAGATCCTTCTGCTAGGAGAATTGCTGCAAATATTGTGAAAAGAAGAGAAATTGCTCCAATTGAAACAACATTGCAATTAGTTGATGTTATTAAAGAAAGTCTTCCAAGCTTCATTCTTAACAAAAAAGGACATCCGGCTAAACAAACTTTCCAAGCCATTCGTTATGAAGTTAATAATGAAAAAGGTGAACTTGAAGAAGGTTTAAAAAAAGGTATTGATTACTTAAATGTTGGTGGTCGCTTAGCTATTATAACCTTTAATTCATTAGAAGATAGAATTGTAAAAGATCTCTTTAAATCTTATACATCTCATCCATCAACTAATCGATACTTACCTGATGATCTTTCATTAGGAGAAATTAAATATAGTTTAGTTAATAAAAAACCAATTACCCCTAGTCAGAAGGAACTTAGTATAAATCCACGTGCCTTACCTAGTAAGCTTCGCGTGATAGAAAGGATAAAAGCTTAAAATGTTCAAAATGAAAGAAAAATTAAAAAAGAATCATTTAAAAGGATTTGACCGTAAAGTTAGAATTTTAGCAGTTTCTTCTTTTGCTTTATTAATAGCCTCTTTATCCATTTTTATTCCTTTAACAAATAATTTACAAACAAAAAATATAGATAAAATTCAAGAAATTAATCAAGATAAAAAAACAACTCCAGTTGTTAATAATAATGATGTAAGCTTAGATTATTGATTCCTTTTTATAATATATACCTCCTTTCTTTTTCTTTCTTATTAATATTAATAAGAAAAAAGACTAGAAATAGTTAAGTCTATTTCTAGTTTTTTTTGTAAATAAAAACCCAATTAACATTATGTTAAATAATAATTAATTGGGTGAAATTAAAGCTATTCTCTAGTTAATTTCTTTTCTTTGATATCGGTTGTAATTAATTTAACAAAGTCATCAAGCGATATAGTAACTTGTTTGTTAGAACCAAAGATACGATAAGTAACGGATTTAGAAGCGATTTCTTTATCACCAATAACTAAGGAATAAGGAATCTTCTTAGCAGTTGCTAAAGCAATCTTTTTACCTAATTTTTCATCAGAATCATCGATTTGAGCTCTAACATTATTTTCTTCTAATTTCTCTAGGACTTCTTTTGCATAATTTAAATGAGCAGAATTGATAACAGGTAATATTTTAACTTGAACAGGTGCTAACCAAGTAGGGAAGTTACCTTTAAAGTGCTCAATTAAAATACCTGTAAATCTTTCCAATGAACCGAAAATAGCTCTATGAATCATTAAAGGAGTCTTTTTGGAGCCATCTTGATCAACATAGGTGCAGTCAAATCTTCCTGGTAACTGCATATCTAATTGAATAGTACCACATTGCCAAATTCTCCCTAAAGAGTCTAGAAGTTTAAAATCAAGTTTAGGACCATAGAAAGCACCATCACCAGGATTAATTTTATAAGGAATATTACTCTTTTCAAGGCATTTTCTTAAAATATCTTCGGCTTTGTTCCAAGTTTCAATCTTTCCAATATAACCTGTTTCAGGTCTAGTAGAAAGCTCGATGTGATAAGAAAGACCAAAGATAGAATAAATTTCTTTATAGAGTTTAAGTAAATGGGTAATTTCAGATTCGATTTGATCTTCTCTGATAAAAGTATGTGCATCATCTTGAGTAAAACATCTAACTCTAAATAAACCATTTAAAGCACCAGAAGCTTCATGACGATGGACTAAGCCTAATTCACCAACTCTAATAGGTAAATCTTTATATGAATGTTGAGAATTCTTGTAAACTAAGATAGCACCAGGGCAGTTCATAGGTTTAACAGCATATTCTTTGTCATCAATCATTGTAGTATACATATTTTCTTTATAATGATCCCAGTGACCAGAAATTTCCCATAATTCTTTAGAAAGAATAATAGGTGTTTGAACTATTTGATAATGGTTTTTATAGTGAATTTGATTCCAAAAATCAACTAATTGATTTCTTAAAATCATTCCATTAGGTAACCAAAATGGGAAACCAGGCCCATAATCAGAGAGCATGAATAAATCAAGTTCACGGCCTAATTTACGATGATCTGATTGTTTTCTTTCTTCAACTAATTTTAAATAATCTTCTAAATCTTTATTATTAAAGAAACAAGTACCATAGATTCTAGTTAATTGTTCATTGTTTTTATCACCTTTAAAATAGGCACCTGCAATAGAAAGTAATTTGAAAGCTTTACAATAAGAAGTATTAGGAACATGAGGGCCTTTACAAAGATCAGTAAAATCACCATCAGTGTAAATTGATAAAGGGGCATTTAATTCCTTTAAATGTATAAGTTTTAATTCTTGGCCCTTAAATATTTCTTCGCCTTCTTTTAAGCTGATTTCTTTTCTTTCAAAAGGATAAGCTTTAGAAACAATTTCGTGCATTTCCTTTTCAATAGCTGGGAAATCCTTATCAGAAATAGGTTTTGAAAAATGAATATCGTAATAGAAACCTTCATCAACAGCTGGACCAAAAGCAAATTGAGCATCTGGATAAAGATGTTTAATTGCGCTAGCTAAAACATGAGCACAAGAATGATTTAAAATATGTAAAGATTCTTTGTCATCTTTAGTTAATATTTTTAAATCACCATCATGAGGTACTACATCTCTAAAGTCATAGTATTCATCGTTTAACATTGCACCTAAGCAATTTTTACCAAGAGAGTGAGAAATAGAATTAGCAACATCTAAGAATGTTGAACCTTCCTTAATTTCTAAAATTTTACCATCTTTTAATTTTAATTTAATCATAATTTTCCTCCTTAAATAAAAAAAGTGGTCTTAGGGCGATTTTTTACCGCGGTACCACCTAAATTCACCTGAGATGATCTCAAGCCTTCATTCATATAAGTTAAACTTAACTTACAAAGCCTAATTGCTTAGGAAGCTCCGAAGTGGTATTTGTAGCCTTGTGTTATTATTTCACCAAGTTAATAACTCTCTAAATTTTTCTACAAACTTGTCTTCTTCAATGCTTACGTTAGATAGTTTAACCAATTTTAATAAAAAATCAAGTTATATTTTAAAAAATAAAAAAACAAATAAAAAGAGGTTAGTTTACCTAACCTCTTTGAAGATAAATTAAGCTAAAACCAAACTAGCTGCAGAAATTATTCCAACATCTTGATTGAATTTAGCTAATGTTAAACGAATATGATTAACAGGGAAAGGTAAAACAAACCCATTTGCAACAGATTGTAAATCACTTAGGAAAATAGCTTTTGATTTTAAAACACCACCAGAAAGGATAAAACAATCTGCATTAAATGCAACCTGAATATTAGATATAAATGAAGCAGTGATTCTTAACCAATCTTCATAAGCACGCTTTGCATTTATATCTTTTGATAATACCTTTTCAAAAAAATCATGTGCGTTTTTAACGTTTAAATTATTTAAGCGAGCTAAATTAACAATACCTGTACCTGAAATAAGTTGCTCAGCTTCGAAATATCTATTTTTATAGAAAATATATTCATGTCCTAATTCCAAAGGTAAATCAACTAATTGCCCATTTTCTACTAAACCAACACCAATGCCAGTGGAAATAGTCATAAAAACAACAGTTTTATAATTTGCACCACTTCCAAACTTAGCCTCAGCTAGAGCAGAACAATTTGCATCGTTAGCTAATTTAATTTTTACATTTGGATACTCTTTTTTTAGTAAAGAAACTAAATCAAAATTACGTATGTTTAAATTAGGAGAATACTTAATAATTCCGTTACTTATAAAGCCAGCAGCAGAGATACCGATGTTATTAACTTCAATTTTTAATGAAGAGGCTAATTCATCTATCATTCTTTTGATTTGGCTATATAAAAGATCTTCATCATCTTTAGTAGTAGGTTCTAAAATTAGCTTTTCAATATTTAGATTTTCATCTATTAAAGCAACTCTTAAATTGCTACCGCCTAAATCAATGGCGATGACTTTATTCATAAAATTAACCCCTTTTAATTATTTAACTATTTAACTTTAATAACTTTTAATAAGTTAGAAACTTCGCCTTCTCTTCTATCAGTGATGATAACGATATCGCTACCTTTTTCAACACCAACTTCTAAGGCATATTTATTAGCTAAAGTTTCTAAACCTTCTAAGTCAACAGGTAATTTATTTTCAATTACAGAGTAGACAGCATAAGCCATACAAGCATTAGTAGCAGCAACTCTATTAGTAGAAACATTAATTACTGGGCAAGCAGGAACAAAACGAGAAACTCTTCTAGATAATTTACCATCTTTAGAGAATGAAACGATTAATTTGCAATGACCAAGTAAAGCAGTTGAAGCAGCAGAATAAGCAATACTATCTTCAATAGAATGATCAGAAGTGGTCCAACCTTCTTCTAAGAAATGTTTATAATCTACATACTTTTCCATTGTTTCAGAAATCTTGGCTTCCATGCTGGCTGATTCAACAGGATATTCACCATTAGCAGATTCAGCAGATAACATAACACCATCAGAACCTTGTAAAACTGCATTAGCAACATCACTAACTTCAGCTCTAGTAGGATTTGGATTGTGTTTCATGGAATCAAGCATTTGAGTAGCAGTAATAACTGGTTTACCAGCTTTTCTGCACATTTCAATGAGCTTTCTTTGAACAACAGGAACATCCCAAGCAGGAATTTCAACACCCATATCGCCTCTAGCGACCATGATGCCATCAGAATATTTGACGATTTCGTCTAATTTAGCAATAGCTTCAGTGTTTTCAACTTTGGAAATAATTTTAATATGTTTTCCACCATGAGCAGCTAAAACATTTCTAATATCTTCAATATCTTTTTTGTTTCTAATAAAGGAAGCAGAAATATAATCGACTTTAGCAGTTTCACAACCCCATACTAAATCAGCTTCATCTTTAGGAGAAATATAAGGCATATTAAGATGAGTATCAGGGCAGTTAACGCCTCTTTCATCTTTAACAGAATGATTGTTTAAACATTCTGTTAATAAGCAATGTTCATCAGGTAATTTTTCTAAAACCTTAAATCCAACATTACCATCATCAAGTCTAATTTCATCACCGATTTTACAATCTTCATATAAGGCTTTATAAGTAACAGAGAATTGAGTTCTATTACCTAAAACTTCATGATCAGAATAAATTTTAACTTTATCACCTTTGAAATATTCTTGTTCCCCGTTTTCAAAGTTGTGAGTTCTAATTTCTGGTCCTTTAGTATCAAGCATTAAAGGAATAATAACACCTAATTTCTTTTCATATTCTCTTGTGATTTCAACTTTTTGATAGTGTTCATCAAAAGAACCATGAGAGAAATTCATTCTAACAATGTTCATTCCAGCTTCAATCATCTTTGGGAAAACATTTTCGCCCGAAGAAGAAGGACCAATAGTACAAACTACCTTGGTTTTTTTGTTAATCTTCATCATTTTTACATTACCTCTTTCCTGCATTAGCCAATATAATTAGAAGTCTTAACATAATCTAATGAAGACTTTCTAGGCAAAGCTAACGCATCGGATATATTGTAATATTTTAAATGATTTTCTACAAGACCCGCACATACGCAAGTTATACCTTTATCGATAAGATTTACAGCATAGTTTCCTAAACGGGAAGCTAAAATTCTATCAAAAGCAGAAGGGGTTCCTCCTCTTTGCATATGGCCTAATTTTTCAGCTCTAGCTTCAAATCCTGTTCTTGCTTCAACTTCTTTTGCTAATTCATTAACATCAGTTATTTTTTCAGAGATTAAAACGATAGCATGTTGTTTTCCTGCATTTCTTTGCGCTTGCAAAAATGAAATAACATCAGCTCTAGTAACCCTTGTTTCATTAGTAATAACCATTTCAGCCCCACAAGCTAAAGCACTTGCAGCCGCTAAATCACCACAACGGTTTCCCATAACTTCTATTATGGAACAACGTTGATGGGAAGATGATGTATCTCTTAATCTATCTACACATTCAACAATAGTGTTTAAAGCGGTATCAAAACCAATTGTATAATCAGTCGAAGCGATATCGTTATCAATAGTCCCAGGTAAACCAACAACTTGGATACCTAAATTTGCAAGCTTTTGTAAGCCCATGTAAGTTCCATCACCGCCGATTCCAACAACTGCATCGATATTGTGCATTTTAAGGATTTTAACAGCTTGTTCCTGAACCTCAATGTTTTTAAATTCTGGAAGTCTAGCAGTTCCTAAAATTGTACCACCACGATTGATGATTTCCGAAACAGATGTGTGATTTAATGGTTGAATCATATCATCAATGAGTCCACGATAGCCATTATAAATTCCAAACATTTCATCACCATTAGTAAGACCTGTTCTTACACATGCTCTTATACAAGCATTCATTCCTGGGGCATCCCCACCAGATGTTAATACAGCAATTCTTTTTTTCATTATTATTTACCTCGTTTATATTTTATATTATTTTTAAAAATTATGTATAAAATTTGAAAGATTTTTATCTCCAATTTTGGTAAAATAAATAAGATGCTAATTTTTGAAAAGAACTCTTTATTTATCATTAAAGGAGAAGTTTCTCTTTCTAGTTTACAAGAAGAAACTCTAACTAAGTGTTATCTTCCAATTATTTCAAGTATGGCTTTTTGTTTGTATCACATTTTTGTTTATACAAATAAAGATAATAGATATTTTTCTTATGAATATTTACAAATTTATGAGGATAACGATGTAACTATTAACAATGCAATTCATTATTTAGAAGCTACAGGTTTACTTTCAACATATAGAAAGGAAAGTCAGAATAAAGTTGTTTATATACTTAAAATATTTAAACCTTCTACCCCATATAATTTTTTTAACAATCCAATTTTAAGTAATTTGTTGCTTTCAAAAATCGGTGAGAGAAGATTCTTAGAAGTAAGGAATTATTTTAAAAGTTTTGATGATATACCTAAAGAATTTATTGATGTTAGTGCAGATTATAAGCAAGTTTTTGATGTTGATAGTTCATTAGATAAAATTGCAAAAATCAATGGTTTAATTGATGAAGAACAAAAAGATGTCAAATATTCATTTGATGAATCAAAGTTTAATAAAAAATTGCTTGATTTGCAGGTTGACCCAGAAGTTTTGAAACCATATAAGGAACAAATAAAAAAATTAGCTAGTTTATATGGTGTTAATGAAGTTGATTGTGCAACTTACATATCACAATTTTGCTTAAATTCATATAACGTCTTTGAATTTGATAGTTTCTCAAATTGGGTTATGAAATATAGAAAATTTGCTATAAATAACCAAGAAAAAGGTCAGACATATGTTTTTGGTACTTCAGACTTTGCTAAACGTGTTAAAGAAATGGAAGAAAAGAAGCCTAATGAATTTTTATCCTCACTTTATAAAGGTGCAACCCCTTCTATTATTCAACTTAGATTAATTAAAAATTTATCTTTAACATATAAATTATCAACAGATGTAATAAACTGTATTTTAGATTATACTTTTCAAAAATGTGAAGGAAAAATTCCAGAAAATTATGCTGTTTCTATTGCCTTAACATTGATATCTCATCAAATAAATAATGCTTATGATGCTATGAGTTATCTTTATGCTAGCGATCAAAAAACTAATCAAAAAATTAAGGAAAAAAATTCTTTATATGCTAATGATTCTGCAAAAGATAATGTTAATAATAATGAAACTAAAGAAAAGAATGATGATCAAATTACTGAAGATAATTATGATGATTTATTTAAAGGAGAATTTTAAAAATGGATGATAAACCAAATTTTATTAATTTAAAATATGATAATGCTCTTTTAAATAAATCCAATAATGAAACTATTGATCTTATCAATAATAATAAAGACTTAAAAGAATATTTAATTTCATTTAATGTTTCTAAAGATGTTATTTTAAATTCTTTACCTGCCATAAAAAGATATTATTTTAATGTTTCAAAATGTAAAAATTGTGATGGGCTACTTAATTGTAAAAAGGAAGATAAAGGAATTTCTTCTTATTTGAGTTTGACATATGATGGAAAGTCATTAGAAGACAATTTATGTCCTTGTAAATATTTAAGAGTTATTTTGAATTTATTAAAAAATATTCAGTATTGTTCCTATGATCGTCAAGATTGTTTTGAAAAATATTATCAAGTTGGTAAAGCTATTAAAAATAACAGTAATGTTGATACTTCTTTTGTTTATTTAGCGCGTTTATCCTATAGTTTATTAAAAGGGAAATATACACAAGATAACTTTGTTAAAGGTTTATATTTAGTTTCTGAAAATTTAAATGCTGAAAACCTTTTTCAAGGTATGACATTTTTAGCCGCAAAAATGAATGTAAATACAGCGATAGCTAAAGCAAGTGACTTATTTAATAATTTAGCAAGTTATGATCATTCAATTGTAGATGAGGCCTTAGAAATATTAGAAAAAATAAAAGATGTACCTATACTTTTTTTAACGGAATTAGGCTTTGAAAAAAAGAGTACCATAATAAAAGATACTTATTTAATTCCATTTTTAATGTCAAGACAAGGTAAAGGAAAAATAACTTTTATATCATCCTTTTATTCAATTAATGAATTGGGTGATTTGTATTATAAAGATCGTAAAAGTAAAGAACTATTATCTAATACTTTGAATAAAATTGTTGAAGAAAGAAAAATTATTGATATTCCATTTTTTTAAAAAATTATAAATAGTTTTAATTTTCCTCCTATTTAATAATAAAGGAGGATTTATGAAAATTATACAAAAAGAGGCTGGTGAATGTGGTTTAATAGTGGTTCGATATTTGATTGGAAAATTTTACAAAAATAGCAAAATTGGTTATTTACCATTAAAAAACACTTGTAAAAATTTTTTGGAAATTCAGCAAAGCTTAGAAGATTTTGGAATATTTAGTGAAGGATTAGAGATTATTAATCATAAAGAATTTTTATGCAACAAAAAGATTAATCCCTTCATTGCACAAATTGAGTTGAAAAAAGAAAAACATTTTATTTTAGTTCTTAAAATTATTGGAAAGTTTGCCTTGGCTTATTTTCCAGAAAGTGGGACAAAAATTATAAGTGTTAAAAAACTTTTTAATATTAGTACAACTAATATTTTATACATTAGAAAATTTGAAAAGAAAAAGAAAAGGGTAATTAATTTAATAAAAGCAAAAGAGGTTTTTAATCTAACTTTACTTTCTTTATTTTCTTTAACGGGTATTATTTGTTTTTTGCAATTATTAAATAATCAAAAGTTACAGCTTTTTTCATTTTTACTGGTTCCTTTTATTTTTTTGCTCTTTTATTTAACACATTTTTATAATTTAAAAATTTTTAAAAGAATGGATCAGGAAGTCTTTGCTTCGTATCTAGAAAAAAATGTTTCTGAAAGAGAGTTTTACCTCGTAAATCAAGTTAAAACAAGTTTTATTCAAAGCATAAATAATAAAATAACTGGGGTTTTTATTCTCTTTTTCTTCGTATATTATGCAATATTTTCTTCTTTAAATCAGGTTTTACTAGTAAGCCTATCATATGTTACTAACATGTTTTTTCTTATGTTATTTAAGAATTTAAATGGTAAAAAAATATTAACCATAAATAATTTAGAAAGAGATTTGTTAAAAGAATTTGACTCTAAAAAATATATTATGCTTGATAAATTAGCTATTAATTTGACAAAAACAAATGAATTGCGGAAACTTATTTCTTGTGTATTAATTCTTTTTTATTCATTTTTCTTTTCTTTAATTTTAAAGGAAGGAGATTTTTCAGGCTTTATTTTAAATTTCTTAACAACTATATTTATTACTTTTTATTTAGAAAAGACTTTTACATTTTTTTATAAAGCAAAAAATCCATATTTAAACTTTTTAAGTCTTGATAAAAGTATCTATTTAGAGGAGAAAATTTATGCATAATAATTTTAATTATTTTGCTATTGTTTTCGATATTTTGCTTAAATCATCACCAGGTAAAATAATATTAAGCAAATTTAAGGGTAAAAATGACTATCTTTCTATTTTAAATTTTACTAGTTTAGAACTTGTAAAATCTTTTAAAGAACATATTGATGTTGAAATTAATAAGAATGAAGAAAAATTCTTGGCTAATTTAATTATTAAACATTTTAATTTAGTATCCCATGACAATTATTTTATAAAAAAATTAAAACCTGAAACTTTAATTCTTAAAAAGTTTATTTTCAAATCAATTTATGAATGTGAACTAAAGGAAAATTTTATTTCAAAAATTGATAACATGTTATAATAAAAAAGTATGAAAAACTTTTATTTTGAAGATAAAACCCAAAAAAATTCTAAAGAATTAGAAAATATGTATAATCTTTTGCTTGATCATATTATTTCTTATATGAAAATAAATAAGGATATTTATCTTTCATGTTCAATAGTTAATGATGAAGAAATTCATTCGATAAATAAAGAATATAGAAAAATTGATCGTCCAACTGATGTTATTTCTTTTGCTTATAATGACTATAATGAAGGAGATAATGAACCTTTTTTGGATTTAGGTGAACTTGTTATTTCCTTAGAAACAGCATATAGACAAGCTAAAGAATATAATCATCCATTTGAAAGAGAAATGGCTTTTCTATTTATTCATGGCGTTTTACATTTACTTGGTTATGATCATGTTCATTCAGATAAAGAAGCTGAAGTAATGTTTGGATTACAAAACAATATTTTAAATTCATTTAAATACGATTATAAGGAGTTAAATATATGAGCTTAAATGATTCTGAAAAAAATAAAATTCTTTTTTTGCTTAAAAATGCTCAATCTTTATCTTATTCACCATATTCAAACTTTAAAGTCGGTGCTGTTTTATTTTTTAATGATGGCACATATACTTTAGGTGCTAATATAGAAAATGCTTCATATTCGCTAACAATGTGTGCAGAAAGAAATGCTATTTTTCAAGCAATATTACTGAAAAAAGATTTAAGGCAAGTAAAATATTTAGCAATTATTGGTAAAACAAATAAATTTGAAGATGTTATTTCTCCATGTGGAGCTTGTAGGCAAGTGATGGTTGAATTTTTAAGTCCCGAAACTAAGGTGTATTTATTTAATGATGAAGGTAATTATTTAGAAACTAATGTAGAAAAATTATTGCCTTATTCTTTTAGGAAGGAAAGTTTAATTTAATGAAAGTAGGATTTGTATGTCTTTATGGCTTAGCAAGCGCAGGAAAATCTACATTATTAAATTCTTTATTAGGAGTTAAGGTTCAAGCAGTTTCTGAAACTAAGCAAACTACTAGAGAAAATGTTCAGGGTATTTATAATGATAAAGATTCACAAATTATTTTTATTGACACCCCAGGCCTACATGCTCCTCATAAAAAATTAGGTGAAATACTTTTAAAAGATGTAAATGACGCTAAAGAAAATGTTGATTGCTTAATTTATGTTGTGGATTCAACATTAAAAGTAAATGAAAGATTATGTGATCAAGTATCAAAATTTAAAATGCCTGTTATTGTTGCTTTTAATAAAATTGATGTTTGTTTAATAGATAAAGGTTTATTTCATTTAGATGGCTATAAAAAATTGTTACCTAATGCAGAATTTGTTGAAATTTCAGCTTTAAAAAAGATTAATTTAGATGAATTAATCACTAAGGTTAAAGCTCATTTAAAAGAAGGTGTTCCTTATTTTCCAACTGACCAATTAATTGATCATCCAACAAGGTTTGTTTGGGCAGAAATAATTAGGGAAAAATGCCTTAATTATTTAAAACAAGAAGTTCCACATGCTGTTCATGTTGAAATTATTAAATCTGAAGAAGATGAAAATGGTCTTAGAATTTATGCTGATATTATTGTTGAAAAAGCCACTGAAAAAGGCATTGTTATTGGAAAAAATGGAATGATGATTTCTAAAATTAGAAGACACGCTGAATATTCATTAAAAATGTTTATGCAAGAGGATGTTAATTTGGAACTTTATGTAAAAGTAGTTCCAGATTGGCGAAATAATTTAGCAAAATTAAAAGAATTTGGATATCAGAAATGATAAATGGAAAATTAGCTTCTTTAGAAGGATATATCTTAAGCGTATCAAAAAATAAAGATTCCTCAGCAGTGATTTCTTTATTAACAAAAGATGGTATTTATACTATTTCTGCTTATGATGCTTTTAAGACTACATCTAAGTTTTATCAAGCTACATTAATCTTTAATAAAGTTATTTTTGAAGTAACAGAAAATAATTCTAATTATTTTTTAAAAGGTGTAAAAACTTTAATTAATTATACTAATTTGTATTCTGATATTTTAATTTCTTGTTCTATTCAAATGTTAATTGAAATAACTTTAAAAACTCATTATGAAGAAGATGCTGTTTGCTATGATTTTTTTGAAGCTTGTGTAAAAGGAATTGCCAATAAATTTGACCCTTTAACACTGGTTTATATTTATTTTTGTCAAATTGCTAAAATCAATGGTTTAGGTCCTATTATAAGTAATTGTGTAAATTGTTCAAGGAAAGATCATATTGTTAGTTTTGATTTTTATGAAGGTGGCTATTTATGCGATGAATGTGCAAAAGAATTAAATTATCCACCTAAGGATATTAATTATTTGAAGATTATAAAATATGGTTTTTTAGTTAGTTTAAAAGATATATATCATGCTAAATTACCAACTAGTTCTTTAAAAATTGTTCTTTTTGACTTAATTAAGTTTTTGGAAGATGAATTAGGTTTTAAACTTAACTCTTATAATGTATTTAAAGATGTATTAAAATAATAAGGAACGCTTATAAAAAGGAGAATGTTATGGAAAGAAAATTTAAATTCGAAACAATTACTAATCATTTAGTGACTTCTGGTTTTATTTATCCATCAAGCCAAATATATGGAGGTTTAGCAAACTCTTGGGACTATGGTCCATTAGGTACTAGTTTAAAACTTCATTTAAAAGATCTTTGGAGAAAACATTTTGTTTTAGAAAAAACTAATATGTATATGATTGATCCAGCTATAATCATGAATCCAAAGACTTGGGAAGCTACCGGGCATGTTTCTAATTTTTCTGATCCTTTAATTGATTGTAAATATTGTCACGCTCGTTTTAGAGCTGATCAACTTATTAAGAGTCAAAAACCTGATTTAGATGTTGATAATATGTCTAAAGAAGAATTGAATAATGTAATTCAATCTGGGGAAATTAAGTGTCCTAATTGTGGTAAATCTTCTTTTACTGAAATAAGACAATTCCAATTAATGTTTAAAACTTTTATTGGTGTTACTGAAGATAAAACTTCTACTGTTTATTTAAGACCAGAAACAGCGCAAGGAATCTTTGTAAATTTCAAAAATGTTCAAAGAACTACTAGAGCAAAATTACCTTTTGGTATTTGTGACATTGGTAAGGCTTTTAGAAATGAAATTACTCCAGGTAATTTTACTTTTAGAACTAGAGAATTTGAACAAATGGAAATTGAATTCTTTACTAAACCTGATGAAGATATGAAGTATTTTGAATATTGGAAAAAAGAATGTTTATCTTTTGTTGAAAGAATTGGCTTAACTTCTCAATATTTAAGATTTAGAGACCATGAACCTAAAGAATTAGCGTTTTATTCAAAGGCTACTACTGATATCGAATATTTCTTCCCTAATCTTGGTTGGGGAGAATTAATGGGAATTGCAAGTAGAACAGATTACGATTTAAAAAGACATATGGAATATTCAAAGGAAGATTTAACATATTTAGATAGTGAAACTAATACTAGATATATTCCTCATGTTATTGAGCCTTCTTTTGGTTTGGATCGTTTAATGCTTGCTTTATTATGCGAAGCTTATGATGAACAACAATTAGAAAAAGATACTAGAATTGTTTTACATTTAAACAAACATTTATCACCTTACCAAGTTGCTATTTTGCCATTATCTAATAAATTAGCCGAACAAGCTAGTAATGAAGTTCTTAATTTATTAAACAAGAAATTTGAATGCACGTTTGATGTTACTGGTTCAATAGGTAAACGTTATCGCCGTCAAGATGCTATAGGTACCATGTATTGTATTACTTATGATTTTGATTCAGTAAATGATAAAAAAGTCACTGTTAGAGATCGTGATACTATGGAACAAATAAGAATTCCATTAGATAATTTAATTGATTATTTAAGCAAAAAATTTGAGGAATAATAGTTGAATAATTTTGATTTTAATGCCATTCGTGAAAAAATAGATATTGTCAAAGTAATCTCTCATTATTTAGATGTTAAACCTAAAGGGAGAGATTATGTTTGTATTTGTCCTTTTCATAACGATACTAATCCTTCTTTATCTATTTCACCTGAAAAGAAACTTTTTAAATGTTTTGTATGTGGTGCTGGTGGATCGGCTTTTAATTTTGTTGAAAAATATAAAAATGTTTCTTTTTTAGAAGCAGTTAAAATATGTGCTGATATTTGCAATTATAAGCTACCAACATCTTTTAGAGTTACTCCAAAAACAATTGATCCACATCAAATTGAATTAGATGCTATTAGTCTTTTAACTTCTTTTTACCAAGTATGTTTAACTTCTTCTTTAGGTGTAGAGGCTAAAAATTATTTAAATAAAAATCGTGGTTTATCTGATGATATTATTAAATATTTTAAAATTGGTTATGCTTTAAAAAATGGTACACAAGCTATTCAAGCTCTAAGAAAAAATGGTGTTAGCGTTGAAACTATGCTTAAAGCAGGTATATTATCCAATGGTGAGAATTTATCGGATAGAAATTTTAATAGAATTATTTTTCCTATTTCAAATTTAAATGGTCAACTTGTGGGTTTTTCAGCTCGTAAATTTCCTGATACTGATCAAAATAAAAATGAACCCAAATATATTAATTCCCCTAGTTCTGAAATTTTTAAAAAAGGTGAATTATTGTATAATTTCAATAACGCTGAGACTGAGATTAAAAAGACAAAAATTATATATATAGTTGAAGGCTTTATGGATGTTATAGCATATTATCAAGCAGGTATTAAAAATGTTGTTGCTTTGATGGGGACTGAAATGACTAGCCAACATATATCTCTTTTTCAAAAGCTAAAACTTACGGTTAGATTATCATTAGATGGGGATAAAGCCGGTCAAGATGGTATTTATAGGTGTATTTTTGAACTCTTTAAAGCTAGAGTTAAATGTGAAGTTGTTCATCCTTTTGATGGTGGTAAAGATGCTGGCGATGTATTTTTTAATAAAGGAAAGGATTTTTTAACTAGTTCAATAAATAATTTAGAAACACCTATAGATTTTTTACTAGGTTACTATGAAAAATATAATTTATTAAATACTGATGAAAATAAAGCAAAATTTTTACAAAAAGTAGCTCCTATTTTTGCTAATAGTGAACCAATAACTAAGGATAGAATCTTAAATTTAATATCTGAAAAGTTAAATGCTTCAAAGGACGTGATTTTAAATTCTTATTTTACTATTAAACCTAATAACTTTTTTGAAAGTCCAAAAAGACTTATTAATAGAATGAATGTAGAGCAAAATGACTTCAGTACTTTTTCTAAAATTGATGCTGTTTCTTCAATCTCTAATTTCATAATGAAAAATATTAAATATGAGAATTTATCAACAAAAAGTAGATACATTTCCGGTTTAATTAGAACTGAAGCTAGTTTGCTTGTAAGGATTGTTAGCGATATTAATTATTTTAATATTTTTGATGCTAGCGGTGATTTTTTTGTCATTGGTTCATTTGCTAATATTTATTATCAAATAAACGATATTTATCACCCCTTGACTGGTTCGCTAAAATATATAGGTGAAGAAGAATATGGTAATTTAATTGATTCTTGCTCCTTTGAAAGAGAACAAAATCAGGAGAATGCAACTTTATTTAACAAGTTTAATTTGTGTTTAGGAATCTTAGAACGTTTAAAATATTGTAAAAGACCTTTTTCAGGCTTCAACAAAGAAGAGTTTAGTTTATTAATGCAAAATCATTTAAAACAAAAAACACTTTTAGATTTAAATACAGTTGATCCGGGAAAAAATTTTGAAAAATGGAAAGAATTAATGCTAGATTACCAAAAATTAGAGGGGTAAAAATATGCCAAAAAAAATTAAAAAAACTGAAACATTAGAACATAAAGATGATAAAGTTATTACAAATAGTACTTTACCTACTAATTGGAAAGATTATATCTTAAATCTTAAGCAACAAGGAACTAAAAAAATTTCTGGTTCCGAAATGAATGAATATTTATCTAAAACTAATCAAGATGCTGATATTGCTGAAATTGAGGCTTTTATTGAAGAAAATGGTATGGAATTTGTTCCAGATGATGTTGATCCAGATGAGGAAGATCTTCTTGATGAAGGCTTTAGTGATGATGAGGATGAATCTGCTATAGATGAAGAAATTAAAGAAATGGATGCAAGTAAATATGTATCCGTTAATTTAGATGATCAAAAAACTCCTGATCCTGTAAAACAATATTTAAGAGAAACTGGTCGTTATCCTGTTTTAAAAACTAAGGAAGAAGAAGTTGAATTAGCTAAAAGAATTAAACAAGGCGATGAGGAAGCAAAAGAAAAACTTACTAATTGCAATTTAAAGTTAGTTATTTCTATAGCTAAACATTATGTTAATAGAGGTATGCAATTCCTTGATTTGATTCAAGAAGGTAATATTGGTTTAATGAAAGCAGTTGATAAATTTGATTATACTAAAGGTTATAAATTTTCTACATATGCTACTTGGTGGATTAGGCAAGCTATTACTAGAGCTTTGGCTGATCAAGCTAGAACTATTAGAATTCCTGTACATATGGTTGAAACAATTAATAAAATTACAAGAACTTCCCGTAGACTTACTCAAAAATTAAACCGTGATCCTACTGCTGAAGAAATTGCTAATGAACTTGCTCAATCAGGGACAATATTAAGTGCTGAAAAGATTAGAGAAATTCAATTAATATCTATGGAGCCTTTATCTTTAGAAAAACCTGTAGGTGAAGAAGAAGATTCACATGTTGGTGATTTTATTGAAGATAAGGATAATCAATCACCATTAAAGTATGCAAATGAATCTTTATTAAAAGATCAACTTGATGCTGTTTTATCTGAATTAACTGATAGAGAAGAAAAAGTTATAAGATTAAGATATGGACTTGATGATGGGAGAAATCACACACTAGAAGAAGTTGGAAAAGAATTTGGTGTAACAAGAGAAAGAATTAGACAAATTGAAGCTAAAGCAATTAAGAAATTACGTCATCCTTCTCGTTCAAAACAATTAAAAGATTATTTAGAAGATATCAACTAACTTATTATGACATTAGAGCAAATTGAAAACGAAATCAAAAGTACCTATGAAGAGATAAAAAAGATTCCATCAATTACTTATAATACCTATTTAACTATGCTTGATAATAACAAGCAGGTTGAGTTAAAAAATTTTTTAAATGCCAATAATATCAAAGTTGATAATTCAAATGATTCAGTAGATATTTCTAAAATACCTTCTTTAAGCCTCTACTTAAAAGAGTTGAATAATTTTCCTTTGCTTACAAAAGAGAAAGAAATTGAGCTTTCAAAGAAAATTCATCAAGGTGATGAAGAAGCTTTTAATACTTTAGTTAATTCAAACTTGCGACTCGTTTGGTGGATGGCTAATCAATTCAGATGGGCAATAAAAGATAATGGAAACATGTCTTTAGATGATTTAATATCTTATGGAAATGAAGGATTATTAAAAGCGGCAAGAAAGTTCGATCCATCTTTTAATACACGTTTTTCAACTTATGCTACTCTTTGGATAAAACAACAAATAAAAAGAGGAATAGAAGATCAAGCTTTCCACATAAAGCATCCTTCTAATCGTTCTGATATTTATAATAAGATTAAAAATATTTCGCAAAATTTGTTTAAAGAATATTTAAGAGAGCCTACTTATCAAGAAATCGCTGATTGTTTTAATAAAAAATATGATGATAAAATCACGGCTGACAAAGTTGAAGATTTGTTATCTGAATTTTCTGATGTTAAGTCTTTAGATGCAGAAGTAAGCAATAATAAGGGCGATGTTTCAACGTTAATTGATTTAATTCCTGATTCATCTGCTGATAAAAATGAAGAAGAATTAGATAAGGAAGAAGTTTATCAAGCTCTTGAAGTTTTGAATCCTCGTGAAAAAGAAATGGTTGAACTCCGCTATGGTTTACAAAATTCTGATCCTTTAACTTATGATGAAATTGGCAAGCGTTTTAATATTTCTAAAGAGAGGGTTAGACAAATTTTAAAAGTTGCTGGTAAAAAAATGGCAGATTTTATTAATAAATTAAACAACAATGATAACTGATATTAATAAATTAATTTCACCCCGCTTATTAGAAGTAATTAAATTTATAGAAGATAAAGATACTTTGGATGTTGGTTCTGATCATGCTTATTTACCTATCTATTTAAAAAATAACGGATTCAAAAGTAAAATTTATGCTTCGGAAAATAAAATTGGACCATTTAACAATTTAAAAAAGTCTATAAAGTTTTTTAATATGGAAAATTTCATAACACCTATATTAGCTGATGGTTTAGATAATTTAGTAGATGTTAAACAATTAGTTTTTACTGGTATGGGTGGTTTTTTAATAGCTAACATTCTTTTAAATGGGCAAAAATTTAATTGGGAAAATAAAATTGAAAATATGGTTATTGAACCTCAAAAAGATTTATATGTTGTAAAAAAATTATTGATTGATACATTCAACTTTCATGAAGTTAATGGAAAATATATTTCAGAGAAAGGTCATATTTACCCAATTTTAGTATTTAAAAAAGGAAAAGAACAAGTAAGTGAATTAGACTTACATTTTTCTTCTACGGCTTTAAAAAATAATGATAAGATTCTTTTTGAGTACTTAGAAAAAAAAGAAAAAGAATTAGATTCAATTAATTCTAAGTTCCCATCAAGTAAAAATATAAAAAATTTGGAAATTATTAAGGAGGCTTTAAAAAAATATGGAAGGTAAAAAAATCATTTCATTTTTAGAGAATAAATATCCATTAAGTTTACAGGAAAAATGGGATTTTTCTGGAAAGCAACTTGGCAAACTAAAAAAGAATATAAATAAAATTTTACTTTGCTTAGATTATGACTCCACTATAAATGAGCAAACTTTAAATTTTAAACCTGATTTGATAATTACTCATCATCCTTTTTTCTTTGGAAAAAAAGATAAAGTTTATAAAAATTTCCCATTAAAAAAACAAACAAGTAGATTTTTATATCAAACTATTAATTGTGCTGTTTATTCTTTTCATACATGTTTTGATAATTCAAACTTGGGTATGAATTATTTACTTTCACATGAATTAAATTTAAAAAATATTTATCAATCAAGTTTATGCAATTCTTTATTTATTGGTGAATTAGATCATCCAATATCTTTATTAGAATCCTGTAAATATATAAAAAATAAACTTGATATTAGTTATGGTCTTTTAGTACAGGGCAATGATAAATTAATTAAAAAAATAGGAATAATTGGTGGTGGTGGAGCAAGTTTATATCCATTTGCTTTCTTAGAAAATGTCGATTTATTTGTTTCAGGTGATATGTCTCATCATATTAGACGTGAAATTATTGAATTAAAACAAAATTATTTAGATATCCCACATGAAGTTGAAAAAATATTTATGAAAGGTATTAAAAATGATTTATTAAGTTTGAATCCTACTTTGAATATTTTATGTGTAGATCAGGAAAAAGAGGCTTTAGTTATATAATTTTTACATCTTCTTTTAATTCTTCTTTTAAATAATTTATAATTCTATCCACTTCAAGATTTGAAAAAGAAGTAGCGGACATTAAATATAAATCTTTTTCTAATTTTATTTTTTTGATTTCTTCTAAATTGGAAATAAAATAACATTTGTTTGTAAAAAGACTTTTTGCTTTTTTATAAAATTCGTTCGCGTTTGAAGAAGATTTAGATCCTAATATAATAAATATTGCATTATTACTTACCTTTAAATTATCTAACTTATTCCAACGTTTTAAACATTCTTTACATATGGAGCCAAAAAATGGTTTGTTATAGAAATAATTTAAAAAATGGTGCTGAGTTTTTAAATAAATTGTTTGTCCTAATGTCGATTGAAAAAAGACAGCTGCTTTATCTTTTTTTGAATATTTTGAGAGATTTAAATTATCTATTTCGTCTTCAGATATAAAAATTAAATTTTTGTTATTAGATAAAAATGCCAATGTTTCTGGATGGGATTTTTTTCCTATAAAAAAAAGAAGAGTAGATTTTTTGGAAAAATAATTTATTTGTTTTTGTACCCCTTTTAAAATTGGGCAAGTGGTATCTAAATAATTTACATGATATTTTTTAGCAAACAAAATATCATCAGCTGATAAGCCATGTGCTGAAAATATTAAAGTTGTATTTTCATTAAAAAGAGTAGTTTTTGAAAGGATAGTAGCTTTTGTTTCTTGTATTATCTCATTGTTTGTTTTTTCATCATGAACAATTTTTCTAGCAAAAACCAAATTTTCAGATGGATGGTTGGTCTTGTATTCTCTAGTGAGATTTAATGAGTTTTTTACTCCTTGACAAAAACCTATTGGGCTTAAAACGTAAATCATCATTATTATTTTACATTAAATTTGAATTTGTATGCTGTTAAATGAAAAATAAATGCTTTAACATGCTATAATAAATAAGCTTTTGAGGAGGATTTTTTTATGGATTTAGAAAAAAGTATTAGAGTTGTTGAAGACTTTCCTAAAAAAGGAATTTCTTTTAAGGATATTTCACCACTTTTATATGATCCTAAAACTTTTAACTACGCTTTAGATGAGATGGCTAAATTAGTTAAAGATTTAGATTTCTCCTTAATTGTTGGTCCTGAATCTCGTGGATTTGTTTTTGGTGCTCCTTTAGCTAGCAAAATGAATAAGGGTTTTGTTATGGCAAGAAAAAAAGGAAAATTACCTGGTGAAGTTATTTCCAAAACATACACATTAGAATATAATACTGCAACTATTGAGCTTCCTGCTTTTGCAATTAAAAAAGGAACTAGAGTTCTTTTATGTGATGACTTATTAGCTACTGGAGGTACTTTAGAAGCTGTAAGAGAATTAATTGAACAAGAAGGCGGTGTTGTTGTTGGGGCAATAACATTAATTGAATTAAATGGTTTAAATGGAAAAGCTAATTTGAAAGGTTTACCATATTTTAGTTTATTGAAATTATAAATTTATGCTTATTCAAAATAAAATTATAACTTTTCCAGAGTTAGAAGCTTCGTATAAAAAATATATTACTATTCCTGCCGATTTAGCTAGAATTAAAAAGGCTTACGAATTTGCATATAAAAAACACGAAGGTCAATATCGTAAATCTGGTGATCCTTATATTACTCATTGTGTAGCAGTTTGTTATATTTTATCTGAAATGCAAACTTCACCTGTTACTTTAATGGCAGCTTTATTGCATGATACTATAGAAGATACTGATACTACAAAAGAGGAAATTGAACAAAACTTTGGTGAAGAAGTTGCTTTTTTAGTTGAAGCTTTAACAAAAATAACACGTTTATCTGATTTTCATAAGTCTGATTTTTTAGCTGAAGACCATCGTAAAATTTTTATTGCAATGGCCCAAGATATTAGAGTAATTGTTATTAAATTAGCTGATAGGTTACATAACATGCGTACAATGCAATTTCAACCTGTTGAAAAACAACAAAGAATTTGCAAAGAAACTATGGATGTTTATGTTCCAATTGCTCATCGTTTAGGTTTAAATTCTATCATGTCTGAAATGGAAGACCTTTCTTTGTATTATTTAGATCGTCCAGGTTATGATAAAATTGAATCCTTATTAAAAGAATCTACAAAAAACTTAAATTTCTCATTAGAAAAAATTAAAGAAAAAATCACAAAAGTTTTAGGACCTACAAGAATACCATTTGAAATATCTTCACGTGTTAAATCAATTTATTCTATCTACAAAAAGATGTATATCAAAAACAAAAAATTTGAAGATATTTATGATATTTTAGCTCTTAGAATTATTACTAAAACCGAAACTAATTGTTATGAAATTCTAGGTTATATTCATACAGCTTTTGTTCCTGTTCCAGGACGTTTTAAAGACTATATTGCTATGCCTAAACCAAATATGTATCAATCATTACATACAACAATTTTGTCTGGTGATGGGCATGTTTTTGAAATTCAAATTCGTACTAAAGAAATGGATGAAACTGCTGAAGGCGGGGTTGCTGCTCACTTTAGATATAAGGAAGGCACCAAGTACGATCCTAAAAAAGAACAGCATGATATTGAAGAAAGATTGCACTGGTTTAAAGATTTTGTTTCATTATCTGATGAAGGGGAGACATCATCTTCTTCGGCTTCAGATTATGTTAACATGCTTCAACAGGATATTTTCCATGCTAATGTCTATGTTTTTACTCCTAAAGGAAAAGTAATTGATTTGCCTAAAGGTGCTACTCCTATTGATTTTGCTTACCGAATCCATACTCATATTGGTGATACTATTTCAGGGGCAAAAGTTAATGGACGTTTGGTTCCTTTAGCTACTGTTTTAAAAACTGGTGATATGGTTGAAGTAGAAACTTCTGAAAAATCATCTCCTTCTTCTACCTGGCTTGATAGCTGTGTTACTAGTTTTGCTAAATCAAGAATAAAAAAGTTTTTAGCTAAGCAAAATAATACTTACGTTAGTAAAGAACAAGTTGAAAAAGGTAAACAATCTTTAAAAGATGCTTTTAGAGAAAGAAAAATCAATTTACAAGTTGAAAAGGTAATAGACAATAAGGTACTTGAAGCCTTTAAATGTAAGGATTTTAACGATTTTTATTTAAAAATTAATTCTAAAAATATTGTTCCATCAGCTGTTATTGATTATTTAAAAATTGATCCATCATCTGCAACTTTAAGAGCTATTGAAACGACCAATAAGGTAAACGCAAAAAATTATCTTAAAAAAGATGAAACAAATTCTGTTTTATTATCTGATGGAAGTCCAATGATGATGAAACTAGCTACATGTTGTACACCTATTCCTGGTGATAAGATTGTCGGCTATATTACTAAAGGGAAGGGAATAAAGGTTCATCGTATTGATTGTCCTAATGTTAAAGATGATGCTAGGAAAATTGATGTTATTTGGAATCCTAATTTGCCAAATAGTAATAAATATCCTGTAGATTTTACAATTGAAAGCTATGATCGACCTAATCTTTTAATTGATATTTCTAATGTTATTGCTTCAAGTGGGGCTAATATGACTTCATTTAATGGAAAAACAAATGCAAAAACTTTAGTTTGTACTTTTCAAATTACTGTTCAGGTAAAAAATGTTGAAACACTTGAAAAATTATTTCAAGCAATTAAACAAATTAAATCTGTTTATGATGTAAAAAGGAGGATACATTAATGTCTGAAAGAATAAATAAACCAAGAGGAACAACTGATTTTCTTTTCGAAGAAGAAAAACTTTTTACAACTGTTGAAAAACATCTTTTTAAAGATGCTAGTAATTTTGGGGCTAAAAGAGTTGAAGGACCACTTTTTGAAGAAGAAAAACTTTTTGTAAGAGGTGTTGGTCAATCAACTGATATTGTAAATAAGGAAATGTTTAGGTTAGATACTAAAGGTGATCATTCCTATGTTTTAAGACCTGAATTTACTGCCTCCATTAATCGTTTAGTTATTGAAAATAAATTATATAGTTCACCTGATCTCCCATTAAAAATTTCTTATTGTGGACCTGTTTTTCGCTATGAAAGACCACAAGCTGGAAGATTAAGAGAATTTAATCAATTTGGTGTTGAATTTTTAGATAATAAAATAGATTTTTCTACTGCTTTAGATGCTTTACTTTTGCTTTATCGCGCAGGTGTGAATTTATTAGGGCGCGACCTTCTTTTAAAAGTTAATTTTTTAGGTTCTTTTGAGTCACGTGAAAATTATAAGAAGGCTTTAAAAGAATTTTATAAAGATAAAATTGATCACATGTGTGAAGATTGTAAAGTTAGGTATAACCAAAATGTATTGAGAATTTTAGATTGCAAAGTTGAGGCTGATATTGAAATTAATAAGAAAGCACCTAATTTACAAGATTATTTATCTATTGATGATAAGAAGACTTTTGAAAAATTAATTTCAATTTTAGATAAATTAAAAGTTAATTATCAAATTGATTCTAAATTGGTAAGAGGTCTAGACTATTATACTGGATTAGTCTTTGAACTTTATGATCCATTAAATTTAAATTTAGGCGCTATAGGTGCTGGTGGACAATATGGAAATTTAATGGCTGAAATTGGTGGGCCAGATTTTGAAGGTATAGGTTTTTCTTTTGGTATAGAAAGATTACTTTTAGCTTTAATCCCAGAAAGAAAGGAACAATTATTAAAGGAACAAGATGATTCTTTGGATTACTTTATTATTGATTTAAGAAAAGAAAAAGATATTTTGCCTTTAATTTTAGCTGATCAATTACGTAAACTTGATAAAAAGGTTTCAACCCCAAGTGCTTCTAAAGCTCTATCTGGTGCACTAAAAATGGCTAATCGATTACAAAGTAAAAAAGTTTTAATTTTTGATGATTATAACCCAGGTGCTTTACTAGTTAAGGACATGGCTAAACATAGTCAAAATGTTATAAATTCTAATGATTTAGACCAAATTTTAAAAGAATTAGGAGAAAAGGAGTAATTTATGGAAAGAAATTGTACTTTAGGTGAGCTTAGATTAAAAGATTTAAATAGAAAAGTTAAGGTCATCGGTTGGGTAAGTAAAATTAGAAATCTTGGAAGTCTCTGTTTTATTGATTTAAGAGATCGTTATGGAACAACACAAATTAATGTTGATCCAAAAAATTTTGATACTCATTTAATTCATTCTGAATATTTATTACAAGTTGAAGGCACTGTAACTAAAAGAGGTGAAGCTAATCCACATTTAGAAACAGGTGAAATTGAAATTTCAGCTGAAAATCTTAAAATTATTAATAAATCAGAATTACCACCTTTTATTATTGCTGATAAAACTGATGCATTAGAAGATACTAGATTAGTTAAACGTTATTTGGATTTACGTCGTCCATTACTTCAACATAATTTAATGTTAAGACATAAAATCTTAAAAGCGGCAAGAGATTTCTTAGAAGATAAGGATTTCTTAGAAATTGAAACCCCAACTTTAGTAAAATCTACTCCAGAAGGTGCTAGAGACTATTTGGTTCCATCTAGAACTAAAAAAGGAATGTTTTATGCTTTACCTCAATCACCTCAAATTTATAAACAACTTTTAATGATTGCGGGAATGGATCGCTATTATCAAATTGCCCGTTGTTATCGTGATGAGGATTTAAGAGCTGATCGTCAACCTGAATTTACACAAATTGATTGTGAAATGTCCTTTGTTAATAGAGAAGATGTCCTAAATGTTATTGAAAATTTAGTCCATAAAATTTTTAAGGATTCCATTAATTATGATTTAATGCCATTTAAACGTATTTCTTATATGGATGCTATTAATAAATATGGTTCTGATAAACCAGATATGCGTTTTGAATTATTAATTCAAGATTTTACTAGTGACTTATCCGATACTGAATTTAAAGCATTTAAAGATAAACAAATTCATGGTTTAATAATTAAAAACTTTGCAGATAAGGTTTCAAGAAAAGTTCAAGATAAGGATAATGAATTAGTTAAAAAGTTTAAATTACCTGCTGTCTCTTTCTTTAAAGTGGAAGACAATAAACTAACTTCTTCTTTAGCTAAATTCTATAAAGAAGAAACTTTAGAAGCCTTTAAAAATAAATACAATTTAGAAAATAATGATTTAGTTATTGTTGGCGCTAGTGATAATTATGAAGTTTTGGGACGTGGCTTAGGTGCTTTACGTTTAGAATATGGTGAAAAATTAAATTTAATTGATAAAAATATTTATGTTCCTTTATTTGTTTTGGATTGGCCTTTATTTGAAAAAACTGAACAGGCATATGAATCTTTATCAAATCCTTTTACTAGACCAAGAGATGAAGATTTAAAATATTTAGATAGTGATCCTTGTAAAGTCTTATCTTATGCATATGATACTGTTATAAATGGTATGGAAATTTCTTCTGGAGCCTTAAGAATTTATGATGGCCATTTACAAGCCAAAGTTTTTGAAATTTTAGGTTTAAGTGATCAAGATATTAAAAATCGTTTTGGTTTCTTTGTTGATGCCTTTAATTATGGTACCCCAATGCATGGTGGCTTTGCTTTAGGTGTTGAAAGACTTTCAATGTTAATTTGCAAAACTGATAATGTAAAAGATGTTGTTGCTTTCCCTAAGAATTTACAAGCTTATGATATGATGTCTGATTGTCCTTCCACAGTCCCAACTGAAAATTTAGATATCTTAGGAATTGAGGTAAAAAAACAATAATATGAAATTTTCCGCTTTTAAAATAGACCCTAAACTGATTGAGGATTTAAATTCTAAAGGATTTATTAATCTTTCTCCAATACAAGAAAAAGCTCTTCCTGCCGTTTTAGCTAATAAATCTTCTTTAGTAAAAGCTCCTACTGGTTCAGGAAAGACACTATGTTATTTAGTTCCAATTTTAAATGATTTAAATTTGGAAGAGGAAACACAAGCTGTTATTATTTTACCTACTGTTTTACTTTGTAAACAAGTCTATTTAACTTTAAAAACTTTCTTTACTTATAAAAAATTTAAAGTTGATTTAATTGTTGATGGCACCAGTAAAAATATTGATAAATATCATGGACAAATAGTAATTACTACCCCTGAACAATTTTTGTTTAATAAAAATAAAATAAATTTTAAAAATTTAAAAAGAATCATTATAGATGAAGGTGATATGATTTTATTTGATGGTTTTATTAAACCATTAGAAGAAATTTTGGATTTAAATAAGAACGCTTCTGTTTTCTTATTTACTGCCTCTATTGATGAACATTTAAATACATTAGTTAAAAAATTTATAAAAGCTAGTAATGTTATTGAAACTAAAGATGATTTAATAACTAGTAAAAATGTTAAACATTATTTAGTAGATATTAAACATGTTGATTTAATCCAAGCTTTAGCAAATTTTATTAAAGCTAAAAACCCTTATAAAGCTTTGATTTTTACAAGTAAAAAGGCTGAAGTAAGTAAATTACAAAAAGGATTAAAGGAATTAGATATAAACGCTTTAGCTACATCTAGTGAACTTTCTAAAAGAGAACAAAAACAAGTTATTAAAGAATTTGCCCTTGGTAAATCTAATATTTTAATTGGTTCTGATTTGTTATCTCGTGGCTTTGATATTCCTGATATTACTGATGTAATTTCTGTTGATCTTCCTTATGATTTAA
>ERZ808262.262-NODE-262-length-33051-cov-11.845284_pt1 | contig 33051 bp, 29 predicted proteins | sample MGYA00520895_ERZ808262 | MGnify/ENA primary metagenome ERZ808262 (study PRJEB31516, sample SAMN03275588) | gut metagenome | biome: mammalia-associated habitat; material: feces | host: Papio cynocephalus | place: Kenya | collected 2012-08-02 ... | reverse complement strand
GCACCGTCCGCATAGCACGCAATGCATGGCACGACACGTATATCAGCAGTACCGGCCACCGGCTTCGCGCTCTCTCACGCACTCGTTACAAAACAATCCGCCGGAATTTACCGCGCCTGCGTAGACTCGGAAGCATTACGGAATTTTCATATCACAGAATCGAGGTCCGCTATGGCCCAGGCAGAGACGACTCCATTACAGCGATTGGCGAAGGTGCTTGAACTCGGCACGCCTTCCACGTACCGTAGCCACACATACGTGAACGGCGAAAGCCTGTACTTCCCCACCGGCCGCGTGTACGGCGGCCAGGTAATCGCCCAATCGTTGATGGCCGCCGCGAAGACGGTGGCGCCGTCGCGTCTGCCGAATTCCATCCACGGCTATTTCATCACCGCGGGCGATATTCGTCAGGATCTGTTGTTCGATGTGGAGAATCTGCGCGATGGGCGTTCCTTCTCGGCACGTCGCGTGAACGTGACGCAGGCGCAGGGTTCCATCCTCACCGCGATCGCCAGTTTCCAGGAGCACGACCAGCAGGGCATCGAATTCGCCGATCCGATGCCCGAGGACGTGCCGGATCCGGAAAGTCTGACCAGCGCCAAGCAGCTTATGGAACCATTCGCGGAGAAGTCCGCGTATGCCAAGTATTACGCGGAGAAGTCGCCGTTCGACATCCGCCACATCACGCGCACGATCATGCTGGGGGCCGACAAGAAGAGCGCCAGCCATGATTCCGGCAAGCAGATGGTGTGGATGAAGGCCGACGGCACGGTGGACGTGCCGCAGGCGATGCATCGCGCGATGCTGGCGATGGGCTGCGACCAGATCATGCTGGAACCGGTGCTGCGACGTGCCGGATTGAGCATCGCCACGCCCGGCATCTCCTTCGCCTCCATCGACCATTCGATGTGGTGGTACCGCGACATCGACATCAACCAATGGCATCTGTACGTGCAGGACACGCCGACCGCGGCGCACGGACGAGGACTCGGACAGGCGAAGGTCTACACGCAGGACGGCGAACTGGTGGCGTGCATGGCGCAGGAGGCCATGTTCCGCGTGCCGAACGTGCCCGGCACGGCAGAGAAGGCCTGATTCTCAGATCTTGGATTTGGTGGCGGCGGCCGCGTAACGATTGCGTTGCGCTGTTTCCTTCGTCTTCGGCTTCTCCGGACCGTCAATCGGCGGAATCTGGCACAGCCACTCCCCCACGATGCCCACGACCATATCGGCGAGGCACACGACGCCGGCGACCGCGCATTCCACGATCGCCTGGCTGTAGAAAGCGGCCTCGCCGTGCGGCAGGCTCATAAGGATCTGGCCGACATACCATCCCGTCAACGCGGCACCGGCCACGCCCAGCGCCTTGCTTGCCATCAATGTGGCGAAGGCCCTTTGCGGGTCGAGCGGCTTTAATTGCGCGCGCTTTTCGGGGTCTTTGGTGGTGTATTTATGCACCTGCAGCGCCATGCACAGCACCGCGACACCCAGCACCGCCAATACGATCGGTACAATCCATGGCGCGCCAATCAGCGGCAGACCGGAGATCTCCCCGATTTTCGCGAATCCCAGGCCTGCCAGCAAGCCTACGATTGCGGCGAGCGCGTAATACCACCAAGGTGTGCGTCGAGCCTTCATAGCGTGTCTCCGATGATCCAGTTGTCGGTCAGGAATCCCACCTGTGCGGTGTCGGGGGCCATGGCGAGCAGGAACGAGACCGGATCGCCGTCCAGATGGGCGTCCGGATCCATCTCCAGCCAAGGAGCGAGCACCGCGGCACGCTTATGCGCGGTCGGCCATGGCACTTTGCAATCCGGCTCATCGCAATGCACGCCCTCCATATCGACGAGGTCGAGGTCGAGACCGTCGCCGATGGATTCCTCGATCGCGCCGAGCGACGCAATCACGTCGCGCGCGTCCATCCGGGTGAATATCTGGATGACGGCCGCCATTTTGTCGGGCAGACCGTCCAGTTGGCTGACGTGGTACAGCGGAGAGATGCCTTCGACCTGGTTCCCGGGAATGTTGTCGATCGCCGCGATGGCCCTGCGGAACTGGTTCTCCGCGCCGGTGGATGGGCTGTCGAGCGAAATCACCGCGCGCCGCGACGCAGGTCGGCTCTGCGCGGAGGCAGCAGCTATCGCCCTGGAAGCGGCGGTGCCTTCCGGCAGTGACGCCTCTGTATTGGCTGTCGTATCGGCGACGGCATTGCGAGCGTCTTCCGAATCGGCTCCACGAGCGCCATCACGAACACCCCGCGCATCGTCGATATTCACCCCGTCAGCGGCGTTCGCGGCATGACCGCGCATCGCGCCGTATGTCGCATTATCCGCAGTACCGGGCGAGGACGTGTCGCGCGAAGCCGTGCCGCCGACCATCCAATCATCGGAAATCTCATCGATATGGTCGCGGTCCGAAGCCTCGTGCAGGAGCTGCGCGACCGAACCGGCGTGTGCCCCGCCCAGTTCGGCGTCCGGCTCCAGCGCCAGCCACGGTCCCAGCACGAACGCACGCTGCCAGGCACGCGGGTGCGGCAGCGTCAGATCGGGGTCGTCGCTGCGCATGCCGTCGAAATCGATGATGTCGAGGTCGAGCGTGCGCGATGTCCAATGGTCCGTCCGCACGCGTCCATGTTCGGCTTCGATGCGCTGCAGACCGCGCAGCAGTTCCTCCGCGGAGAGTTTCGTGTTCACCGACACGACCGCATTGAGGAATTCCGCGGTGCCCGCCGGCATGCCCCACGCGTCGGTGCGGTACAGCGGCGAGACGCCCGTCACCTGCGTGGACGGCAGCCCGTCGATGCAGCGCACCGCGTCGCGCAGCGTGGCGGCGACGTCTCCCTGATTGCCGCCCAACGCGATGACGGCGTGATGCACCGGCCGCGCAATGTTCGCAGTATCGGCCGCATAATCGTCACCGGCACCGCAGACGACGCCCTGATCAGCACGGTCAGCGGGATTGCGGAAATCCTCATCATCGGCGCTGTGGCCGGCACAGTGGCAGCGTCCTTCGCCGCGGACACCGGCACTGGCACCATCCGGATCTTGTGCATGCGATTGCGATTCCCGCGAAACGGTTTCACGGGAACGTTCCACGGTGACGCTCACATCGTCGAACGGTACGACGATCGGCGCGTTCGGCTTGTGCACGGTCACCTGCACGCGCGCCACGGCGGAATAGCCGAGAATCATCGTCGCGATGCGATCGGCTAGCTTTTCGATCAGATCGACGTGCTCGCCTTCGATGATGGCGACGATGCCCTTGGCGATCGCGCCGTAGTCGACGGTGTCGTGCAGATCGTCGGTGCGCCCGGCGACCGACAGATCCAGAGACAACGTGGCGTCCACGACGAAGGTCTGCGCGCGCTCATGCTCGAAATCAAGCACGCCGTGTCTGCCCGCCGCGCGGATTCCCGTCAATCGAATCTGATCCATGCCAACCTTTCCTTGAAGATTCTTGCGCGTCATCGGCCGCATACGCCGATTGTCCATTCACGATGGCTAAGCGACGCGGCGAACGATGGCTACACCGATTATCTGGCCGCGTACGCGCGCCATGTATTGCCGACCGCCACCGCATCGCGGCTTTTCGCCACATCGTGCACACGGACCGCCCAAGCGCCATGTTCGGCGCACAGCGCGCTGATGGCGGCCGTGGCGTTGTCCTTGTCGTCCATATCGGCTCGTTCGATACCGGCATCCGCGAGCAGCGCGCCGATGAACCTCTTGCGCGAGGCGCCGACCAACACCGGATATCCGCTGCCGGTGAAGCGGCGAAGTCCGGCCAGCAACGGCAGGTTGTGTTCGACGCCGGGCTTGGAGAATCCCAGACCCGGATCGATGATGATCTGTTCCGGCGCGACTCCGGCTTCCAATACGGCGTCGACCTGCTTCATCAACTCGTCATACACGTCATCGAGCACACCGTGGGCGTATACCGACGTGTCGGCGTCCGGCACCGCGCCCTTCGAGCCGTTGAGCCAGCCGCGCCAATGCTGCACGATGTACAGGGCTTCAGGATGGTCGGCCACCACATGCGGGATCTCGGGATCAAGCCGGCCGCCCGACACGTCGTTGATGATCCGCGCGCCATGTTCGAGCGCGGCGGATGCGACGGAGGCACGCGTGGTGTCGATGGACAATACGGCTCCCTCGGGAGCCAGCGCATCGACCGCACCGAGCACACGGCGCAATTCGTCCGGCTCGTCCACTCTTTTGGCGCCCGGACGGGTGGATTCCGCGCCGATGTCGATGATATCGGCCCCGGTCTCCATCATCGTCTCGCCATGCGCGCGCGCCGCGGCCGGGTCGAGCCACAGGCCACCATCCGAGAAGGAGTCCTCGGTGATGTTGAGCACGCCCATCACCAACGTGCGACCGCTGTCATGCAATGCTTTCATGTCCATCGGCATATGACTGTCCTTTCCTTGTATTTCCAGTCATGATTCCAGACGAATCCGTCCACCTGCGTTCCACGCCAGCCTGCGCCACACTCACGAATGGTTCGACAGAATGAGGCTCATGGCCTCCGCGCGGGTCGCGGGATCGCGCATGCACCCGCGCACCGCGGATGTGATGGTGCGGGACTGCGCTTTTTTGACGCCGCGCATGGCCATGCACATGTGGTCGCATTCGGTGACCACGATCACGCCCTTCGCGTCCATGCCCTTCATCAGCGCGTCGGCGACCTGCTGGGTGAGCCGTTCCTGTACCTGCGGGCGACGAGCGTAGAGCTCCACCAGCCGTGCGAGCTTGCTTAGTCCGGCCACCTGCCCGTTCGACGGGATGTAGCCGACGTGCGCGACGCCGTGGAACGGCAGCAGATGATGCTCACAGACGGAGAACAGTTCGATGTCGCGTACCAGCACCATTTCGTCGGTGTCGACCTTGAACTTGGTTTTCAGCACCTCCTGCGGATCATGACCGAGGCCTGCGAACAGCTCCTTGCATGCCCGCGCGATGCGATCCGGCGTGTCAAGCAGACCTTCGCGGTCCGGATTCTCGCCGATGGATTTCAGAAACAGGCGCACGGCCTTGCGCACGCCTTCCTCGTCATAGCCGACAGGCCCGGCCGCATGTGCGGCACGGGCCTTGTCGTCAAGGAGGGTATCGAATGGTTCGATATCGCTCATCAGTTGGTCAATCCTGCGCTTTTCTTGAGGGAATCGGGAATCGGCACCGGCGGAAGGTCGGAGTCGGGACGCTTGTCGTCGCTGAGCCAGACCTCGCGCTTCGGCGCCTTCTTGACGTTGGCGAAGATCTCCGCGAGCTCCTTTTCATTCAGCGTCTCCTTGACGAGCAGCTGACGTACCAGCTCGTCCAGAATGTCGCGGTTCTCGTTGATGACGTTCCAGGCTTCGGTATGCGCGGTCTCCACGAGCTTGCGCACCTCGTCATCGATAATCTCGGCGGTGCGTGCGGAATAGTTGTGGTTGAACGATCCCAGATCGCTCTGCTCGTCATCGGACCATTTGATCGCGCCGAGCTTGGACGAGAAACCATAGTCGAGCACCATCTGGCGTGCGATCTTCGTGGCCTTCTCGATGTCGTTGGACGCGCCGGTGGTCGGGTCGTGGAACACGACCTCCTCTGCGGTGCGGCCGCCCATGGCGTATGCCATCTGGTCGAGCAGCTGGTTGCGGGACATGGAGTAGCGGTCCTCGGTGGGCATCACCGCGGTGTAGCCGAGCGCACGGCCACGCGGAAGAATCGTCACCTTGGTCACCGGATCGGTGTCGTTCATGGCGGCCGCCACCAGCGCATGGCCACCCTCGTGGTACGCGGTGTTGCGCAGCTCGTCCAGCGCCATGCCCTTGGAACGGCGCTTCGGACCGGCCTGCACGCGGTCGATGGCCTCGTCGATGGCACGGTTATCGATCAGCTGCGCGCCGGCACGGGCGCACAGCAGCGCGGCCTCGTTGAGCACGTTGGCCAGATCGGCGCCGGTGAAGCCCGGGGTGCGGACGGCGATCATGTGCAGATCGACGTCCGGCACGAACGGCTTGCCCTTGGCGTGCACCTTCAGAATCTCCTCGCGGCCTTCGAGGTCAGGCGCCTCGACGGCGACCTGGCGGTCGAAACGTCCCGGGCGCAGCAATGCCGGGTCGAGCACGTCGGGACGGTTGGTCGCGGCGATAATGATCAGGTTCGTGTCGTTGTCGAAGCCGTCCATCTCGACCAGCAGCTGGTTCAGCGTCTGTTCGCGCTCGTCGTGGCCGCCGCTCATGCCGGAGCCGCCGCGCTTGCGGCCGACCGCGTCGATCTCATCGATGAAGATGATGGCCGGCGCGTTCTTCTTGGCCTCGTCGAACAGGTCACGCACACGCGACGCGCCCAGACCGACGAACATCTCCACGAAGTCGGAGCCCGCCATGGAGTAGAACGGCACGCCGGCCTCGCCTGCGATGGCTCGCGCCAGCAGCGTCTTACCGGTTCCCGGAGGGCCGTACAGCAGCACGCCGCGCGGGATGCGGGCGCCCAATGCCTTGTAGCGCGACGGATCCTTGAGGAAGTCCTTGATCTCCTCGACTTCCTGCACGGCGGCTTCCTCGCCGGCCACGTCGGAGAACTTGGTGGTCGGGGTCTGGCCGTCGAGCAGCTTGCCGCTGTTCTTCTTGGCGCCCATGCCGAACATGCCGCCGGCACCGCCCATACGGCTCATCATGAACCAGAACAGGCCGAAGATGATCAGGAACGGCAGCAGCGAAGTCAGCAGGTACGTCCAGACGCTGCTCTGCTGCATGGTCGCGGTCCAGCCCTTGGACGGATCGGCCTTCTCCACGGCCTTGACCACCTGCGCGGACTGCGCGTACGTGTAGTAGAACTGCACGTTCTTGCCGTAGTTCTTCGTACGGCCGGTGTCGGGATCGGTCGCGGAGAAATCGTTCGTCAGCTTCAGCTTGACCTGCTGCGTGTTGTCGACGATCTGCGCGTATTCCACGCCGCCGTTGTTCAGGATCTGCATGCCGTACTTGGTGTCGATGGTCTGGGATCCCGAACCGACGAAAAGCTGGAACATGGTCACGGCGAGCAGCGCCACGACCACGACCCACAGCCACGGCGACTGCCAGAACGGTCGCGGCCCGCCCTTGGAACCGTTGGAACCGTTGCCGTTCCTACCATTGCCGTTGTTGCGATTGAATGGATTGGTGAAGGGATTGCCGCCCCCGTTGGGACCGTTGTTGCCACCGCCATTGCTGGGCGACTGGCCCGGACCAGGAAAACTCATGCCTGACCTCCTTCGTACACGGATGGCTTGAGCACCGCGATTGAATCGAGATTGCGATACCGCTCGTCGTAGTCCAGACCGAAGCCGACCACGAATTCATCCGGAATCTCATATCCCTTGTATTTCACATCAACCTGCACCTTGCGGCGCGCCGGCTTCTCCAACAGCGCAAAAATCTCCACGGAGGCCGCGCCCCTGCGCTTGAGCTCGTCGACCAGCCAGCGCAAGGTGATGCCCGAATCGATGATGTCCTCGACGATCAGCACGTCACGGCCGCGCACGTCGGTGGACAGATCCTGACGAACGGTGATCTTGCCGCTCGACTCGGTGCCGGAACCGTAGCTCGAAAGGCTCATGAAATCCATTTCCGCGGGAATGCTCATGGCTTGGGAGAAGGCCGCAAGCGTGTTCACGGCCCCCTTCAGCACGCACACCAACAGCGGCACCCTGCCGCGATAGTCCTCACTGGCCTGGGCCGCGGCGCGCTTGATGATGTTGTCGATCTCTTCTTTGCTGATCAGCTCGTGATCAATGTCTTCTTGTACGTCAGCGATTCGCATGCCCACCATCTTGGCACACGCGAATGACGTGTTTCTGGCCGTACGCTGAATATCCGCTGAGAAGATTCACGCCCTGCCGCGCGCCGCCCGTCTCCATGATCCGGCATCTTCCGAAGCGCAGAGACGTCGCCGTCATCTCACAGTTTCGGCAGTCCGGCGACGAACGTGTTGATGGCGGATTTCGCCGCGTTGAAGTCGGTGGGGTTGTTGACGATCACCGCGAAGGACAACGCCCCGCCGTTCAGCCGGGTCACATTGCCCGTCATGGACGAGACGTCGCCGAGGCTGCCGGTTTTCACGCGGATGAGCCCGGCCTCGCTTTCATCGTTCAGACGGTCGGCGGCAGTGCCCACGAATCCCACGATCGAGAGCCCTTCCGCAGCCGCGGCGCCGGAACCCTTGGACAGATTGCGGTGCTGCACCTCGATCAGGGTGCGCGCGGTCAGCCTGGAGCTTTCCGCCAGCCCCGAACAGTTGGCCATCGACAGTCCCTGAGTGGAGATTCCGGCTTCCTTGATCGTGCGTTCGACCGCCTGCACCGCACCGGCCGGGGAATTCTCGTCACCGGTCTTCAATGCCAGAAGCCTGCCGAATTCCTCGGCCAGCGAGTTGTCGGAATGGCGCAACATGAACGCCATGACCTCGTTGAGCGACGCGGAGCTTACCGACGCGATGGGACTGGAGCCTTCGGGAGCGGTGCCCTGTTCCACGCCATTCACGGTGATGCCCTGTTCCGTGAGCCGCTGCCGGAACGTCTCCACAGCCTCCTGCACCGGCTGCGTGGCAAGTGACGGATAGGAGCTGAATATGTCGGGGTTCTCGGGTGCGGCGCCGTTCCAATGGCGTCCGCCGTCCACGGCCATGGAAGCCGTGGGGGTGTAATACACATGGTCGGTGTCGAGTTCGGCGATGCCGTCCGGCCAACGGCTGTCGGAGAACAGCGTGTCGTCGTATTCCAATGTCACGGTGTCGATGCCCCGTTGCCGCAACGCCTGCGCGGTGTCCGCCGCGAGCGTGCCCAATCCGGCGCGGCCGTTGACGTGCGCGGAATCCGACAGTCCCGCGCCGAGCAGCATGTCGCCGTTGCCTTTGAGCACCAGACGCGCGGTGCCGTCCTGCCGCTGTTCGAGGTACGTCTCCGTGTCGAGCGTCTTGCCCATGTCGAGCTTCGACGCGGCGGCGTAGGCGGTCAGGGTCTTCATGGTGGACGCCGGTGTGCGGGCCGCGTCGATGTCGTGCTCCGCGACGACCGTTCCCGAGGCGTCGGCGATGGCGATGGAGTATTCGCCGCCGAAGCCGGAGGCGGCCTTGCCGAATTCGTCTATCAGCGATTTCGCGGCGGCCGCGTCTATCGTCCGCGAGGTGTCGAGGTCGTCCGCGACGGACGCGGCGGCGACGCCGCGGCGGGGCTCGCCGACCTTCGGGTATTCGATGTCGCGCAATGTGAGCACGCCGGGCATGACGTCGAACAGGTCGGCCGCGACGTAACCGAGGCACAGCACCACGGTCAATACCGAGGAAACCGTCACCGTGAGCGCACGGCGGCGCTCGGCACGCCGGTAATCTTCATCCGCAACGCACATCGGGAATATGCCTTTCCAATCCTGTTCGGCGTCGATCGTTCGACATCGAAGTCCGATGCCCGCTGTTTTTCTTCAGCCGCCGAAACGTTCCATAGTCTACCGCCACCATGCCACAGCACACGAACGTCCGAAACCGTCAAAGTCCATCGGACGATGCCTGCCGGCCTCCGAAGTCCACGACCGATCGAAAGACCGTGACCAATCCGGAATCCATGGCCGGCCCAAAGCCCATGCCCGATCAATTGCCCTTGTGCTCGATCGGCTTCCACTCGGACTTCGCGAAAATGGCCTGGAACGAAATCGGCACGTAGCTGAACATGTAGATCGGGAAGCTCAGCACATAGGCGAACAGCTCCTTGTTCGTGGCGCCGACGTGGTCGCGTTCCACCACGATGGTCAACGCGGCGAGCGCCATCATGCCGATCACCGACATCACGATGCCCGACGACCATCCGGCCAAGGAGTTCAGCTGGCTCTGCCATGTCACGAATCCGCAGGCCGCAAATAGCAGTCCGAGCAGGATGCGCGCGATGCCAAGCACGGTGAACGGGCACAGCAACAGCGTGAAATCCACCGCGGAGAAGTCGCGTTCCCGCACCGCGCGTTTGATCAGCGCCGGCCCATAATAACGGAACACCTGCAGGAAGCCCTTGCTCCAACGCAGGCGCTGCCGCCAGCTCTGCGCGAAGGTGACCGGCTGCTCGTCGTACAGGATCGCGGTGCCGCAATATCCGATGCGGTCGCCGTGCAGCACCGAATCCATGGTGAATTCCAGATCTTCGGTGAGCAGGTGGAATTTCCAACCGTTGTTGCGCCGCATGACCTCCTGCGAGAACATGAAGCCCGTGCCGCCGACGTGGCAGCTGTTGCCGAGCCACATGCGCGACGCCGACAGGAACCTCGATTCGCGGATGAACCACAATGCGGAGCCCGAAGACACCCAGTTGTCGGAGAGGTTCACCGAATTGCGGTAGCTGGTGAGGATCTTGAATCCGGACTGGAACGCCTTGTTCATCTCCTCGATGTAATGCCTGTCGAGCTTGTTGTCGGCGTCGAACACGAAGAACGCGTCGTAGGGGTCGGACGCGCCGGATTCGTTCATCTGGTCGAGCAGATAGGTCAGCGCGTAGCCCTTGCCCACCTGCTGCTGGTTGAATCGTTCGATCACATGGCATCCCATGGACCGCGCCACCTGCGCGGTGTCGTCGGTGCAGTTGTCGGCCACGATCCAGATATCGATGAGATTCGTCGGATACGTCTGTTCGTGCAGGCAGTCGATGAGGTTGCCGATGACGTTCTCCTCGTTGCGCGCGGAGATCAGCACGGCGTAGCGCTTGTCCATCGGCGCGTCGGGGAATTTGATCGGCTTGGCGAACAGCGAGATGAGGATGCACACCGCCTGGTAGACCATGCCGGCGCCGCCGACGACCACCAGCAGAATGTCGAGTACGCTCAGCAGTACCATCAGCGCCACCTACTCCTTGGATTGTCGTTCGCTGTTTCGTCGTTCGACGTTCCGCCATCCGTTCCCGCCGGCTCGTCTTCGGATGCGGCGCCCCGCAATGGTTTGCGTTCCGTCCTGTCGAGCAGATGCTTCGGGATGGCGATCGTCTCCGATTCGTCGGATTCCTCCGATGCGGGGGAATCGTCATGAGGTTTGATATTGTACGCCTGCTCCTGAAGATGACGCACCTCGTCGGAAAGCGGCACATGCGCGCTGGACCCCTGGACCGCGCGCGGACCGTGCAGATGCTCGCCGATCGCCTCGGCGCCCTCCACCAACTTCGACTTCTTTTCCGGGCTTGGATCGTTCATCAACGGCGAATCCACCAGATCGTAGCGCTTGGTGTACGTGCGGAAAATCGTCTGGATGGACGCGACGACGGGCAGGGCGAGGAACGCGCCGAGCGCGCCGAACAAGGAGCTGAATGCCAATACCGCGAGGAACGCCACCGCGTCGTTGATGTCCATGGTGCGCTGGGAGATCTTCGGCGCGAAGATCAGATTCTCGATCTGCTGGTAAATGCAAATGAACACCAATACGACGACGGCCTGCCACAATCCGCAGCTGGCCCATGCGAACAGCACCGGCAACGCGCCGCCGATGTACGTTCCCAGCATTGGGATGAACTGCGAGACCACGCCGCAGAACAATGCGAGCGGCAGCCAGTACGGCACATGCAGGATCTCCAGGCAGATCGAGGTGAAGAACGCGTTGAGCAACGCGAGAATCGCACGCGAGAACAGGAACGACGAGATCTGGCTTTGGCTGACGGTCCATACGAACAGGAAACGGCGCTGCGCCTCGGGAGCCATCCATTGGCATGCCGCGCGGCGCAGTTTCGGACCGGCCGCGGAAATGTAATACGTGGTCATGATGACCGTCATGAGGTTCAGCAGGAAGGAGAACAGTCCGGAGACGGTGCTCATCGCCGTTCCCGCGAAATCGGTGACCCACGAGGTCTGCACGTTCTTCAGGATCTCATTGCCGAGACTGTTGATCTCCGGCAATTCGAAGCTCAGATGCTGATTGGCGAAATCGCAGATCTGCTGGTAGAGGCCCGGCAGACCGTTGAGCAAAGCGATCACCTGCTGCACGAACAGGTTTCCGAACAATCCGAACAGCACGCCCAGAACGATCGCCAGCACCAGCAATGCGAACAATGACGCGAACGGTCTTTTCCAGCCGTGTTTCACCAACGGCACAACCATCGGCTCGACCGCGAGCGCGATGAACAGGGAGACGATGACGTCGATGACCAGGTATTCGATCTTGCCCCAGGAACGCCAGCAGAACGAGAAGACCACGATGGCGATGGCGATGTACAGCAGCGCGCGACCGAGCCATTCCGGAGGCCTGCGGGAATCGCCTTTCGCGGGGAACAGGGTGCCGAGGTCCCAACGCTGCCCGTCCTGCCGGGAATTCGCCTCCTTCGTGGCCGTCGCTTCCGTTTGGTCATTCATCCGCTGTTCGCGTTCGCTCATGGTTCCTCATTGTAGCGATAGGTGTCGTGTACGGTCTGGAACCTATTCTTAAAACATGCTGAACGTTTCAATTGTCATCCCCGCTTGGAATGAACAGGAGCGTATCAACGATTGCCTGCTCAACGCCACCCGGCAGACCGTCATGCCACATGAGGTGATCGTCGTCGATAACCGTTCCACGGATTCCACCGTCGCCATCGTCGAACAATTCATGAGGGATCATCCGGAGGCTCCGGTGCGTCTGCTGCATCAGGATGAGGAACAAGGGCTGATTCCGACGCGCGATTATGGTTTCAACCATGCCACCGGCGATGTTCTCGGCCGCTTCGACGCCGATTGCATGATTCGCCCCGATTGGGTCGAGGTGGTGTCGGGGATCTTCACCGAGGATCCGGAGGCCATGGGCGCCACCGGACCAGTGATGTATTACGACATGCCCAGCCGGCATATCGGCCTGCGTGGGGACAATTCCACCCGGAAGCGCATTTACAAGGCCGACGGCGGGCAGCCGTTGTTGTTCGGATCCAATATGGCGTTGCGCGCGTCCGCATGGCGTCGGATCGCCGACGAGGTCTGCCGTGACAAGGCGGATGTGATGCATGAGGACATCGACATCTCGTTGCATCTGTTGGGCAAGGACCTCAAAACCGTATATAGTCCGCGCATGATCGCGGGCATCAGCGCCCGGCGCATGGACACCTCCCCCGCATCGTTCCTCAACTATATGAGGCGCTTCAAGAACACGTTCAACGCGCATCCGCAGCATTCGCGCAAGCACAAGCCGGAGATCCTCATCACGGCGTTGTACCCGGTGTTGCATCTGCTGTACCCCGTGTGGCAGAAGGTGCTCGACACCGCGGACATCAATCCGGCCGAGGCCGCCTGGATCAACGAGCAGATGGAGTTGGCGGAGCAGGAGGGGCATGAATTGTATGACGACACCCCCACCGACGAGGAGTGGAGCGAAAAACACGAAGAGGAATAGCGCTTCATAGGCGATGGTGCCGAATATGCAGGACACGCCCGGATTTCACGGGCGGAAACCGCATATTCGGCACCATCGTTTTTGTATCGGGTTACATCAGGCTCTTGTAGATGGCGAGGATGTCCTCTTCGGTGGCCTGACGCGGGTTGCCCGGAGTGCATACGTCGTGGAAGGCGTCATGCGCCAACGGTTCCAGATCGGCCTCGGTGGCGCCGACTTCGGAGATCGTGGTCGGGTTCTTCAGATCGACGGTGAGCTTGTGCACGGCCTGGACGGCTGCCTCACGAACCTTCTCCAGATCGCCGGTGTAGGCGTCCTCCACGCCGAACGCGTCGGCGATGTCGCGGTACTTCTCGCCGGTGTAGTCCTTGTTGTATTCCATGACCGGTGCCAGAAGGATGCCGTTGGCCACGCCGTGCGCCACGCCCAGGCGTCCGCCCAACGGATGCGCCATGCCGTGCACCAGGCCAAGGCCGACGTTGGAATAGGCCATGCCGGTGATGTAGGAGGCATAGGCCATCTGCTCGCCGGCCGGCACATCGCCGTCGGCGCTCTTGGCGAGGTTCCTGGCGATCATGCGGATGGTCTGCATCGACAGGCAATCGGACAGGCTCCACGCGCCCGGCGTGATGTAGCCTTCGATGGCGTGGGTCAGCGCGTCGAGACCGGTGGCGACCTTGAGCCCACGAGGCATGGAATCGGTCAGGTCGGGATCGACGAAGGCGACGATCGGGATGTCATGCGGGTCGACGGCGACGAACTTGCGCTTGTTGGCGGTGTCGGTGATCACATAGTTGATGGTGGTTTCGGACGCGGTGCCCGCGGTGGTCGGCACGCCGAAGATCGGCACCGACGGGTTCTTGGTGTCCGCCACGCCCTCAAGGCTCAGCACATCCGCGAATTCGGGATTGGCGGTGACGATGCCGATGCCCTTGCACGTGTCCTGCGGGGATCCTCCGCCCAGACCGATCAGGAAGTCCGCTCCGGATTCGGCGAATTTGGCGACGCCGTCCTTGATGCATTCGACCGGCGGATTCGGCTTGACGTTGCTGAACACCTCATACGGCATGCCGGCTTCGTCGAGCACGTCGGTGACCTTCTTGGCAGTGCCGGTCTCCAACAGCACCGGATCGGTGACGATGAACGCCTTGGTGAAGCCGTGCGACTTGGCCACGGCTGGAATCTCCTTGATCGCGCCGCGTCCGAAATATGCGGTCTGGTTGAAAATCATGCGATATACCATCGATGCTCTCCTTTAAGCAGCTTCATTTCCACGGAGGCCACAGTGTCCTTGCCATGGCCAACGGTTTCATCTTATCGCCGTTTTTGAAAAACCTCTGGATTATGTCGGAGAATCGTCCGCATCCGATTTCTTGTGCCGATACGTGGACGGAACCTGATTTGGAGCGGGCCTGGAATCCGCCGACGAGCTCCGACCATACGGTAATGCGGAGCGCATATGGAAACAGGCGACATTGAAAACAAGAAAGCCTCGGATTTCTCCGAGGCTTATCTGGTGGCTCCGAGCGGCATCGATCCGCTGACCTAACGATTTTCAGTCGTTCGCTCTACCAACTGAGCTACAGAGCCATGAACAACTTGCGTTGTTCTAGCGACCACGGCCAGACTTGAACTGGTGACCTCCGCCGTGACAGGGCGGCGCTCTAACCAACTGAGCTACGCGGCCATTGCCACCTTGTTTCCAAGGTACGTACCCCCTGAGAGAGTCGAACTCTCGTTGTCAGATTGAAAGTCTGGTGTCCTAACCGTTAGACGAAGGGGGCGCTTTCAGCGTTTCCGCTTGACAACTCGATTTACTATACACAAATCTGGCAAACATGCAACCATCGGCGTGTCGGAGAGTGTCAAATAATGATCAAAACCACTGAAAACCGTTGAAACACAACGTTTTGCAGGTCATACGCGGCGATAGGTGAAATCATGGATCACCCGTCCCGCGGCAAGGCCCTTCTTCTCGAAATTGGTGAGCACGCGACCGGAAAAACGCTCGGACTCAACGAAATCGGCGTGTCGCATCGACGCGGCCTCGTTCGCATTGCCCTTGCCGACGTGTTCGACCGGCAGACTCACCGTGATCGAACCGTCGTTATGAAATCCGGCCATGCCGTCCATCACCTCGTGCACGTGCAGCGCGTAGTCCTCGATGTCGGTGGCGATGCGCCACGCTCCGCCGTCGACCAGCGTGCGGTGGATGTCCGCCGCGAGCTCCGGCTGTACGATGCGGCGCTTATGGTGACGCATCTTCGGCCACGGATCGGGGAAGAACGTCCATACCTGGTCGAACACGCCATCGGCCGCGGCCGCGAACAACTCCGGAGCATTGACCTGCGCGATGCGCAGATTACGCAGATCCTGCTTGCCGGCGAGCAGCATCGTATGCGCCACACCGGGGTCATAGACCTCCAACGCCAGGAAATTGACATCGGGATGCGCGGCCGCCGCCGCGACCACGTTCTCGCCTTGGCCGGAACCGATTTCCACGATCAGCGGATTGTCGTTGCCCCACGCGTCGCCGACATACGCCGCATCGAAAACGAAACCTTCGCGAACATCCAACGACCCCTCGCCCGCGTTGACGTCCAGCAGATAGACGTCGGAATAATTGTCCCAGGCGCGCTGCAATCGCGCGTCGAGCCTCGCCGACCTCCTGACGAAGGAAAGCACCTTGCGCCCGTACAGGGCCGGATTTCCCGACTGACGCCCCTCTTGCGCATTCCGCGCGTCACACGCATCGTTCGCACTCTTCGCGCCGCTTTGATTTCCATCGGATTGCACCGGCATATTCACATCTTGTCGCATACCCTAATTTATAGAGGAAACGCAGGAACATTGCCGCGATTCGGCACGGCAGAAGGCGCACGGAAGAACACCCCACCCACACACAACTCCACGACACGCCGAGATTTGCAAAACCCTTTCTTTGCCGTAATATTTTCTTTTGTTGTCAGTTACTCAACAGACAATGGCCGCGTAGCTCAGTTGGTTAGAGCGCCGCCCTGTCACGGCGGAGGTCACCAGTTCAAGTCTGGCCGTGGTCGCCATTGAAACCCAGCATATCCGCTGGGTTTTTCTTTTTCCACGCCGAATCTCCAGCCGATGGAACGGACACAGGCCTATAGGAACTTTTGTGGTGCTTGAGAACTGGTTTTCGGTATCAATCAGCGGCGTTGGGATATTGAGTGCCAGTATGAGATTCGTTCCAGCCGATGCCGGTCCCGGACCTGCAGGAATTCAGCACAGTATTCAGGGCAGCCTCTTCAGTCTATGCGCCGTATTGCGGCATGCGTAATCGCCACCTGCGATAGACGCCGGTCTTGAACGAGAGCAAACCCCATAAAACGCGTGATGCCGACGAAACCATTCGTCGGCATCATGCGAACACACATCGATCGTCAGTCCTGCAACCGCTTTTCGACCCAATCGACGATGTACGGGGCCACTTCCTCAATCTGGTCAATCGCCACCTGGAATTCGTGTGCGCCACCATACCAAGGATCCACCAAATCGATTTCGTCCTCGTATCCAGCCGCCGGTTTGGGCAGATTCGGATCGAAGCTGCGGTACATATGCACCTCGCCACGCTTGGATTGCGGCAGTTGCCGCAGCAATGCGCGCATATGCGATGCGGTCATTGGCAGAAACAGATCGGTGCGTTCGATCTCGTCGCGCGTGATGCGGTGCGCGAAATGACGGGCCGGCAACTCGTAGCCGCGCTCCCTCAACACCTTCACCGCCCTGCGGTCGATGGGATTTCCGTATTCCTCGTCGCTGACGCCGCTGGATTCCACATCCACCTTGTCGGCAAGTCCACGACGCTCGAATTCGGTGCGCAGGATGATCTCCGCCATGGGGGAACGGCAGATGTTGCCGGTGCATACGGTCATCACGGTATACATGGAACGCTACTCCTCACGATTGCGGGCATAGGTGACGAAGCGGAATCCGGCGATGTCGTCGGAACCCTTGCCGGTGTTCTGCCACACGCCTTCCTGCAGCACATGCCATGCGCCGGACTCCACCAATCCACGAATGTCGGGAGCATAGGTGTCGGCGTCCACATGCATGCTGATCTGCGTCACGTACGCCTTGTCGGCGAAAGGCATGGCCTCTTTGAACAGCTGCCCGCCGCCGATGACCCAGATCTCGCTGCGGTCAAGGCCATCATCCGGAATGGCTTCCTGGCGGGCGAGGTCCAAAGCGTCTTCCAGGGAATCCACCACGGTCGCACCCGGCGCCGAATACGCGGAATCGCCGGAGACCACGATGTTGTCGCGGTTCGGCAGCGGACGGTACTTCGGACTCAGCGACTCCCACGTCTTCCGGCCCATGATGACCGGGTGGGATACGGTAAGCTCCTTGAAACGCCTCATGTCTTCCGGCAGATGCCAAGGCATGCCACCCTTGAATCCGATGGCGCCGTCGTGACCTTCCTTGTCACATGCCTGCGCCCAGATCAGATTCACCGAGAAGGTCTTGGGGAAATCGTCTCCCCAATCCTCTTCGCTCTCACGCCCGGCATGACCGGGCTCGGGTTCGTGATAGCCGCTACGGCTACTATCGTGCTCCATTTCATTCACTCCTTGAAGTCGAACTAGAGTCAGTAGTCTAACGTTTGGCGAAGACGCTCAAAGCGGGATGGGTTCAGACCGCGACCGGCGCCTTGATGGTGGGATGATGCCGGTAATCGACGATCTCGAAGTCCTCGTACCGGTAGTCGGTCAGCGAATCGGCCTTGGTGATGCGAATGCGCGGATACGGGTACGGCTTGCGGCCCAACTGCTCCAACACCTGGTCGATATGGTTGTCGTACACGTGGCAGTCGCCGCCCGTCCAGACGAATTCGCCCGGCTCGAGACCGGCCTGCTGCGCGATCATCAGCGTCAGCAGCGCATATGACGCGATGTTGAACGGCACGCCGATGAACATGTCGCACGAACGCTGGTACAGCTGGCAGCTCAGCTTGCCGTCGGCCACGTAGAACTGGAACAGCGCATGGCACGGAGGCAACGCCATCTGCTCGACCTCGGCGGGGTTCCATGCGGACACGACCATGCGGCGGGAATCGGGATGGTGTTTGATCAGGTCGAGCACGTTGGCGATCTGATCGATGGTGCGGTTCGGGTCATCCGGCGTCGGAGCCGGCCAGCTGCGCCACTGCACGCCGTACACCGGGCCCAGATCGCCGTTCTCGTCGGCCCAATCATCCCAGATGTGCACGTTGCGTTCCAGCAGGTAGTTGATGTTGCCGCCGTCGGAACCGCGCAGGAACCACAGCAGCTCGGTGGCAAGCCCCCGGAAGAACACCGTCTTGGTGGTCAGCAAGGGGAAGCCCTCGCCATGGGGCGACACGCCGGAATCGGCGAAGGCATGGCTCAGATCGAAGCGCATCTGCTGGCCGAACAGGGAGATCGTGCCGGTGCCGGTACGGTCGGACTTCAGCGCGCCCTCGGTCAGGATCTTGCGGACCAGATCCTCGTACGGCATCGGGATGTCGGTGTCGGGACGCGCGGGAATACGGGTGCGGATATCTGCGAGTTGTTCAGGAGTCAAAGCCATAGCAACACAGCTTAGCCGGTGTACGCTACACGCCATCATGGTGGCTCGTCGTCGAGCTCAATGCCTGCATGGAAGCGCCCAGCCCACGAGAGCATCATTCCCACGAGACCATGCCCTTGGGCGGACGCGGCACGCGGGCCATCAGCAGCATGCTCGCCGAGACAGGCATACATCGCGCGGCCACGAACGCCATGGCGGACGCCAATGCCCCAGCACGCCGTGCTTCACCTTGCGGAATCCGCTCCCTCGGCATCATCGCGATACGCTAGATTGATATATGGATTGGCGCGAAAGGCGCGCCATACGATACGAGGAGTTTCCATGGGCAAGAGACTGTGGGTGGAGCGTAACAAGGACGGCTCCTGGGACGCGTTCAGCGAAGACGGCGCGCACATCAAATTCGGCAAGGGCCGCGGGCAGTTCACGCCCGGCGATCTGATGAAGGTGGCGCTGGCCGGCTGCGCCGCGCTGTCGAGCCAGTTCGCGGTGGAGCACACCCTGGGCGAAGGCAAGGGCGCGCAAATCGTCGTCGACGGCACGTACGACGCCGACAACGACGCCTACATCGGTTTCGACGAGCAGGTCGTCATCGACGCCACCGATGCCGGCTTGAGCGACGAAGACGCCGAAAAGCTCAAGGAACGCGTCACCCGCCACATCGACAAGGGCTGCACGGTGAAGCACACGTATGCGGAGCCGACGCCGGTGCGCATGAACGTCACCATCAAGCACTGAGCCTTCCGCCCATCGCTGATTCGGCAAAGGGCGTTCGCCGCGATTCCTGCATGGATTCGCGGCGAACGCCCTTTTGGTTTCCTTAATGGCGTATAGGCGGCGATTGCGGCGTTTCCGCTCTGCCGCCGCATAAGCGTCGACTATCGCGCGTTCCCTCGAATGGCCGCGAATCGTTTCCCCATCCGCGGTCATTCGAGACGATGTCACTGACGCTTGGGATCGATCTTGGTCTCGATGGCCTCGGCGACATCGGGCGCGGCCTTGGCGACCGGCACCTCCTCGACGCCCTTGATCTCGTCAAGGGCCTTCGGCTTGACCTCGGCCGGCGAACCCGGAACGGTGTCAAGACGGCTTTCGGCCGCCTCCACGTACTTGCGCGGCACCACATAGACCGGGCCCACGGCGTGCTGGAGCAGCCCCTGGCTGGTCGAGCCCAGCAACAGGCCGGTGAAGCCGCCGCGACCGCGGGAACCGACCACGACGACATCATGGTCATAGCTGGCCTTGGTCAATGCGCCGACCGCGGAACCGGGCACCACCTGCTTGTTGATCTTCAGATCGGGGTGGGATTCCTCAAGCGGCTTGATGCGCACGTCGAGGTCGTCCTGGAAGGAGGCCATCACGCCCTCGTCCTCGGAGCCCTTGATGTTCGGAGCCGCGGAGATGACGTCCAGCTCGGCTCCCCAGGCGTCGGCGAAGTCGGCCGCGATCTGCAATGCCTTCAGGCCCCACTTGGATTCGTCGGAGCCCACGGCCACCTTGGTGATGGTGTTGTTCAGATGCATCAGGTTGCCGTCATCGTCGGTGTACGGAACCACCACGATCGGGCAGTACGCGTATGCCGGAAGGCTGGAGCTGGTCGTGCCCAGCAGACGTTCGGCCAGACCACCCTTGCCGCGGTTGCCGATGACGATGAGATTGTAGTTGCGGGACAATTCCACGAACACCGACGCCGGATCCCCGGTGACGATCAGCGTGGCCGCCTCGACGCCCTGCTCGTCCGCGATCGCCTTGGCCTTCGACAGAATCTCCTGGGCGTCGGTATGCGCCGCGTTGTCGTCGCCCATGGCGGTGTAGGTCGCATCAAACGAAACCGCGGCGTAACTCGGCAGCGAGTACGCACAGACGATCTGCAGCGTCAGTCCCGCGTGCTTCGCGTAATTCGCTGCCCACCACGTGGCCTTGTAGCTGGCGTGGGAACCATCAACACCAACGAGGATTGCCTTGTCGTTAATCATGGACGACCTCCTTGAACTTGATCCACGGCAACGCGGCCGTGCGTTGCTTCTAGGCACCAGAATACCCCGCGACATGCGCTTTGACGGTAACGACTCGGGAAAACACAAGCAAAAGGGCGTATCCGTGAAGGATACGCCCTTAGTGAACGCTAGATGGGAAGCTCCACACTACGCGACGCGTCTGATGGAATACGATCCAGGGAACATCCAGACCAGCAGATTGGTCCTGATACCAGCCGAGTAGTTTTCTGCATCGACGACCATGCCATTGCCGATGTAGATGGCCGCATGGCTCGAGTTCGCGATGATGTCGCCAGGCTGCGCCTGGGCCAGACTCGGCACCGCGTAGCCGACGGTGGCTTGCTCGCCTGAGGTGCGGGGCAGGGAAATGCCGTTCTGCGCGAACACGTACTGCACGAAGCAGGAGCAGTCCATGTTCCACGGCGGATTGCATCCGCCGTACTGGAAACGGTCATCGGCTGCGATGGCCAGACCAAGCGAGACGATGCCGGCCGCATTGCCGGTGGCCGCCGGCAGGTTGGACAAATCGGTGGACTGGCGCTCGGAGGAACGGGACGCCGTGTTGTTCTGGTTGGTCTGCTGCTGCGCGGCCTGCTGTTGGGCCTGCTGCGCAGCCTGTTCGCGGGCCTGTTGCTCGGCCGCGGCCTTGGCCTCGGCGTCCTTTTCGGCCTGAGACTTCGTCTGCGGCACATTCAGACTTTCCACTCCACCCCAATCGGAGTTCGATTCGACTTCGGTCGATGTGGATTCGCTGAGCAGGTTCTTCTTCACGACACTGGTCTTCGGGAAGGAGCGGGTGACGACGACGGCTTCCTGCTTGGCGTCATCGTTGGCGGCAAGCGCCGCCGGTGCCACACCGGCGAACGCGACGGCCGCGGCGACAAGGGCGGTAATCATCGAAAAACGTATATTCTGCTTCATCGTCGTATAGTTTACGGCACACCAAATACAAAAGGGAGACGCATTCGCCTCCCCTGACCGCCCGATGCCGAAGCTCAGTAATGGATGTACTGGAAATCGTTCACATTGGTCAAGGTGCGCGAATACGTGGTGCCGTTCATGGACGCGCCGCATTCGGACGTCACAATGGAGCCGTCTGCGTTGATCTTCTCGACGATGGCGACATGGCCATACGTGGAATCGGAACCCTCCTGCCCCGCTGCGAATACGATGATGTCACCAACGTGCCGTGGCGTGTTGTCGACCCAATAGCCGAGAGCACGCGCGGAGTTGGCCCACTGGCAGCCATTGCCGAAATAGGAGCCGACAGGCAGGCCGAGCTGCAGGCGGCGGGTGTACGCCCACCATGTGCACTGGCTGAATTCGTATGCGTTGCCGGTATCGCCCGTGGCATGGTTGGGATTGAAGCCGGCCGGCAGCGAACCCTGGTCCTGGTCCATCAACACCGCGACGTTGGGATTGCTGGCCAAGGACTTCGACAATTGACTGGTGTCGATGGTGGAGCTGGTGTCGCCGAGCTGCCATTCACCCTTGCTGTCCGTCGCATAGGAGTCGCTCAGCGAGGCGCGGTCCTCGGAACGGGAAGCCTCGTTGTCGGAGACGCGCTGGATCTGGGTGGTGGTCGTGGCCTGGTCGGCCAATGTGAAATCGGCCACATTGCGCTGCTGCCCGAAAGCCACCGCGGTGGCTGCGGTACCGGCCAGCGCGGCCAAAGAAGCGGAAGTGATGATCGTGGAATGACGTTCCGCGGCTTTGGCCGCCTCGCGCATCGCACGTCGGCTCATCGGAGCGATTTCGTTGAGCTTCTCGGCGACCGCGGGTTCAAGACCGACCACGGTGCCGCCGTTCGCCAGCTGTACCATGCGGACGGCTTTTGCGGTGTGGGTACCATGGGACGACGTGAACAACGTCTTGACGACATCGAGATTCACGCTTGGAATCCTGGCCGCTTTATGCGCCGCATGCCTCATATACCAATCACTCCTCGTAGGTTGCATCGGACCATGGAAACTTCTGGTCCCTCATGGTCACAAAACCGTCACGAAATTACAGGTTACACCAATATCGGGATACGGCATAATCCATGTGCTTCCCGATTGCCGCATGCGCGCGCTACTCAAACGCGAGCAGGCCGCCGTCGGGCATGCGTTCCGGCGTGACCGTCCGCATGCCCGTGTGCGACTTGAACTACTCCATGCGCCGTCGGCAATCGAATCGAAACAGGCGATGAACCAAGACGGAACATCATATGAACCATTCGCCGGACGCACCGTCGAAGCGTCCGGCAAGCGGCCGCGCTCCGAGACAATCCCCGCATATGACTACCCTTGTGAGTCATGACGAATACTGTGACCATTCCTTCAGACATGCTTCCGGAGGACGGACGCTTCGGCTCGGGCCCGAGCAAAATCCGTCCGGAGCAAATCCATGCGCTCGACGACGGCGCACGCAACCTTCTCGGCACCTCGCACCGACAGACCCCCATCAAGCAATTGGTGGGCTCGATACGCGAGGGGCTGTCCGAGTTCTTCCATGTGCCCGACGGATATGAGGTGGTGCTGGGCAACGGCGGCGCCAGCGCGTTCTGGGACGTCGCCTGCGCGTCACTGATCACGCGCAAGGCCGCGTTCGGCACATATGGATCGTTCAGCACGAAGTTCGCGAAGTCGGCGCAATCGGCGCCATTCCTCGAAGAACCGGCGATCTACGCCGGAGAACCGGGAACCTACCGTCTGCCGGAATACACCGAGGATGCCGACGCCTACTGCTGGGCGCACAACGAGACCTCCACCGGCGTCGCCGCACCAGTCAGGCGCGTCGACGGCTCCCGCGAACAGGGCGCGCTGACCCTTATCGACGCCACCAGCGGCGCCGGCGCGCTGCCCGTCGACATCAGCCAGACGGACGCCTACTACTTCTCCCCGCAGAAGGCCTTCGGCTCTGACGGCGGCCTGTGGATAGCGGTGCTCTCCCCCGCCGCGGTGGAACGCGCATACGGCATCGCGGAAAGCACCCGGCTGCCGGGAACGCGCCGTTGGATTCCGCCGTTCCTCTCCCTGACCTCGGCCATCGAGAACTCCCGTAAGGACCAGACGCTCAACACACCCGCGGTGGCCACGCTGGTCATGCTGGAGAACCAGGTGCGCTGGCTCAACGACAACGGCGGACTCGCCTGGACCTCGGCACGCTGCGCGCGTTCCGCCTCGCTGCTGTACAAGTGGGCGGAGCAGTCCGATTACGCGACGCCGTTCGTCAAGGACGAAGGCTCGCGCTCCCACGCGGTCGTCACCGTCGACCTCGACGATGGCATCAGCGCGTCCCAAGTCATCGCGGCGCTGCGCGAGAACGGCATCGTGGACACCAACGGCTATCGCAAGCTCGGCCGCAACCAGCTGCGCATCGGCGTGTTCCCATCCGTGGAGCCCAGCGATGTGGAAGCGCTCACGCACTGCATCGACTACGTCGTGGAACATCTGTGACGCGTTGTATGGTGACCGTATGAAAATCGCACCGATTATCGACCCCGGCGTGAGGAAGCCCTCACCGAAACCGGTACGCGTGGACCTGCGCAAGGTGTTCATGTTCGGCACCGCATTGTGGGCCATCGCATTGATCGTCTGCATGGTGCTGCAGGCGATCGGCTTCAATGTGGAAAAAGGACAGACCATGTGCGCGGCGGGCACCGTCATCGGCGTGATCATGCTGGTCTGGGAGCATTTCGACCGTTGGGACTACCGCCGTCTCGGCGAATGACCGACAACCATTGATACGACGGCCGGCATATCAGACGCCATGCGACCACGAATGTGCCCGGTGTCCTTTCCGTTCGCAGATGAAAGGACACCGGGCGCATTCGTTTTCATTCGCCGATTCGCTACTTGCCGGCCAGCGGCAACACCAGCGCGAACGTGCTCCCTTGCCCCGGACTGCTCCACACCGATGCGGAGCCATGATGCGTCAGCGCGACGTGCTTGACGATGGCCAATCCCAACCCGATGCCGTCCTGCGAATGTTCGTTCTGATTGTCGCCACGGTAGAACCGTTCGAAAATGCGATTCTGCTCGCCGACGGGAATGCCCACGCCGCGGTCGAGCACGCTCACCACGGCCTCGGTATGCTCCTCATTGGCCTTGATCGAGACGTTCACCGTGGTCCTGTCCGGCGAATACGCGATCGCGTTCTCCACCAGTTTCGCCACGGCCGCCCGAATCTGCTCGGCATCTCCGTTGATACACAACGAACCATCGCCATTCATCTCGATGGATATGCCACGCGCGGCGGCCACCGCGCGATGCGCCTGCACGACGGCACGCACCTGTTCCATCACATTGATGCGGTTGTCCGCCGTGGGCAGCACCGGTTCCTGCGCTTTGATCAGCAGCAGCAAGTCGGAAATCATATGCTCCAATCGGGAGCACGATTGACGCAATTGCGCCGTCTTCCGGTGAATATCCGACACGTCCGGCTCACCGCTTTCCTCCAGGGAATCAGCGAGCGCCTCCAAGGATTGCGTGGGCTTGAGCAGCTGTTCGGACACGTTGGTGATGAACGAATCACGCACCTGGGCGAACCGGACGCTTTCGCTCACATCGGAGATGATCACCACCACGAACCGTTCGTTCAGCCTGCCGACGATGACCTTCAGCCAGTTGGGCCTTGACACGGTGGCCGGTCTGACGGGTTTGGATTGCCCGACCAATGCCTGTTTCGCGATTTCTCGGGTGGTGGGCCTGCCGGCCTTCGGAGCGGCGGTGGACGCCGGCGCCGTGGTCGTGGTCAGATCGAATTGTTTTTTCCCGCCGTAGGAACGCACCTCGTGTATCGCATGAAGCACGCTGTCGTCAATGATGGCGTCTTCTCGAACCAGTCCCAGAGAGTATGCCGACGGATGCGCGCGGATCACCTCGTCATGCTCGTCGACCACGATGGAGGCCGCGGAGAGCATGGACAGCAACGCGTTCGTCGTGTCGTCCAGAGTGTCGTCGTCCTCGTCGTCCTCGACGTCCCGCTGCGTCAGCCTACGCCATAACTTCCCTAGTTCAATCATGTCTATCATTGTCGCACACCGTGGGCGCGCTGACGAACAACGCCGTTCCGCGTTCATCGACATGGAGGGAACGGGAGGGTGAATTTTATCAAAACAACTCGGGCGGGGTTCATGACTGTAACGTTTTGCCTATAAACTGGTGAAAGATTTACACAGAACCCTATGCGAAGCATTGAAAGGCAAATCATATGCGCGTTATTTTCAACGAGGAGCTCAAGGCCGTAGCCGACGATCTCGACCACATGGCCAAGGATGTCCGTAAGGCGATCAACGGCGCCGGCGACGCGCTGCTGAACCAGAATCTTGAGGCCGCGCAGGCCGTCATCGATGGCGACCTCGAAATCGACGCCTTGGAATCCAGCATCATCGACCAGTGCGTGAAGCTGCTTGCCAAGCAGAACCCCGTCGCCACCGATCTGCGTGTGGTGGTCTCCACGATGCGTCTGGCCTCCACGTTCGAGCGCATGGGCGACCTGGCCCGCCACATCGCCGAATCCGCACGCCGCACCTACCCGGCTTCGCCGCTGGCGGAACAGGCCAAGCCGCTGTTCGCGGAAATGCAGGAATTCCTGAACGCCACCGCCGACCAGCTGGTCACGCTGCTGTCCGACCGCGACGCCGCGCTCGCGGAGCGCATTATTCTCAGCGATGACAAGCTGGACGAGCTGCATAGCAAGACCTTCGGCATGACCCAAGAGGAGAACTGGAAGGGCACCAACCAGCAGCTGGTCGATGTGGTGCTGCTTGGTCGCTTCATGGAACGTATCGGTGACCACGCGGTGTCCGTGGCCCGTCGCGTGACGTTCATCGTCTCCGGCTTCGATCCGACCAAGGACCCGACCCACAGCCGGAACGACGAGGGCGAATCCATCAACTGACGCTTCTCGTTCTCCGCGGCAATCCGCGATGGGATGTATTGCAATGGGTGGCTTCCACATGTGGGAGCCACCCATTGCGGTCATCGGGCACCCATCGTCTTCAGCCATCCAGGCAGTCGCGCATCACGCAAATCGAGCGCCGTGTGTGGTGGCTTTGCGTTTTCCTTTCACAAAACGCAAAATTAGACATATCGTCTAGTTTATGACCGTAGATTTTTCCAAGGCGACGCGGCACAATGGAGTGCAGACATATCCAAAGGAGGAAGCCATGTACTATTCCAACGGCAATTACGAAGCCTTCGCACGGCCAAAGAAGCCCGTTGGCATCGATTCCAAGAACGCCTACATCATCGGCACCGGACTGGCCGCATTGAGCGCGGCCTGCTATCTGGTGCGGGACGCGCAGATGCCAGGAGACCACATCCATGTTCTCGAAAAGGACGCGGTGCCGGGCGGCGCCTGTGACGGCGCGAACATTCCGGGCGTCGGCTACGTGATGCGCGGCGGCCGTGAGATGGACAACCATTTCGAGGTGATGTGGGATCTGTTCCGTTCCATCCCCTCCATCGAGACGGATGGCGTGTCCGTGCTGGACGAATACTACTGGTTGAACAAGGAGGATCCGAACTATTCGCTGTGCCGCTCCACGAAGGCGCGCGGCGTCGACGCTGGCACGAACGGCAGGTTCGCGCTTTCCGACAAGGCTTCGATGGAGATCATGAAGCTGTTCTTCACGCCGGACGAGGAATTGTACGGCAAGAAGATCTCCGACTTCTTCGACGATGAGGTGTTCCATTCGAACTTCTGGATGTACTGGCGCACGATGTTCGCCTTCGAGAACTGGCACAGCGCCCTGGAGATGAAGCTGTACATCCGCCGCTACATCCACCACATCGGCGGCCTGCCCGATTTCAGCGCGCTGCGCTTCACACGATACAACCAATACGAGTCGATGATCCTGCCGATGATCAAGTACCTGGAAGGCTTCGGCGTGCGGTTCCACTACAACGTGAAGGTGGAGAACGTCGATTTCACCATCGGCGGCGGCATGGGACCGGTGCGCCCGCGCACCGGCACGGGCCAGGACACGATTCTGCGCAAGCAGGCCGAATTCGGCGCCTACCCGCGCAATCCGTTCAGCTCGCCGACCAAGAAGATGGCCACGCGCATCGATCTGACCGAGGCCGACGGCACGTCCCGCAGCATCGATCTGGGCGAGAACGACCTGGTGTTCATCACCAACGGCGGTTGCGTGGAGAATTCGTCCATGGGCTCGCAGACCACGGCCGCCGGCTGGACTCCGGAGATCAAGCCCGGCGGCGGCTGGGACATGTGGCGTCGCATCGCGGCGAAGGATCCGAGCTTCGGCCATCCGGATGTGTTCTGCGGCGATCCGGAACATTCGAAGTGGATGAGCGCCACCGTCACCACGCTGGATATGGAGATTCCGCCGTACATCCAGAAGATCTGCAAACGCGACCCGTTCACCGGGCATGTGGTGACCGGCGGCATCGTCACCGTGGAGGATTCCAACTGGCTGATGAGCTGGACGCTGAACCGCCAGCAGCAGTTCCGCGACCAGCCGAAGGACCAGCTGTGCGTGTGGGTGTACGGCCTGTTCCCCGACAAGCCCGGCAACTACGTGAAGAAACCGATGCGGGAATGCACTGGCGAGGAGATCTGCGAGGAATGGCTCTACCATATGGGCGTGCCGACCGACAAAATCGCGGAATTGGCCCGAAACCATGCGAACACGGTTCCGGTGATGATGCCGTACATCGACGCGTTCTTCATGCCGCGTTCCGCCGGCGACCGTCCCGACGTGGTGCCCGATGGCGCGGTGAACTTCGCGTTCCTCGGCCAGTTCGCGGAGACTCCGCGCGACACGATCTTCACCACCGAATATTCGATGCGCACCGGTATGGAGGCCGTGTACACACTATGTGACGTGGACCGCGGCGTGCCGGAAGTGTGGGGGTCGGTGTACGACGTGCGCAATCTGCTCAACGCCACGGTGATGCTGCGCGACGGCAAGCCGATCACCGACATGAACCTCAACTTCGTGGAGAAGGCGGTGCTGAAGCAGATTCTGAAGAAGCTCGGCTCCACCGACATTCCGACGTTGCTGAAGGAATACGGCGTGATCTGAACCGATTCGCCGATTCGAGACGGTCGCGGGCGCTCCCGGCAAGCCTCGAACCATTATCATCGCGAAGATGCAAAAAGGTGGGAACCCGCAATATGCGGGTTCCCACCTTTGCCATGTGTTTCATGCGGCCGCCGCATCATTCACGCGGCGACCACATCACATCACTTCTGGCCCTGAGCTGCGACGGCGGCGGCACCGGCAGCGGCAGCTTCCGGATCCAGGTACTCGCCACGCGGCTTGATCGGCTTGAAGTTCTCGTCCAGCTCGTACAGCAGCGGCATTGCGGTCGGGATGTTGACCTTGGCGATCTCCTCTTCGGAGAGGTTGTCAAGCATCTTCACGATGGCGCGCAGGGAGTTGCCGTGGGCGGCGATCAGCACGGTCTTGCCGGCCTTCAGCTCCGGCTCGATGTCGGACTTGAAGTACGGCTCGACACGCTTGACCACGTCGGCCAGGCACTCGGCTTCCGGAACCGGATCGCCGGTGTAGCGCGGGTCGTTGTTCTGCGCGTACTGGTCGTTCGGATCGATCTCCGGCGGCGGGGTGGCGTAGGAACGACGCCACAGCATGAACTTCTCGTCACCGTACTCTTCACGGATCGTGGTCTTGTTCTTGCCCTGCAGAGCGCCGTAGTGGCGCTCGTTCAGACGCCAGCTGCGCTTGACCGGAATCCACAGGCGATCGGCCTCGTCCAGTGCGACGTTGGCGGTGTTGATGGCGCGACGCAGCATCGAGGTGAAGACGATGTCCGGAAGGACGTTCTTCTCCTTGAGCAGGCGGCCGCCGTTCTTGGCCTCCTCGACACCCTGCTCGGTCAGCGGGACGTCGACCCAGCCGGTGAACTGATTGGTTTTATTCCATGCGCTCTGTCCATGACGGAGCAATACTAGTTTGTAAGTCATACTGTGCAGTCTATTAGCCGAGCCAGACGAATGGGAGCCCTCCCAACGTTGACGCCTGTAAGGCGTTGCCGACAAAAGCACATGCGGCAGCCAACGAGCTCATTGAGCACAAGGGCAATGCCTGACGCCACTGTTCTTGACGAACTGCGTTCTTGGATCGCACCACCAACACCACGCACAGTACGATGCCAGCCAATGCGGCAACAGACAGCAGCAGAGACAGCCAGTCAGTCGTTCCCCAAGTCGGACAGTTGATGCCATATTCCGAGCACTCACACTTGGCATCTACTTCCGCAGGCAAAGCAACAAGCTGATCCAATATCCAGAGATACACCGACGACGGCATGGCACACACCGCGGTCAACACTGTTGCCAAGCCGATGGCACGGCAATACCAGCGCCGGCCTTGTGGCACGCCAATACGCACGATCAACGTACGTTTGCCATGACTGGCATCTGCCTGCGCATCACGTAGATTATTCACCATCATCACGCCGACGGAGAACAGACCGGCGATGATGCCACCGATTACGCCCATTACCGTCACTGTGTTGCACAGCGCTATCTGAGTGCCCAGAACAGGAACCGGACCAAAGAACACGAACGAAGCAGCCTCACCGAATCCCTGATAGCCATAGGGATGTTTGCCATTGGTATATCCCCATGCTGCCAATAAGCACAACAGTCCCAGAGCAATGAACCACCAACACTCAGTGATGATAACGACGGCAAGCCCGGCTACGCATGCCGTTAACGCGGCAATGGATGCGGCCACCATCACCTGTTTCGGATTCACGCCTGATGCCACCAGACGTTGCGGACCTGCATTATCGCTGGTTCTTGCGGCATCCGCGCCCCGCATGCCGTCCGCATAATCATTGAGATAGTTCACCGTGATCTGCAAACCGACCGCCACCACGATGCACAGCATGGCAACAACACAAAACCACCGCATTGCAAGGCCGCACCCCTTCCATTCGTAGGGATATGGCCAATGTGTCATTAAACGCCCCATACCTGGCGGACACTCATCCAGATCGTCCAGCGACGCCCAACGCCAGCTGGCGGCGATGCCGATGAGTACCGGAGACAAGCCCAGCGGCAGCGTTTTCGGACGAGCGCCGCGAATCCAAATCGATACCTGCATGAACGCCATTCTACGTTCGGTTCAGGTTTCTTGGCGTCCCCATTTTTCGGTGAGCCATATGGCGATCGCCTGGCTGCGCGTTCTGGCGTCGAGTTTTAACATGACACGCTTGGTGTGGGTTTTGACCGTGTTCTCGGAGAGACCAAGCCGTTCTCCCACCTGCTGCGTGGTCAGACCATCCGCATATCCGCGCATGATCGCCTCCTCGCGTTCCGACAGCGCAACGGGTTTCCGTTCCGCGGCGCGGGACAGTCTGGCATATGCCTTGTCAGCCGTTTCGAACCGCAGCCCCGGCATACTGTCCGACAATTCGGGCGGCATATATGTCAGGCCGGCGGCCACTTGCTCCACGGCCATGCCGATATTCCGCAGATTGCGTTTCGCCACGACGCCCTGCCCTCCTGCATCGGCGATCTGCGCCGCGAACCGATGCAGCGGAAACGACGTGATCGCCAGAACGGGCATGTTGTTGTTCTCGCCGCGAATCGCCCTGCATACGGCGGCGCCGTCCATGTCGGACAGCGACATATCCAGCAGAAGCATACCGGGCCGAGTCTGTTCATCACGGCACAGCCGCACCGCCTTGCCGCCGAGCACGCATCGCCAGACGACGCTTCCCGCGCCAAATCGTTGCTCCAGATATGCGGACAGCGCCGCCAAGGTCAGCTCGTCGTTGTCCACGATGCCGATTCGCATCGGCTGATCCTCATTCATATGTTCCATCATCACCCTTCCAGCGGAATGTCGGCGGACACCGTCCATGCACCGTCTTCTTGGGAGCTATGCAATGTTCCGCCAATCCTTTCGATCGCGTCACGGTGGAAAGCAATGCCTCTGCCTGAAACGGGCCTCCGATACGCGCGCCCTTCGCCTGATTCAGGGATGGAATTGGTCTCGGTCACATGCAGATGGCCATTTTCGACATTCACGAACACCGCGTATGGCTGGCTGGGAGCGGCATGCCCGGCGATATTGGCGTACAGCTCATCAAGCAGCCGCATGCATTCGTCGGCTCGTTCGCGCCCAATCTCAAACGATTCCCCTGTTTCTGCAACATGGCTTTCGCCAGCGAATCCCAACGAATGCAGGCGATTGTCACCTTCCTTGCAATGGGCTCGGACCATATCGGAGAACGAGCCGTTGTGCGCCGCAAGGCGATCCCTATTCCCGCCATCGGTGCGTAAGGACTCGGTCTCGTCGGCATGTCCGAGGATGTCAATGACGGCATGGACGTTGTCCATCGTGTGTTGTGCGGTCTCATCGATCCGCTGCCAGGCCGCACGCTCAGTATCGGAGATTTGCGGATCATCCACATGCTGCTGGGCGACGAACGCGATGTACGACAGCCCGCCGGTCACCGTATCGTGGGTTTTGCTGGCAAGCATGGTGTCACGCTCCATCATCGACATGCGATACTGTGCCTGTTCCAGACGACTGTTACGGTCGCGCAATGCATCGACCAGCCTGCGATGCATGACGACGAACGCGTAGCACAGCCAATATGCCGCATAGACGACGCATAGCGCAATGCCGAGAACCGCCAGCCAACGCCAGCCGTAGATGCCATAGACGACCATGACCGCCGTGCCGGCCAGCGGAATCCCGTAACCGCCGATGATCGCATATGCCGTGTCATTGTCGATGAACGACGCCAACATGCTCAGCCAAGCCGGATTCCATGGCTGTTTTGCATCTGTGCCGATGCCGTCCGGAATCACACGCTCCCCGCGTACGACATGCACGATATACGCGCCGCGATTGACGATGAAATACACGGCGTACGCAACCGCGAACACCGCGCTGACGCATGCATACGCAGCGTTGCCGTCCTGCGAATACAGCCATCCGGCCGCCAATGCGACAGCGATCAACGGCAGCGACCTGCAATCGAATCTGCGTTCATGCTCGATGTCGTCCTTGTCGAGGAACACCTCGCGCAGGAAACCACGCACTCCGGCAGGTTCGGAATCCCGCTTCGTGGTTGCTGCCTTCTCCTGGTTCGACATATTATGCCTCTTTTCAATACGGAACCATATCCGATTCCCTATCAAAGAGC
>ERZ808262.258-NODE-258-length-33435-cov-4.905333_pt1 | contig 33435 bp, 37 predicted proteins | sample MGYA00520895_ERZ808262 | MGnify/ENA primary metagenome ERZ808262 (study PRJEB31516, sample SAMN03275588) | gut metagenome | biome: mammalia-associated habitat; material: feces | host: Papio cynocephalus | place: Kenya | collected 2012-08-02 ... | reverse complement strand
AACCACATTTACTAGTATATTTGATAGGGCTCAAGGCAATACTGTTGTACAAGGTAAAATAAATGATTATATTTTAGAAAATATACAATTTATGTTATATAAGATATTAGTTAATACTATTATACCAACAGTAAGTAGAATGTATTATGTTAATACTAATACTAATATATATAATGGGATACTTCAAAGTTATGTAGCTTCTTATGTGTATAAAATACTTGTTGATATTTATATTACATTAGGTGATACTTATATAGTAAGCGAAGTTAATATATATGACCCGCTATTATTAAATTTAACTATTCCGCCTATAAAAATTACTAAAGATAATGTTAAGTCTCTAGATGAGTCTAAAGAAATTATAAAATATAAACAATATTTAGGTAGAGATGGTGAGGTAATAACTTTAGCAGTTTCGTATATATACGAAATGACTGTGCCTTTATTAAATAATATTTTACCTCCAAATAAACAAGCAAAAGATAATAAATTTTATTACATATATTGGGAGTATACATCATCGTTATATTATACAGGATATGATAATAAATTTTATATAATACCGTTATGTGATTTGGTTACAGATAAGCGCAGTTATATAATTTTTACATATTGTGGTAATAAATATAACTTTGATGCTGTAATAAATGATCCGTATTATTCAGGGCAAGATATAACATGTATTACTATAAGTAACTATATATTTTCTGAAGTAACTTATACTAAACAGTATACTAAATTATATAACTTACCTTTTACTGTAAATACTGTATCTATAAAAGGTGTTGAATATGTATCCAATATTACTCCTGTATTCTATATTGCGACGCAAGATATAATAGCTTTAAAAGATGGTAGTGTAGACTCAATTACAGTTACAAATATTTATATAGAAGTAGTAAATATAATACAAGCAAATTTAGTGCCATATACTAATTCTAGTGATACTAAACCTTGTGTAAAAATCGGTGTGTCGTTATTTTACAATAATATAAGCATAAATTCTAACTATTGTAATATATATGTAGCTAGAGTAATTAGTTTAGGGCACCCAATATATGAATATCCATCTAATATAGCTAAATTATTACCTTCAGTAGGTAATAATATAAAATACCCAGTATTTACTACACATAGTTGTAATTTCCCAGGCTATAAACATATTAAATATAGACAAAGTATGTGGATAATAGGGGCTGGGGCAGATCATTTTAATTATAGAGCAGATGTGCCCTGTGGGACCGATGATAGTGGTTGTGAGTGTCCTAGCCCCGGCGAGTCTCGTAACTATGTTTCGAATTATTATGACCTTACAGCTAGGTTGTCCCCTGATCAAAAAAAAAATAAATATACTTCAACTGTATTTACTTTCGTAGGAAGTGTTGAGTCACGATACCATGCCGCTGCTTGGCATATGCAAGGTTTTGAGCCAGGTATGGGTAGTAATATGTATAGCTATTCAGACTGCCACCACTATAGACACGATTCTAATGCGTTTAATTATATATATACTGCATTTGATGAATTTACTGTCACAGGATATAATTTATGTATATATACAAATTATATACGCACCGGTTCTTTTCATAACCATCGCTATACTACTACTTCAGCAACGTGGACAGGTTATATTACAGCAGGTGAGTGGTGCACGAACAACCGCTTCTGTGGTAGGGGTCCTGTATTGCGTAAAACACTAACACTATTACCTACTACTCCTATGTTAATAAATTTATTTTTAGGTATGCAAGATACGCGAGATAGACTATTTGGAGCACAGACTATTGGTGTATATAATATTATACGCGATGGGAATCTCAAAGACCCTTTTAGAAATAGAACAGAACGCCCTGAATATCAATTTGCAGCTCCAGTAGGTGTCTTAAACCCATAACAAAGGCTACTAAATGAGTGAAGATATAAATAGTCAGCTAGAGTATCTACAATTTAGATACACTATCAAATTGTGGAAGCTACTAGGATTTGAATATCAATACACAACAGGAGTGTAACAATGAGACTTAATAACTTCCTAGGTGGTATGTCTACTAAGTTTATACCAAATCTTATCCAAGATAATGCTTGTGTATATGCTGAAAATGTCAACTTAGCTACTGGTGCTTTAACCAATATAAAAGAGTTAAGTAGTGTAGAGAAGGCTAGAAATAGCCACCCATATTTTTATAAGAATAAGTGGAATTATTATCCTAAAGGTTCAACTTTCACAGAAACTGGTGAAATCTTATACATAGCTGATGGCACTAACATTAAGAAATGTATAGATGGTGAGACTATAGATAATCTTATTATTGATGCACCTGTTTATGCTCCTACGGTCGTAGAAACTGACAAAGAAGGTGTTGTTTATGGAGAAGGTATACAATACTGCTATACTTACTACAATGAGAATGATGGTAGTGAGTCCGCACCATCTAGCTTCAGTGTTACAATAAATGTAGGTAAGTTAGAAACACAGAAGTCCGACACAGTATGGACTGGAATGAAGCAAATTAAAATAACTAATATCATAGCTTCGCCTGATAAGCAAGTAACTCATATTAGGTTATATAGAAAGACTTCTACATTATCGAATTATGAGTTAATCCTTTCATTACCTAATGAAAATTTGGAAACTATAGACAATTTTGACTTTAGTTATTCTGCTATACAACCAAAGTTGCAAACTTATGGATTCAATCTAAAAATAGATTGGAATCTAACACCTCCATACGCAGCTAAATATTTAGCTGCTTACCAAGGCACATTATTTGCTTCAGGTACTGGAAAGAATGCTAACTGGCTATATTATAGTGAATCCTACTCACCTTTTATGTGGGGAACTGGTGCTATAAAATTTGATGATAATATAACAGGCTTAGGTGTTATTCAAAGCGGTATTCTAGTTTTCTGTAGAAGTAAAACTTACATTCTATACGGTAATGTTGGTGCATTTAGCAAGCAATTATTACTGCCTGCTACAGGGTGTGTAAACGGTGCTTCTATAGTTAATATGCAATCAGGTTGTATTTGGCAAGCAACTGATGGCTACTATCTATATAGTAACGGTCTACAAAACATTACTTATGAAAAACTAGATAGCGAATATCTAAAGCCTATCATTGCAGCACATTGCGATGATGAAGCTTACTACGCATTACAAGAAGACGGTAAAATCCTAGTTATTAACTCTAGGTTAAATTTTGCAATCTATTATTTTAGTGCTGCAAATGCTACAGGAATACATTGCGCATTGAATAAATTACACGTATGCGATGGCAAAAACTTAATGACCTACTCTGGTGATAATGCAGATATTAAATTTAAGTCTAAACATTATACCGAGCAAGGTATAAGTATGTATAAAAACTTTAAGACTATCTATGTATATTCTGAAGGTGACTTACAATTTAAGGCTTATATAGATGATAGGCTGGTTGCAGATGTGTCACTAAAAGAGAAAGGTGTAACTGAAGTCAAAGTAGACCAACATAATCGCACAGGCTACTACATTTGGTTTGAAATAGAAGGCACAGGCTCAGTTAAAGAAATTGAATTCATTGCGGAGGCTAGACAAAATGGACGCTGAGAAAATGTTAGAAGGACTACCAATACCCGACACTAATAATCCTGAAGAGCTGCGGCTATATATCTTACGTTTGCGTGAGATATTACAAGAAATTATCAAAGAAATTAAAAATTTTGAAAGTCGTTAACCTTTCATTTACTTTCTTGAGATAATATTACTTAATTTAACCTTATAAGGATTGCGCTAATGTATGGCAACCACTATCTTTTGAAAAGATTATTTTACATTTGTTTTAACTTAAACTGCTATATACTACCTGTTATAATGGCAGTAGCTGCGGTAGGTGTAGGTGTGGCTCAAATGGCTATGGGGGCTGCTCAAGCGGCAGAAGCTAAGCGTGCTAGACAAGCTGCTGCAGCACAAATGAAAGAAGCAGCTTTACAAAAATTAAGCTATGCAGCAGAGCTAGATAGTAGTTGGAAAGAGAATTTTGGTGATACTACCGCGCAAACAGCTAAATATTATAAAGAGCTTACAGGTGAATCATTGCGTCAACAAATTGAATTATCAGGGAATAAAGCATTACAAGATAATTACCAAAATTTTCAAAATCAAATGAAACAATTAGATACTAAAATCAATCAAATGGGTATGCAAAATTCATCTCAAGCTTTATCAGCACTAATGCAAATGTCTAGTCAGCAAATGGCAAATAATGCTGCTATTAACTTTGAAACACAGATGAATAAAATGAAAACAGACCAACAAGTGGCAGAACAAAAACTAGCATATAATCAAACTGGTAATTGGATTAAACAAGCGGCTATTGATACTAAGAATCAAGCTTATAATATGCAATTCCAAGCAGCACAGGTTGAAGCAGGTATGGCTCAAAGCGACCTAGATAGTGCTAACCAAACTATAAGCTCTGGTATGAACACAGTAGCATCTGGTATGAATATGGCTGCAGACTGGGGCACACGCAACGCTGAATTCAATAATAAGCTTCAATTACAACAGAATGGATTTGAATTAGCTCAAAAGACTATGAATACTGTTACTCCGCAATCAGGTGTAAATGGAAATACTGTAAGTAGTCTATTAGGTAATTCTAAAATAAACTCTTCAAATTCCAACACAAACTATTCATACGCAGACCCTAATCTCAAAAATAGTGTACTATATATTGGAAATAATTAGGAGATAAAATGGCGCAAGGTATAACTTCAAATTTTGGACAAATCTTAGAAGCAGGCCAAAATGCTAGATATGACCGTCAGGCACAACGTGATATTGCCGAGATGAAATACGGTAATAGAGGCGGTGGTAGCAGTGGCGGTAATGATTTAGATTGGGCTAAGTTTGGCTTAGAAATGGCTGCACAAAAACAAAAGATGCAAGCTATGCAACAAGAAATGGATAAACGTGCTATCCAAGATTTGAAAGATGCTAAAATGCGCATTGCTTTATTAAATCACCAAAGAGCAAAGTCAAAAAATCCTAAAGAAATTGATGCTTTCAATAGACAAATTCAAGCTGAAAGACAAGCTATGTATGCTATATATGCCCCTGGTGAAGAAGGCTATGAATCTACATCTATAGGTGATGCTATAAAACAAAGTACTGGTATAAGTAACCCTATGCCGTTTGCAGGTTCAGCACATCCTAGCCTAACAGAACAAGCAGCTTCTGGTTTTAATCAATGGGCTACTCAGAATGGCTTTATTAAAATAAATCCTAAAACTAGAGCAGAAGTTGAACGAGAACAAGCTATGACACCTGCAGAAGAGCAAGATATGGGTGCTTGGCAACAAGATATAGCAAATACACAAGACGATGGTTCACAAACTGAAGCAACAGGGTTAATTCCTACTATAGTTAATGCGTATAATAAAAGAAAAGTAAATAGAGCAGAATATAAACAATATAAAGAAGAGTATGCTAACTCAGGTATGACTACTGTTGATGGTAAGTCAGGTAAACCTCAAAGCTATAGACAATGGCTAAAAAATGGTAAAGGTCAAACTGGAATCAATGGTAGTGATATACAACAAGACGAAGGTAATGAGGTTACTACACAACACGGGCAGCCTGTGAAAACTGCAGAGCAAACTGAGCCAATTGAAATATTTGCAGAAGATATTGAAGAAGCTGTGCGCACCGGTGATATGAGCAGTCTTCCACCTGAAATAGCAGCACACCTAGGTTCATACTTAAGTAATATAGAAATGGGGCAAACAGCTGATGGTAATATGGCAATAGTTGACCATAATACTATTATGGATTTATTAGGTGCTGATGATACCGCTAAGCTTAATGAGCAAGACTATAGAATGCAACAATATATGCCACAACAAGCTATGCAAGCAGAACAAGATGCAATGGCAGCAGCTGATGCTGATGTATTATTAAATAATACTGTAGAAGGTAAACAATATATGAATCAGTTTACTGCCGCAAACGCACACGCTCAAGAATTACAACAAGGTATGGCGCTATCTGCTAAAGACCACCAAGCTGCAATGGCAGCTAAATCTGGCACACTACAATCTAATAATATTAGATCCGGTATGCAAAATTATAATCCTGAAAAAGCTGCATATAGTGGTAATTCGCAATTCCAACAACTTCAAGGATTAGGTGGCGGTGGAGGCAATAGCTCAAAGTCAAATGATAAAATAAATCCACACGCTGTAGGTACTGAGGCTCTGCAGAAAACATTACAAGCTACCAACGGAGTATTAGGTAATACACCTATACCACCTGAGAAGGCAGATTTTAATTCTGCTCTAAATTTGCTATTAGCTAGTAACGATATGAAAGGAGTAAGACAGTTAATTGATGCTGTAGGAAACGAGCAGATGATAAACCCTAAAACAGGTAAAAAGGAACGTATAAGAGATATTTTTGCAAATGAGTCTAGAGGAGTTGATAAAAAATACTCAGGCTCATTTGCTACTTTACAGGATGCGCAACAAGAAGCACTAAGTAAGGTAGGCACTGATAATAACGTTCTTTTATCAGCATTTAATAATTTAGTATCATATATGCCTGGTGATATACTTGGCGGAGCTACTGATAGAGCTAAAGTGGACGCTATGAGAATAGCTATGTCTAATAATAGTAAAATGACTATGAGAGGTAATGGAATGATTTACACAGGAACTAAAGATGATATAAAAAATATGGGCTCAAGAAATATGGCATATATGTTTGAAATTAACAGAGCTAATGCTGCTCACACAATAAATTCTATTGACCAAGCCATAGCTGGTAGTGCAGATATGTTTGAAAAAATAGCTCTAGCAGAACAAAGAGAGCGCTTGACTAACTTTGTTAATTATACTCAGGCTATGTTTGACGTAGCAAATACATTAGGTAGTAAGTTACAGGATTACATCCCTACTACTGGTTATCAGGCTAATACAGATACAGATGATAATATACATATACCGCTACAACATCCAAAATATTCGGCTATAATTAAAACTGCAGATAATAATTATATGTTACAGGATAATAATGGCACAATGTTTACAGTGCCATTAAAAGATTTTAATAAATATATTAAATAGGTGCTAAATGAAAGTAAATATAGAAACCTTAAGAGACACATTCAAATTTGGCTATGAAGCCTTTGAGTTCAGTCGTAAAGAGGCTGATATGGTGATGGATTTATATCACAATAGGCAATATACTCTTGAGCAAATAAAAATACTTGAATCTCGCGGACAACCTAAGGAAACTTTTAATATAATTAAAACTTTCTCTAGGTTACTCCTAGGTTATTATTCTACTATTGTCAATACAATTTTGGTGCTCCCTGCTAAACAGCAAGACGTTGCTACCGCAGGTATTTTGAATGACTTAGTAGATTACATTTTCAGAACTAATAACTTTATTGCGGAAGGCGAAAAGATTAAGTTAGATTTAATTCTAGCAGGAATTATGTGTAGCTATGTAGCAGTAGAAGAGCTTCAGGAAACAGATGAATACAATAGGCCTAAATATAAAATTACAATGAATCACGTGCCTATCTCTGAAATTGTATTAGACCCAATGAGTAAGCTTGATGACTACTCAGATGCTAGATTTATACATAGGTTTAAGTGGGTGACCGAAGAAGCTTTAGTAAAAGCATTTGGTAAAGGGGCTCTAAAAAAGATTGAACCTTATATGAATACTTTACACCAAGATGATTCTGAATTCACTAAGTTTTACTTTGATAAGATGGTAGGTTACCACGACATTTACAATAACTATCTAATTGTGCATAGTATTATGCAAGATGATGATGGAGATACTTGGGAATGCTACTGGAGTGGTGAAGTATTACTATCTAAGGAGAAAGTAACTTTTAGAGATGTTAAATCACCTTACCGCGTGCATAAATTACATACAAACAATAATATAGCTGAGTATTACGGTATCTTTAGAGATGTTATAGAATCTCAACACGCTATAAATCAAGCTATTGTCAAAATCCAAACAATGGTTAATACGCAAAAAGTATTCTATGAAAAAGGTGCTATTGAAGACGCACAAAAGTTTATCAATCAAATTAACCGCGTCAACTCAGTTATTGAAGTGTTAGATTTACAAGCTATTAAAGTAGAAAATATGACACAAGGGATTGTGGACCAATATCAAATTATAGACCGTGCCTTAGATAGAATTCAAAGAATACTTAGTATAAATGACTCATTCCTAGGTATGGCTTATGCTAGTGATAGCGGTCAAAAGGTTAAACTACAACAAAATGCATCTATGGTTGCATTGAAGTATCTTACTACTTGCCTAGAGCAATTCTATAGACTACTAGGTAAAGATATTATAGGCCTAGTTAAGCAATACTATACAGCGCACGACGTCATTAGAATTGCAGACGAATTTAATGCACAATCTTGGCTTGAGATTAACCAACCGTTTATGGTGCCTACAGGAGCCACAAATCCAATGACAGGAGAACCTATAATGGGCCCTATTTATGAAGAGTATAGAGATCCTGCTAGTGGCGAAATTGCCACAGATAAAGAAGGCAACATTATTCTAGCACCTATACCAACTGCTGAAACTGAAATTGAGTTTACTGAAGCTGATGTTAAAGTAGATTCAATTGCTTATAATGATGAAGAAGAGCGAGTTAGACTAATACTTGAGCAATTCATATCTGGCCCGATGGGTCAAATGCTATCACAAGCGAATCCAGCAGGTTACTTCCAAGCAGGCGCGATTGCTATGCGTGAAACTAAATCTAAATATAGTAATGCATTGGCTAATATCCTTGACCAAACTGCTGCTATGCTTGGCGCGCAAATGACTCCAAATGGTAATACAGCAGAGCAAAATCTACAATTAGGTATGAGTGCGGGTCAAGAAGTACCTAAGTCAACTGCTAATAATGTGACAGGAATGTAAAAATGATTAAATATTCACTATTAAATTATTTACATAAACATATCAAAAACGCGTTTTATAACATAGTCCTATATATTTATATTAAATCATATAAATATAAAAATTCAAATTCTTTGTTATCAAAATAAAAAAGGAGGCAATATGGCATCGTATGAAGACCTAGGTAATGGTTTTGGCGTGTTAAGAGACGATGATGGTAATATAGCCCGTTATACAAATAGACCTCCACAACCAGAGCCTCAACAATTACCACAATCTACCTCATATCAATTATATAGTGTATCTAATAAACCAAAACCTGTTGATAAAAGAGCTATGGCAGTAAAACAAGGTAAGTTATTAGAAGAAATAAATGACCAAATGATTGTAGATAATATGCGTAAGAAAACGCAAGAGGGTGTGCAAAAAGATTTACAAGCTGTGCAATCAGGTAAAATGGATGAGCGTAATTTTGATATAAAATATGGCCGCAAAGCGGCAGCATATAAGCGCGGTGACTTTACATTAGATAGTATAGATAAAAATGCTATTCGTTCTGCTATAAATGTTAGTGACGGTATAGATGGCACACTTATAGATAGTCTTACTGGCGGTTTGTTTGAAATGACTGGAGCTTTAGAAAAGAAGAAGTATACAAATCCATTAACTGGACAAACGCAAGAACTAACTAAAGCTAATGCTCGTAAACTAGATTTATTATTACGAGCTGGGATACCTAGTTTTGTAAATCAGGTAGGTGAAGTAGTTTCTATTGACCCTAAAACAATGAAACGCATTAACTGGGATGAAGAAGAAACTGTATGGGATATGGCGGCTCAAGCTACACATGCTTTACCTGGTATTGTAACTTCTTTAGCTGTAGGAGCTATAGCTAAACCTGTAAAAGCAGCTCAAAAAGTAGCGCCTAAATTAGTAGATAAAGCTTTAGGCAAAATAGGAGTAACCCTAGGTGCAGCTGACGTAGGTTTTATAGCAGGACAATATGGCTATAGAAATTTAAGGCAATCTGATACTGTATTCAATAATAAACTTACCTCTCTTACAGGTGAAACAGTAAATATTATTACAGAATTTGAAGATACTAAAACAGCATTAGCTTGGGTAGGCTCAAATGCGGTAGATGGTATGGTAGGCACGGTAGTAGCAAAAACTGTATTAAATCCTGTGCTTAAGAAAACAGGTCAAGCCGTTAAAAGTAGTTATACAGCAGTTAAAGAAAATCCTAAAGCATATATAACTGGAGCAATAGCATCTAATACAATCTTACCACCAGTTGTAGGTCAAATAGCTTCTCCTTTTGTTGCTTATGGCGCAGCTAAATTAGCTAAGGCAACTGTAGGGCCTAGAGGTGGTAAGAAAGTTGAGGAAGGAATTATTAGAGAAGGTTTGGATAAAACTAAAGAATTTGCTGGTAAAGCTGATGATGTTGCAGCTGAATTACTACAGGCCCAAAAGAATGAGAGTACTGTAGAAGGTTTAGCGCGTAATACTATAGGTAAAATACAAACGCCTTTAGAAAAAACTAAAACTAAAATTTATGAAGCAGGTAGAAATTATCAAGGCTTAGGTAAAGGCTTTGTGCGTGGTATTACAGATAAGTTTAGCCCTGAGAATAAAGACTTAACCACAATAGTGCGTAGAATAGATGATGAGCTAGAATACTTGCACGAGTTGTATCCAATATTGAAAGATACCAACCGTGTTACAGAAATGGTTGAACAAGCTAAAAACCTAGGTTTTGTGCCTGACTCAGGGACTAGTAAAGACTTCAAGGTATTGCTAGCTATGGCTTCGCAGCCTGGCACAACTAGGTTCTGGGAAGCAGTTAATAAATCTAGCGCAATGGCTATGTCAAATATGAATCAATTCTTACGAGCTCATACAGCAGGTGTTAAAAACAATATCTTACAACTACAAAAATTTGTTACAACAGATGGGCTGCGCCACGCTGTAGTATCTAACATTACTAGCCTAATGAACGAAAATAAACGCAGTTTGCGTGCATTAGCTCGCGGTTTAGATACAGCATTAGATGGTGCTACAGTTCGCTTGCCGTTTCAAAAATTTGGGTTAAGCAGCACAACTACCCACAAAACGGCTCAGCGAAGGAAAGATGGTAGTTTAATAGAAATTGAGTTAAACACACTAGGTAAGCAATATTCTAGCTTAATTAACCACCTAGGTAATGGCGCACAACCTTTATTCTTAGATAAACCTGTATCTAGCTTTAAAACTGGTAAGGCTGCTGCTGAGTCAGCTCAATCTGTGCACAGTATTGACTATTCAATGCATAATAATAGTGGTGTCTTCCATACCTATAATACAGCTGAATTCAGTGGTAAAAAAGGCTCTGAAATACGAACTATGTTACAAGGTATGGAAAATGACTTCTACCACCCTGGTCAACTAGCTGAAATGTATATTAACTTAAAAATCCTAGGTAAAGGTGGAACTGAACTAAAAGGGAATAAAGATTATCATAATACCTTAGCTATGCTAAAATATGGTATTAGTGATGCAATTAAAAATCCTGCTTTAGCAGAAGATTATTTTGCTACACTAGATGAAGTAATTGCTACTACTATAGGTTTAGAACGAATGGCTATGACAGATTTGTGGCGTGTGCTAAATACTAGTAATTTATCTGCTAAAGATTTAACAGATGCTTTTACTAGAGCAGCACAAAAGTTGGATATAGATGGCTATTCAGAACTACAACAACTAAGTATGTTTATTAAAGGTCCTGATAGTGATTCTATTAAAAAGTCAATAGATAGTGTTATTTTAGACGGTGTTATAAACAAAACAATGGTTGCTGACTCAGATAAAACTATTTATAATTGTGTGCAAGCTTTAGATTTAATAAACAATCTACACTTTCAAACACCTGATGCTAGAGTAATTAAAGAAGCTGTCCAAGCAGCAGGCTCATTTTTTAATAAAGAATTATTTGGCCTTACCGACATTGGCACTCGTCAAGCGCTATTTAGTTCAGGTATTAGCTCAGATTATATAAAGAGAGCTAAAGTTTCTTGGGTTAGTAAGACATTTAAGAAAATTCCTGCTTTATTTTCAGGTACAGAAGCAGGTAAAGAAGAACGTATTGCTGGAATGGCAGTGCGTGCTTTGATAAATAAATTTGATGCTAAAGCTACAACAGCGCTAGAGAAATATTTGGCTAACAATAAGCATCCTACGGCTAAAGAAGTTCAAATAAATAATATCTATAGAGAGATTAAAGCGGAAGATATACAAATTATCTCTTCATTGAAAAGCTTCACAGATACAGTTAAAAATTATCCTCAAGCTTACTCAGATAATAATATAGATGATGCTATAACTGAAATATTAAAAGCAAATGGTATAGACGAATTACCACTTTCACCATTAGAGAAAGGTGCTCAAAATATGACACAAGCTAACCTAGATAGGTTAACTTCATCTGCTTTAACAGCTATTACTAGAACATTAAGTGATGAGGCAGCCAAAGCAGGAACTAAATTAGATGGCGATTTTGTTAAGTCAATTTCACGCGATGATGACTTTGTTAATATGATGGTTGATACTGTGCACGACGCGCTTATGACACAAAATAATGCGACTAATTTAGTAGACCTAGGTGAAACTGTAATGACTATGTTTGAAAGGTATGAGGCATTCTTGAAGCGTAATGGTAAGCTTGGTCAGAATGAATATCTGCCTTATGATATAGAGCAGATTGAGCTAGCGATACAAAAGAAACTTAAAACAAATAACGAAATCCAAGATATACTAGGAGAGTAAGATGGCAAACCCGTTTTCAAAAGCATTAGGTGATGGTGTAGAAGGTGTTAAGAATGTAGTCCGTGGCGCTAAACCAACAGCTGCCGCAGGTATGGATGAAGCAGCTAAAGTAGCTAGATTAAAAGAACTACTAGCTGATGGTAATGCTTCACCTGAGCTACGTGCTAAGGCAGAGCAATATATTAAGAATGCTGAGATGATGCAACAATCACAAGTATCAGCACAACCATCTCAACCAATGGCTCCTCAACCCTCTCAACCACAACAAGCATTTAGCGATGAAGGTATGTTTAATGCAGCGACTCGAACACAACAAGCTGCAGTTAGGCCGCAGTTGCAAGATTCTATGCCTATGAATTTGCAAGCACAACAACAACCTACACAGGCATTACCGCCTATGAATCAGGAAACCCAATCTGCATTGTCACCTGAACTGCAAGGTGATATTAGCAATGTCTATAATAGTATGGCTCAAACTACACAAAGACAAACTACACCTGAGGATAAGGCGAATTTTCAAGCTAGGTTAGAAGCTGAAAAAAATTATGAGCAAGTCAAACAAAAAGCAGAGGTAGGAATAAGGCAATTACAACCTCTACTAGATAGAGCAAAACTATCTGGTGACCACGAAGCGATAGGGCGTATACAAACAGCTATAGAAGCTTTAAGAACTAACATTACTTCTGCCAGCGAGCGTCTAACTTCAGCAATCCAAGACGAGCGTGGTATTACTAAGCGAATGCAAGGTGATATGGCTGCTAGAGTCAAAGCTTTAGATGAGCAAACTGCACAACGCAGAAATGAAATAGGTCTTAATACACGAGCTAAAGAAGAAGTTAATATGGCTTCAGCTCGTGCTACGCAGCGGCCTGATGATATGTATGCTAAAAATTATTCTGCAGCATATAATATGTATACAAAAAATGGTTTGGATGCAAAGACTGCTGAGAAAAGAGCTAGAGCTGACCTAGAGGGTTATGCTAAAATGGAAGACCACGACAAAGCAGCTATAGAAGGTGTTATAACTGCTATGGATAATCCTGATGAAGCACTACGCAATAGAATGTTAGAAGTGCAACGACAACGCTATATTAACAATGCTTATAGCAAAGGTGTAGGTGAGGAAGAGGCTCTTAATAAATTTAATGAATTGCATTCACTAGGGTGGGAAATCCACAATAAACGCCAACCTAGCACAGTAGAACAAGGCATTTTGAAATCTGGCTTACAACATTTAGGTGGCGATTTAGAGAAATTTGAAACTAATAAATTGAAATACACTTCCCCGCTAGCAGCTAAATCACAAGGTAGAGATGTTACTTCTATTTATGGTAGATTAGATGATAGTGTTAAAGCTAACACTGCAAAAGAAGCTGAGTTACTAAAGAAGCGCGCTAAGGCGATTGATGACCCTGATTATTTTGAAGCTAGTGGCTTACCTAAACCTGTTATTAAGCGTAGTGATGAACCTTATAAAGTCCTAGGTAAGAAAGAATACACAGGTGAGGATGCTATATCTAAGTTGGAAGATTTGGATGCAGAAGGTGTAGAACCATTTGTCAAAGAATTAACACGCAGAGTTGCATTAGCTAGCTCGCCTGATAAAATGCGTAATTTGAAATCTGAGCTAGTAAGGCACGTAGAAAAGTTAGACAATGAAGGTCATTATATAGGTGAACGAGGTAGACAACTTGCTACTAAACTAGCTGAAGAAATTGACTGGATAATGGTGCATAAAGCTAATAATAACACCGAGCCTATATCTAGATTAGAAATAAATAATATCGCACAGCAAGAAGCTAAAGATATTCTATCTAATACTGATACATATACCTTTATGAAGAAGCTACCTCAAGATATTAAGAAGAAGTGGCAAAAAGAAATGGGTAGCGCACTATTTAATAGTGAAATGTATAAACTTTATTCTAGGTATAAAGATAGTCATTGGTCTAAAATTGCTGGAGGTAGAGGTGAAGTAGCTGATTCTATTAACAAACAAGTTGCCGCTGATATTCAAAAGAAAATGGACCACTATAAAAATGAGGCAAATGAGGCTGTTAAGCAACTTACTTTAGCTGTGAAGGTGTATACTAAAGCTAATAAGAAGGTAAAAACAGGCGATGGTAAACTTAAGACTGTGCAATCTACAAATATGAATAAAGTTACAGAATTAAATCGTAACTATAAAGAAGCGCAAGAAGCATACTTTAAGCACAAAGGCACTGACCTAGAAAATCATTATAAGCGTGCTTATGAAACTGCTACTCAACGGCTAGAGGCTAAAGGTATAGACACTAAAGAAGTCGATAAAATTCTTACTACTGGGTTACACGAGTTAGATAACCAACAAACACTACAAGTAGAAAGATTTGTGAAAGAATTTACTGCAGGATTATCTAGTATAAGAGATAATAAGCACGAATCTATAATTAGAATGAATAGCAATAAGCTAGAAGGGCAACTACTTGCTAACTTTAGAAAGAGCAAAGGTAATCCTAACACAGTGCCTAAAGAGGATGTTGAATACTTTACAGAGAAAGCCGCTAAAGTTGATGAGGATAACAAGAATAAGATGGCTGACTTGGAGGCTAAACTTAAAGCTGCTATGGGTAAACAAGTTGAAGCGTCTAAAGCAGATGAGGCAGTATTGAAAGAAACCTATAAAGATACTTATGAGCACCTTATAAGCCTAGGATTGCCTGAAGGACAAGTAGTAAATACCCTCCGCGATATTGCTAAAAATCAAAAGTAATAAATTTGATATAAAATATCATATCAAATTATTAACAAAAACATATCAAATTCAGTCGATATTTATCTAGCCTATAATTGATATTAGATTAGATAAAATATCGATTTTTTAATTCTTTCTTATCAAATTTCAATTTGCTTCATTTGAATAGATTTTTATTTTTAAAGGTCTGTAACTTTGCCAATAACTTCTCTTGCATTTGCCCTCTTTTCAATGCACGCCCTGTAAACTGCGCTCTATAAATATCAACTGCTTCTATAAATTTAACGATTTGACCACAGCTCATTTTACCATCGGCAACAAGCTCATTTGATTTTGTCTTATATACTAAGTGACGCATAGCTACTAATAAAGGGTGGTTACAAGAGCTATTGTATCTATAAAGTTTAGGGTCTAAACCTAGAATATCAATAATTTTATATCGCTTCCTATTTATTGCCATAGCTAATCCTTAAAATTATAGTATAGTGATAGTAGTAACGTAGAGCCTATTACTAATACAAGTATATACTCCATCATTTGTTCGTCTAATTCTGCAGGTATCATATTGTCTCCTCTTCAAAAGTTTCGTTGTTAAAATCACGCTTCTTGCTAACTAAATTATACACTTGGTCAGAGATAGCTTTCTTAACTAGTATATGATGCACTGTGGTAGTGTTGCTTCCGTTAATGTTTACTATTCTTTCTCTGCGTTGAACGAATCTAGCTCCACTATAATCTGAGCTATAAATGATAAAGTGCTTAAGATGACTTAGGTCAACACCTTCTGCGTGAGCATTTGAGCTAAATAATTGCGCGTGTTTGAAAATCTTACCTAGTTTTTGACGCTCAGCAATAAAATGACACATTATACCAATATCCTCAGAGTCACCAAACTTATCTTTGATATATTCTGCTTTAGAAGCTTGTGGTAGAATGATATACTCATCACCAATCTTAATAGTGCCACCTTCTAATTGATGCAAAGCTGTGCGCAACTTCATTGTGTTATCAGCTAATAATTCTGTGCTTTCGTTAAATTTTAAGACTTTATCTTTTAATAACGTGTTATATAACGATTTTGTCAATGAATCTAATTCTATATAATGAATTTTATCATCAACTTCAGTTGTTATACCTGCATCAGCTTGACTCATATAGACGGTAAAGTGCTTAATAACGTCAAGCAATTTAGGTTTAAACTTATTGTATTGTGGCACTTGCTGACCACGTATCCATATAGAATCTTTGATACCAAACTCACTATGGAAGTGGTAGAAGTTACTAAACTGACCGAAAGGGTTAAATGTGCTTATAGCCATTTGGTGGTATATAGCACAAGCTGACTCAATCACAGGAGTGCCTGAAAGGTGTATGTGAGGTAATGCCCTAGTAAAGCCTTTGATAATCTTTTGCCTACTACTAGGTTTAGGGAAAGCACCTATATTATGTGATTCATCTATAATAACTAGTTGGTAATCTGCTGGGTTGTATTTATACTTTATAGTGCGACCCTCTATCTTACCTAGTTGCTCATAGTTAATCACAGTATAAGTTTTAGAAGCTAGCTCAGTAAACTTCAGCCACCCCTCAATGGCTGCTTTCTTAGTTAATACCATAATCTTTTCTGCTTTAGTCTGCTCAGCAACAAGAATGCTAGTATAAGTTTTACCTGACCTAGGTTGACCGTTGATATACACATAGCCTTTAAGCTTTAGAATATCCAAAGCCTTCTTAGCAGTTTCTATTTGATGAGGTAATGGTTTCATTTCTTCCAACTCCATTTGCCGAACATTCGCACACAAGCCCACATAACCCACGCTGTTACTGCGTTAGTATGGCAATGTCTAGCTAGCACATAAAACATATCATCTGCTTGTTTGCGAGAGATATTACCTTCAAATTGTTTGCTATAAATATAATCGTGGAATAATGCTGCACTACTCCATTTGCCTATAGGGCTGATTATGTGTTGAAACATCCTAGGTATGCTAGCAAAGTCAGTTCTAAAACCTACTGGCACAGTAACCTGCCACTCTAATTTCTTAGGTGGATAAGCTATTACATAGTAGGCAATTTCTGACACCTCATATAATTTACCGTCGCGTTGATAGCGATGCACTTTAACATATATGTGCGTAGGCTGAGCCCACACTTTATAAGCATCAGGTTTCATATATCTATCCTTATACCTTTATAGATTGGGTGAATGTATGTATCTTTGAAAGATTCATACGCTATTTCAATAGTTCTACCTATATAGTGGTCAGGACGCATATTTCTATCGTGGTCAGTTAAACCTGAGCCTACTTTAACCACAATACCATTTTCGTCCTTACAAACTAAACTACCAATAGCATTTGAGTATTTACCTTCACCTACTTCAATATCAAAACAAACCAGGTCCGCTGTATGCTTAGCTTTAAGTTTTATAGCTGTTTTGACGCGCTTACCTTCGAACTGCCTATGTGCCCATTGCTTAAGATATAAACCCTCATAACCATTATCTAGCACTGTGTTAAGGTAGCGGTATAACTCATCTTCACCTTGTATCTCTTGATAAGCTACAAATGTAAGCTGTGGATGCTCGCTAGCTAATTTGTTTAAGATTTTTAGCCTGTCTGCAAACAACTCATCATTGATAATATCAAATATCACAGCTTTTACACCTGGATAGTTTGATAAAATACCTTTGCTAAACTCCGTGCGTAGCGTAGTAGCTATAGCTGCATCAGCTCTACCACCGTGCTTGCCTGTGCCTTTACCTAGGAATTCACATTCATAAATACCATTAGGTAATTTACCAAAAGCTTCAGCCATATTCTTTTCGTAAAACTCTTTACCTGAGCTAGTATAAAACTTACATAAGCCATTGTTAACGTGCACTTGCATATAATGCCCGTCATACTTTATAGACATATACCAAGTTTTATAAACTACAGGCATTTGTAGTTTATCGCTATCTGTGCCTTTACATTGTTTTCTAAACATTTTCTTCTTCCTCACAATACTGACATACAAAGTCTTCATTCAAGTCTTTTAATGGATAAGGTTGGTCACATACTACACAAAAGTCTGTGCAATTGATACAACCTATCTCATAGCCTGAGTCATTTAATACCATCTCATCAGGTCCGTCAATCTCTTCTCCACAAAATGTGCACTCCATTTTAGTCTCCTTCTTTAATGAAATTACCGTCTACCGTAGTTTTGCCTTTACGGTTCTTAATTGTTTCATAAGCCGCTTTATAACAATCAACTACATATAAGTCGTTGTTATGCGCACAAGCACAAATAAACAGCATCAACCTTTGCAAACAGCGCTTTATCTCACAACTAGGTTTATTTTTGATAATAGCACTAGCAGTTTCACCTAATGCTGATGCTAGCAATAAATGTGCTTTAGGATAATCTTCATACTCCATACCCATAGCATATTTATACAAGTCAAGTAACCTAGTTGTTTCACGACATTGGTCAGGCAATGCCCATACCAAGCTAGTCATTACAACTAAACTATCACCTATAGCATCTACTATAGCAGCTTCGCTATTGTCATAAATAGCTTGTGCTAGTTCACCAACCTCTTCTGTTAGTTTCAAGCATTGTGTGCGCAATGCTTGTAGATACATTTGCCTATAATTATCAAAGTCGATAATCTTTCTATCGTGTGCCCAGTGTAGCACGTTCTTTTCTATAATTTCAAAATCACACATTGGTAGTTAATCCTTTCACAAATTCTAAACTATCTGTAGCTACAGCTACACCGCCTGCTTCTCTTACCTTTTCAAGTTGAGCTTGTTGTAAAGGTGTAACATTCTTAATCTTACCAGGAGCCTTAACTTCTATTGCTACAAATATTCCTTTGTAACAACATAGAATGTCAGGGCACCCAGTCTTATTAGTAGTTACAGTCTTCACCACAAAAGCACCTTTACTTTCAAGGTATTTAATTATCTTTGCTTGAAGTTGCTGTTCTGTCATTTTAATAGCTCCTCTAAAAAGCGGTCACACCCCATTTTATTCCAATCATCATAGTAGCCAATATTCCACCATTTAAGCTCTAACCTACACATTTCGCGTGTAAAGACTAACTCATATTCTTTAGAATATGTAGCACGACAATAGCCTGTGACCCATCCTGTTTTATGACACGCTAGTTTTGTGCGGGGCCTATAAGTATTTTCAACATACATAGCTAGTTCAAGCTGCTCTTGTGCTCGTTTATTAAGAGACTTTTCAGGTTTACCTAATAAACTCTCAATAGTACCAGGAATACCACTTTGAGGTATTACATTACGCATAACCTCAGTTGCTATATCCATATCAGCAAACAAATTACTTGCCATTAAGGCAATTATCACAGCTCTTTTCATCTTTGCTCCTTTCAAAGTAAATTAAAAACATTAAATTGGTAAATGCGTGACTTAAATGGCTAATACCAGTCTCAGGGTCAACTAACTCACCACTTTCATATTTGTTTAAGTGGCGATACATAGCATCCCAATATAAGCTCAAGTCTTTGCATTTCTTCCAATTATTTGCCTCATACTTCTTTGCACCAAAGGTTAATACTTTAGCTAATTCTTCTTTGGCTTCACAAGGAATCAAAGAAAATCTTAGCTTAGTATCCATACCTTCTTTCATAAATTCTTTAGCCATACTTCAACCTCAGCTACTTTATGGTGTTTGTCTAACCTAAACTCTTTACAAGTAAATATATCCTCATCTTTAGCACGATTAACTAAGAGAATATCTGCTTGTCCTAATTCAGGAATAGTAACTGCTACTCTATTATCTGCATACGCCATTGCATAAGGGCGTAATATAGACTTAGGTAACAACTTAGCACCTTCAGCAGTAACTAAACCATTACAAACTATTGCTTGTAATAGTTCTTTATCACCATCAGGGCGCTTAGGCAATTCACCATTCACTAAGTAGTGATTATGACGATTAAGTAAGATTGTCCCAATCATTTTACTCCTTTCACAAGATATATAAATCGCTACGATTTATGATAATATTATAAAATAGAATTACTAACGAATAGTAAATATAATTATATTATTATCATAGATTAAAAATAACACGTTTTAATCAAATCTAATATAAATATATTAGATTAAAATTTTAACGCGTTTTTGATATGATTATGTTAATAATTTTGATATATTTTTATATTTGATTTCGTTATAAATTTTCTGGGCTACCTTACCTATACATTTGCAGTCTGTGCTATGTAATTTTAATACATAGCAGCAAAACATATAAATATTTCTATCGTCTAGGGCTTGATGCATCTCTTCTTTAGAAGCATACATCTCTTTGATGTGTTCTTGCAAAGAGTATAAATGCCCTAATGCTACAGCTATTAACCCTAAAGCTAAATGCTTATCCTCATCAATAAAGCGATGACCTAAAGCTATTAGCTCTGCATCATTATCACCATCTAAATAGTCAGGGATTATACCTTCGTTAATCAACCGCTCTATTAGCAGATTCATATAAGGTTTGTATTTTGCTTTGTCCATAGTATTACCTCACACATTCAAATTTAATTGGTCTGCGCGGCGTATAGTGTATATCAATCATACCAGGACTAAAATCACTAAGCCGCAAGCTAGTTGTGTCATAATGAGTATATTCATTAGGTAAGTTTTCCTCAAGCAATAAAACTTTCTCAGCACTTCTTAAATGTTTTTGATAGATATGTGCACTACCAAAATGCATAGTGACTGTATCAGGGAATAAATTAGTTTCATAAGCCATAGCTATTAACATAACATTAGCTAAGACAATATCGCTAGGAATGCCTACCATAATATCTGCGCTTCTTTGATACCATATTAAATGTAGATTATCATCTGAGTCACATAGATACTGATAAGCAAAATGACAACAAGGTAGAGTTAACTTACTAATTAGGTTAGGTCTCCACCCTACTATCATTAAATCCCTATTGTAACGATTCTTTTTAGTTAGTAATGCTCTCTTAACTCTTGCTATTTGGTCAACTCCATCTTTCCAAGCATTACCATAGTCTAAATTAAGATTCCCATTAGCATCTCCAAATTGATCCCAGTAGTTACAGCCCCACTTCTTAAAGTCATTTATATGATTAGGTTGTCTAACTAAAGCAGCTAGTTCACCTAAGATACCATATAAATAAAGCTTACGCGCAGTAGGAAATAGCATAACTACATCTGATACGTCCCATTTAATACTAGCTCCAGCTATTTGTATTGTATAGCCGTTACGACCTTTAACCTTCTTACCTTTATGTAAGACTTCTCTTATTAAATCTGCGTATACTTTCATAGTGCAACCTTTATAAATGTTATACCTAGTTTATGTGCCCATAAAGGTTTACCATACTTATAAAGCTTATTGAAGTAAACTTTCCTAATACCTGCTTGTGCAATTAACTTTAAGCAATTAGCGCAAGGGCTATGTGTGATAAAAATCTCACATTGCTCTAAGTCATTGATACCTAGTTTATACGCATTGATAATCGCATTAGCCTCTGCGTGAACCACATAATCATAGGTTGTGTTAAATAAATCCTCACACTCATTGTCTAACCCACTTAGAGTGCCATTATACCCTGTAGATATAATGCGATTGTCTTTAACCAGCAAAGCACCTACCTGCATTTTACGCGCATAAGATGATTTACTTACTTCAAATGCTATATTCATTAGCTGCTTATTGCTTATCATCATCTAATCCTTTACAGTATTGTTCGTCACCCATAAAGCATAGCTTATAATTAAGTAATGCTTCTTCTTTAGTCCTACCATTATGCTCGAATGCTGCAATCAATTGAGCCATTGGGTCTTGGCAAGTGTCATCTATAATAACAGAAGCTTTCTTAGGACCCACCCTTTCTAAGCCTATGATATTATCAGACTTATCACCCATTAGTGCTTGCCTATAAGGAAATAACTTAGCTGTTATAACGCTAGTCTCTTGCCACTTCATATCAATGTTATATTGCCCTGATTCATAATAGTTAAAGTGCCTACCTGCAACAGCATTCAATACATCTTTGTCTACTGCACATAAAATATACTTTTCAGGATATTTGCGCATAAGGTAAACTACTGCATCATCAGCCTCAATCTTTTCGTGGATAGTGCCTTTATACTTTTCAGCTATAGCCGCCTTAGCTTCTATTAGGTATGTAGGTCTGTGAATACCCTTACGATTACCTTTATATTTAGGGTATAAGTCATACCTAAAACTTTTCATAGTATTACCAGTGAAGTGAAGCTCGACGTCCTTACACCCTGTTAGCTCCAATATCTTACTAAGCTTATAACCTGCATGAGCTATTATTTCATCTAGGTTAGAATCATATACTCTACCTAGTTCATCAGGCTCACCAAGCTTCATAAGTTCAGCCCACTCTTCTTTTGTATAAAATTCCTCAGGCAATAGCTCAATAACTTTCTCGCAAGCTAGACACGCATTATACACAATAGTATCTGCGTCTATTAAAGCTATCTTATCATTCTTGATTATTGCCTCACCATTATGGTCAAGGTCTATATCAACAAATTCTTCCATTATTTACCCCCTAAGAAATAGTAAGTAATACACATAAGCGTTAAACGCTACCCAAAAAGCTATTATTGCAACTATCATTTGCACTCCTTAGAAGATAATATTCTATCTTCTTTTTTAATTACATACATTATGTCACTGTATTCCCTTTTATTGCTACAACGCTGGTGTTTTTTTAATGCTTCAGTTAGCTCGAGCCAATCTGACTTAAATGTAAAATCCACAGAACTTCTAGTATAATTTGCATTCCACCAAGTTAAATTACCTTTACTATTCTTATACAAATATAAGCGGTAGTCCCATTTAGTACCGTCTTTTGAACCTTGATACATATTGGCACATTGAAATGGCATAACTGTATGGTCTGGCTCATAGTCTATTATACTAGCTTTTCTATCAGTTAGGTAATCTACTATTACCATATATAAAGATACACCTACTATAAGTAGGATTATAATAAGTACTAACCAACTTGAATGGTCAAAATTAGTATAAGCTATATTGGACATTATTTACACTCCACTTCTACCAACATTGGTATGTCTTTGAATTTACACAAGCTAGACTTGATAAGTTCGTCCCAACCTTTAAGCATAGCAGCCTCAAGCTTTTTAATTGCCTCATCTTTCAAATGACTTGGCACTTCTAATTTTATTGAGTCGTGCACAACATTAGTTATGTAACCTAGGTATTCAGGGTTTTCTTTCACTAGGTAATGTATAGCTAGCTTAGTGCATTCAGCACCACTGCCTTGCACAGATACATTCAAAGCATCAGTCCCTAACTTAGGTGCAATCTTTCTACCTAATGCAGTTGATACAAAGAAGCCAGGGTCTTTATAGTGTTCCCAAATGTATTTATGATATATAGCTATCTGAGGATACATTCTAAAGTATGTATTGCGCCATTGCCCTGCTTCGTCTATAGTTAATGTTAAGCCATAGTTATCAAACGCATAGTCCATAAACTTCTTAGCACTCATACCATAAACAAATCCAAAGTTAACAGCTTTCGCTTTAGTTCTGTCATCTTTAGATACTTCCTCAGGCTTCTTACCTAATAGTCTAGCAGCCACTTCTGTATGCAAGTCTTTACCTTCAACAAGTTGTCTACGCATATTATTATCACCAAAGATAGTCGCAGCCAATCTTAGCTCAAGTGTGCTATAGTCAGCTTCGATAGTAACTATGTTTGGGTCGGCGTTGTAAAAGAAATACTTCATTGACCTAGGTATTTGTTGCCCGTTAATGCCTTGCTTAATACCTTTACCTGATGCAGTAAACCTTCCTGACACAGCACCTGCTACATTGTAGATAGTATACACCTTGTCATACATATACGACTCAAGCATCGACCTTCTTTTAATCAACCGCCTTTGCTCAAATATCAACTTAGCTAGGTTATTACCATTAGCTATAGCTCTAAGCAATGACGATTTGTCTGTGCTATCTAGGTTAAGTGCTTGCTTGCATTGTAATGGAGAATTAACATTCAACCCATTTAATTCAAGCTCGTTAGTAGCTATCTTATCACAGGTTTCTTGAAAGTCATTCATTACTAGCTCTTTGTCTACGCCTATACCATTCTTTTGGTATTGTAATGCGTAACGCATATTAAGCATATCAACTTTATAAGCCATATTCTCTTTATGCTTAGATAGCCTATGCCATACCATTGCTAGTGCAATGACGTCAAGCTCAGCATATCTGTATTGCTCAGGAGTAAGTAATGCAGTCTCAGAAAAATCTGACTTTTGCATTTCTTTTTTATCCATATTAGCATATAAGTGAGAATGCCCACAAGCATTGACAACTCTGTCTAATGAATAGCTTTCAAGCTTTAAGAATTCGTGTCGAGCTAAGTATAAGGTATCGTCTAGCCTCTCAGGGCATATACCTAATACAGACATATCATAGGTTGCATTGTGGCAAACTAGCCATAGCGTTTCTAGATACTTCTTTAGCTTTTCAAAATTGCCTTCGTAGGTTACATAGTCAATCACACAAGGTGCCTTACAAGCAGCACTATGTTGATTAAGTTGTAACAGCCGCACTGGTCCGTATAACCCATCTGTTTCTGTATCTAAAAATACAGGTTCATTAGGGTCAAACTTTGGTAGTTCGTCTTCATTACTAACAAACATTACAAGTCCTTTCACAAAGTAGAATTATCAGCACTATGCTGACTAAAGCAGTTAGGGAAGTGGCAAAACTAACTGCTTTAGTCAGCCCACCATTAAGATGGGACTGATGATTCTTTGTAAAAATCCAGACTGAAAGGACTTATAGATTTGGTGCAGCCTCAACTTGTTGCGGTTCAAAAGTTTTACCAAATGAATCAGGATATAAAGCTGAGAGGTCATCAGCATCAATACCATCTTCATAAGGTTTAAGCTCAACTAGTTGAATGCCTTTGAGATAAAGAGTTATACCATAAGTGCCTGCAAACTCATAAAGAGCAGCTTCGCCGTGGATAACACCTCTAGACCCATTACCAATTCTATCTAGTAGAGTTACTTTTTCGCCTTTTGCATTGTAGATAGGCACTACAATGTCTTTGCCGTCAAATGTTGCGCTAGTCTTAAAGATAAGAGAGCTAGTGCCATTAGGCTCTTTAGTTTCTTTATCTTTATTTTGCTTAATACCATTTGACTTAGGCTCTTTTTGCTTGATACCTTTGTCAGCACGGAATTGCTCCCAAATAGTATTAAGTTGTGCTTGCATATCTTTCAACTCTTGTGAGTCGTCAGCAAATTGCACACTAGCAACTTTCTGCATTTTAGACCCGTCTTTAGCTAAAGATTGGTCCACACCACCTTCTTGGATATTCACCCACATAAGGTCGCCTACTTTGGTCTTAAACTTAACTTTCAATGTTTTAGCCATTGTTTCTCCTTTTTTGATATTTGGTAGGAGCCGTCACCACAACGTGCATTAGCATTACTATCGACCAAAATAGTAAGCTCCAAGCAGTCGCCACGTGTTGCGGATTTTGGAAATTGCATCTAATCTTAAGGAGTATCTCTTTTATTTTGCGTGAAAGGAGGAGTCACGCAGCGACTGCTTGGAACTTACTTAAGCCATTAAGATACCGACTCTCACGGCACTGCTTATATGTCTGCGTATAGCTATTCTAAAGCTTAATGGCTTGAGAAAATTTACGCTGGGCTATTATCACAGGAGCCTAATAGCTAAAACTGCCCAGCATAAATTGCCTGAAAGGAAACACTAGAGGGAATCACAAAACCTCTAGAATCGCATAAAACGATTTGCAAACTACTCGGTTTTAAGTGAATGAGCTGCACTAGAGTAAAGGCTGTGTTTGTGGTATCCTTCAGCCTTTGATTATCGTTTCAGTGTTCTGTCACCTACACCACTATTAAACCTCCATCGAGCCCTCCGTAGAGGACCCTGTGGAAGCTTAAGCGCGTATGCTTGAGAAATCAGGTTGTTTAGTAGCTAGTTGCTCTAGTAGTGCTTTACCTTCTTCTCTGCTAATCTCTCCGTCGATTATTTGAGTAGTAATCTTTTGAGATTCTTTAGCTTGCGCGGCAATGAATTTCTTGCGAATGCCTTCTGCTTGGCGAGATAGTCGTTTAAGTGCAACACCATCAACAACAATCTTGCTTTTGCCTGATAGGTCTTCGTAGAAGTAATCAACGCTAGCAGGTAGCCATTTACCTGATACATTGCATTGAATTTCAGTAATTTTACCGCTACCATCTTTCTTAGTTACCTTAGAAAGATCTACGCTATTACCACCAAAAGTGCCAGGCTTCAAACTAGCATCAATTGCTTTTTGAACTTCAGCTATGATAGCGTCAGAAACTTTATTTGCTGTGAGTAGTTTTTTGAGGTTCTCACTTACCTCTTTGTATAGCTCAGATTTAGACTTCGCCATTAACAATCCTTTCTATTTGAATTTTTATAACAAACTAACATTTAATTTGTTATGATTATATTATATATTAAAATAGTAAACGAAATATAAATATAATAAAATTTTCAAAATTATTTTTTAATTTTTAGCTAACCCTAAAAAACCTATAATGTCGTCAAGTATCATAAGTTCACTCTCCTTTATAACGTGTTGAGGTATGTTAGTCATATAAACACACATTTTGTTACCTTTATATCCATTCCTAACATCATTGACATACCTAGATATACTTTCTAAGAATCCTATACGCTTTAACAATCCTTTCTTATTAAAAGATTGATAAGTTTGGTCGAATAACCCAGGTGTGCTAGCAAGATCAGGGCGTGAGTTAAATAACACAAAGTTAATACTGTTATGTCCTTTATACACACACTTGTTAAATTCATAAGGATTACCACCTAAATGTATAAAATTATCAAATAATGCCTGATAATCATATTTTGCTATTGCATTAGCGAGTTTTTGCTCAATATCTACTGCCTCCTCTTGGAATACCTCATAAGTTTCAGACTTCCAAGTCTTATTAGAGATATAACTATCATCGTCTATATTAGTTACACAAGCAGATAAATAGTAAGCAAAGTTAATTGACTCACTCTTAACTGCTGCCGCAATTTCTGTATCAGCCATATTTAGTGCTTTACTAACTTTTACAGGTGACTCAAACACAACCATACGGCGCTCATTAGCTTCATTAGTTAAGTTAACAGGCTCATTGGTTGTTACTATAAATGTTAACCGCTGTGGATATATATCATTAGCTATATCACTATACATTTTACGCACACCATTGATTATAGAACTACCTGTAATAGCATTGATAGTGCCTATAATCTTAGGTTTATCCTTTGGTGAAATGTATTGTGCCTCATCTATCAATACTAAATCTTTATCTAATTGCCAAGAATTATATTTATCTAAGAGTAAGCTAGGTGTAATTGTAGCAAATCTACCGTGACTTAACTTACTAAATACACCATTGACTACAGCTGTTTTGAATGAATGAGGCACACCATAAAATATAAAGAATAAAGGAGAGTGTTCTCTTGTGCTATATTTTCTACGCATAAAAGCTAAGAATCTATCTCTATTATCCTCACCACCGCAAGCATTAGCTAATGCTGCCATAGTAATTTTAGGATACCTAGGGTGATTGATATCAAAAGGTTTACCTAGTTCTGCGTGGTCCCAAGTCTTTTTATAAACATTAGGGTCATAAAATACTTCTTGCTCTTTATTACGCCTATACATATTAAATGTATTACCTTGTTTACCAAAAGGTATATCAACTGTATTCACTACATTAACGCGATTCATTTTACCTATAGTTCCCTCTTTCTTTAATACCCTACCTGTATCTAATGTAATTGCGTCTAATAAAATAGAGCTTGTGCCATAGAATGAAACATTTTGTGTAACATTATTATATGCAAAGTATCTCATAGCACTACCATCTTGATAAGCATAATATTCTAGCATTTCTTTATTCTTTGACATTACAGTATAAGTCTCATTCATCCAATCAGGGTTATATCTATACTCAGGTTTAGCACAATCGCTTAGGTATAAACCCATTACTCTTTCTGAATCTAATGGTTCTGAGTATTTTGAGTTAATATGGTATAACAATTGCTTATGCAAATCTTTATCTATGCTAGGGTCCAATGTCAATACTGCTGAAATAGTGAGTAAAAAATTATAGCCCTCACCGTCAGGTATTCTATCTGGGTGTAAGTGATGTAAATCTTTATCTGACTTAGCCATTAGCTCTTTATGCCTAGGTTGCACAACGATATTAAGTAATTGGAATAAGTCATCATCTGAATCTAAAGCGCGCATACCTAGTAAAGCTAACTTACTACCGTAATGTATATGTAAATCTTTACCAGTTTTTAAGTTGCTTGTTTGTGCAGAGTAATGGTTAATTACTAATAGTTGCATAGCAAGTGGCATTTTAACTAAACCCTCTTTATTTACTAATGAGCGTTTAGTATGATTCAAAGGTGTTGTAGCATATACTAATGAATTACCATAAAGAGTATCTAATTTAGCAAACTTTCTGCCATTAGCATTGTTAATATAAGTAGTTAAATCATTACTCTCATATTCATATATAAAATGCCCTCCTGCTTTATCTACTGATTTATGTATTTGTGTGCACCTAAGAGATTCCTCTAATGAATCATTCAAATTCATAGCTTTATCAAATAATTCGTTGTCAAAGTCTAGCACAAGTAGGTTGGATAACCCTGTATGAATGGCAAGACAATATTCTGTATCATTTAATTCTTGCAAATTATTTGCGTATAATATATTATCTTTGTTTGCCCATTTAGGTAAAGCTATTGGCTCATAACCTATGTTAGTCGCTATCATCTTTTTGCCATCAGGCAATCGTTTCATTGGTCCTTTGTTTAATACCTTTACATATCCTATCATAATAAACCTTTCAAGCCAAGCAACTCTGCTGCTTTGTCCATAACAAATTTTGTATATGTTAGTTCATTATAAGCATCTAAGAATAACAGGTTGTATTCATTAACTAGCTCTTGCTTTTTAATATGATTTGTATTTGATATTAAAGTAATACTCCTACTATTCTTTAATCTATCTAAAACATCATTTAATCGCTCAATATTATCGCAACATTTGTCCATAACCATTACTAATTGGTCTTCAGTTAAGCTTTCTAAATCTAGTCCCATTTGTTTCCTTTCAAAATTTGCTAGCAAAGAATTAAAAAAAATCAATATTTATATAAAATAATATAAATATATTACCTATATAAATATTGATTAAATTTGATATGATTATGTGAATAATATAATATAAAATTTTTATTCACATAATCCATATATACAACAACGCAATGCTTGTCTGTGCTCTTCAAATGATTTAGCTATTTCAGTTGCAACCTCATCTGCTTGCTTGTTTTCAATATTAGGTAATGCAGGCATTTCAATATCACAGCGCACAGGGATATTAACTTCCTTAGTTTTATAAACTACCGCGGGTTTGTCTGCGCACCCTGTAAATGCTGCAATAACTACCACTACTAATACTAACCACATAAGAGTCAGTATAGTAGCACTGACTTTCGCATAAAACATTTTAACCTTATGCTCTTTAGCTAATCGCTTATGTTCTTTAAGCCTCTCTTTGTATTCGCTATATTTCATAGTATGTGTCCTTTCATAGGCTTATTCCACTCATTCTGTTTATACTCTGAAGCTTCTAAGACTATATCAGCATTATCATCTAGATAATCCATAATATATTCTTGAAGTATTGTCACACCTGCTCGTGACACTTCAGCAAACCTAAGCCATTGCCCATCTGCGTCTTTGTATTTAAGATACATATAATTAACAGCTGGAGCATTTTTTAGTGAAGTTCTTGCTACTTCCAATGCTTCATCTACCGTCATAATTATACTCCTTCTATTGGTGCTACAGTTTCAGGAGCCTCTTCAGGCTCATCATTCTCTGCTAAGTAATCACAAACTAGGTTAAATACTTGTCTTACCTCTTCAGTAGTAAGTAATGCATTAGTTGCTGTGATACCTCTAGTAATTCTTAACCACACTTTATCATTAGCATCTTTAACGTGGGCTGTTGCACCGTTGAATATTGCCATTGCGTAATTCTTTATCATTTGTTCACGTGTCATTTTAATCTCCTATGTAAATGATTTAGCTTTTAGTATGCTGTAGCTTCCTAGTGGATAGTCTGCTAGAGCTTTCCAAGCATTTAGTTCGTTTCTTTTGTGCTTTCTGTAATTCAATAATGTAACGGCGTCTTTCAACTGCCTTTGCATTAGTGATGTCAAAAGCTTTGATTTCTGACATTTCGAGTGCTGCTTCTCTAATTTCATTAGTAACTCCTGGAAAGTATTTCATTTACGCTCCAAATATATTTCTATAGCCATTTGCCATATTCTTTTGAAGTGATAAGGCTCAAAGTCATTATATATACTACCATTGCTTTGCGTCCTTACTTCAATCATTAGCTTTCCGTTATCATCAACATATTTGTTGAAGTCAAATACCACATTAGGGTCTTCCATTAAGTCCGCATAATATGTAGCGTAACTTTGTAGTTCTTTTTCAGTCATAAAGGCTCCTTTCAGTCTGTTAATATTATGTGGCGACTAACTCCACAATAAGCCTCACCTAAGTGAAGCCTATGTAGAGTCTTAATTAAAAGCTAATAATGCTCGCAACTCATTCTCTTTCGCCTCGAGTTCATTATATATTCTTAAAACTTTCTTAAAATAAGCTAACCCAATCTTTTCTAAGTTGCCACCTTTTTTGAAGTAGCCAACATTATATGACATTATAGCCCTATGCAGCGCTGTATCATTGTGACCACGCTTCTCCCAATATTGTTTGAAGTGATAAATTATTTCTAATGAATGTGATAGAGCTAGCTCTTTGTTAGTAATAAGAGTTGAGCAATATATATTCCGCATTAAAGGAGTATCCTTAATGTTATGCTTATATAAATAATACTTAACATTTGCGTGAAACAACCCACAATCATAAGACTGCATATTAACCATAGCATAACCTAATTGTGACTCGACCCAAGAGATAGCGATTAACCATCTACTTAGGTCGCCTTTGCTAACCTCTTCACGCCATTCAGAGGTATGTTTATAAATAAACTTAATGTTAGCTAACTGGTTTTTATCTAACATTTTACCATCTAAATGTGTAATAGGTTGTGCTTCGATTACTTTATCTATCTTAGTTGTATCTGCTGTAGTAAAACATATCAGCATAAATAGTATTATCTTTCGCATAATTACAACCTTTGTAGAGTTGCTTCTACTTCGTGCAGTCGCTCAATCATTAGTTGAAAAGACTTATCAACATTTGATATTATGCCTTGGCAAGTAGTTGCCCCTGTATAATTTTCATAGATTTTATCTAGTTCTGTCTTAAGTTTATCTCTCGAATACTTATAGTTCCTAGACTGAATCTCTAATTGTTTTAGTGCAGCATTTGATTTAGCTATTGCGCGATTCAAATCCTCTAATGAAGTTATACATTCTTGCACTTTAACCTGCTCCTCTGCAATAACTTTGTAAGATGCGATAAGATTATACCATATAATAGATAACAATATTACTAGAATAGCAATAATACTACCTAAGATAGCATAAATCTTACTTGTCATTTACAACTCCTCTAATGATTTTGCTTTCAATAAGTTTTTGAATTGGCGATTTGAAGTAAACTTCTTGTATTCAAACCTACTAGCAACTACCTGCTGTAGTATAAACTTATGTCTTAGCATTTCATTGATTTCAATCAATTTATTTACTAATTCTGACCCTTGCCATTTTTGCTTAGCAGATTTAACACAAGCTTCATAGTTAGTTAAAAGCATATCAGAAGATTGAATAGTATCTACATAGTATATACCCTCAATATCTTTGTCTAATACGACTAACTCACCTGCTGTCTCGTCTTCTAAGAAGATATGCCACTCTTTAGTCATTTGTAGTTCCTTTCAGTCTTATAATTTATTCTGTGATGCGACCAACTATCACATAATAAAATACTAATGTTAATGCTTTATTATGTGATAAAAATTAAATTATAAAATAAAAAAACTAACGATTTACTAACGAAATAAATTCCATTAGTAAATCGCGTTTGGTAAAAGCTATTCTTAGCTTGCACCGCCATCATCAGGCATTTCATCTACTAGCTCACTATACCAAGTATTTAAGCTTTTGTATACGAAAGCAACTTCTACCATTGCATCAAAAGATAGTTCGGCAGGACTTGCATCTCGCTCCCAATCAGGCACATTGATTGCTGTGTCATAATGATTAACTAATTGCTGCAACAATAGTGATTCACATAGTCGCAAATAACCATAAGTGCCATTAGTATGGCAGCGAGCAGCTGTCTTCCATTGAGCTTCATTTAGCGGGAAGCTAACATTTAGCAAATTTTCCATTGTAGTGTCCTTTCAGTCTGTTAATATTATGTAGGCGACTAACTCCACAATAAGCCCCTCCGCAGAGGGACCTATGTAGCGTTATTTCTTAGTGTTTATACCAAGATTCGCGAGAGCATTGTCAAGGTCTGCATAAGTGCTTGGTGCGTTTAGCGCAGCTTTAAGTTGCTCCAGCCTTTGCACAATATCTTTGTTGAGCTCTTTATCTTGCATTACAGCCTCAGCAATAAGCGCCTGTTTCTTTTTGATTTCAGCATTTATTTTATTCCATACAGATATTGCACTCTTGCTATATCCTTTGGATTTGCCATTGCTTAAAACCATCTTATCAACCGGGTGATATTGCTGCGTGAAGCGGCAGAAGTAGTGTGTAACACCATCAATTTCTTTAGGTGGGTTTACACTAAAACCTACTCTTTCAGTTGATTGCGCGATAGCATCGGCAATAATCTTTTCAGCAAGCTCTTTCTTAGCTCCGCAGGCCTTAACGATTTGTG
>ERZ808262.256-NODE-256-length-33467-cov-8.911409_pt1 | contig 33467 bp, 26 predicted proteins | sample MGYA00520895_ERZ808262 | MGnify/ENA primary metagenome ERZ808262 (study PRJEB31516, sample SAMN03275588) | gut metagenome | biome: mammalia-associated habitat; material: feces | host: Papio cynocephalus | place: Kenya | collected 2012-08-02 ... | reverse complement strand
TGACGATGCTGAAAAAATAAAAAACCTTACTTGGTGATTTTCTGTCGGGCAGGCGTAAAAGTCTGCCCGACTTTTCGTATCTTGCAGACCATAATCCTGTGACCTTGACACTGCCAAGTACTGTTTCAAAAACCTCCAATTAAAAAAAACTGGAAACACTATTTTCTTATCTCAATTACAAATTTTTCATTAAAATATTCGTCGTCCAGCCATTGAGATACCGGCCATACATTGATTTTCGAATAGTCAAGGTGAAATTTTTTACACAGTTCCTCGATTTCCGAAGAAACGTCACCGCCCTTTAAATACAAAATGCTTTTAGAATACTTTCCCTTAACCCAAGGGTAAAAATTTGCCAATGAAGTAACTGCACGCGAAACTACATAATCATATATACCATCAAGAGTTTCTGCCCTAGCGTTAACACACTTTACATTTTTAAGACCTAACTCTTCACTAATAGACTGCGCCACCAATACCTTTTTCTTTATAGAATCACAAAGGGTGAATTGGCATGAAGGCATAGACATCGCGAGTGGAACCCCAGGAAAGCCACCACCAGTTCCCACATCCAATATTTTCAGTCCATCTATGGGTCTTCCTTGGCTCTTCAAATATTCCAGTATTGATAAGGAATGCAAAAAATGATGCTCGAAAAGATTATCCACATCCTTTCTAGACACTACATTAATCTTCGAATTCCACTCCTGATAGAGAGCGCAAGCCCTTGCAAAATCTTCTTTTCTATATAACATCTGCTTCAGATTTCATCTTATCAATCATATCTTTGGCGCGGCGAATGCGAGTGCGCACCGTATTCAACTCAAGCCCCATTTCCTCCGCTATTTCCTTATACTGCAAGCCATCGATAAGCCTTTTATGGGCCACCTCTCTGTAAAGTGGTGGAAGAGCCTCTATAAAGCCTCGCGTACGATTCTCATCTTCATCTCTTATTATCGACTCAAGCGGAGTATCTACCTGATCCACCACCGAATCCATAACAGAATCTGCTGTAGATGAAGAATCCAAAGACACGATACCGCTACTCTTTCGCTTCTCGCTTTCCAGCATATCCAGTGTAGTATTCTTAGCTATCGTTATTAGCCAAGTAGAAAAAGAACTCCGAGCCGGATCATAGGAATTAATCTGCCTGAAAGCCTTTTCAAAACTTCTCGAGCAGATGTCATCTATCATAAATTCATCTCTGATATGCATAGAGACCGTCAAATAGTTCTTCAGGGATTCTATGTACGCATCCCAAAGCGCTGTAAAAGCCCTGCCATCACCGATAATAGCCCGCCGAATCAACTCATCGATGGGCCTCAAGCCAGTCTTTGCCATAATTACATTCAACTGTTAGCGGAACCGAAAGTTGCATCACGCCTTCCATTCGCTCTATCAACATTTTCTTAACTATATCTATTTCATCACAAGGAACTTCCAGCACCAGTTCATCGTGTATTTGAAGCACTAAATGAGAATGCAGATTCCTTTTTTCCAATTCGTCCTGCACCCCTATCATAGCCAATTTTATTATATCCGCTGCCGTCCCCTGTATAGGAGCATTTATAGCATTGCGCTCGGCTATAGAACGCACATTAGCATTTCGCGAATTTACATCGGGGACATACCTTCTGCGACCAAAAAGCGTCTGCACATACCCATTTTTCCTTGCATCATCCAATACCTTATCCAAGAATTGACGTATGCTTGGAAACGACGCGTAATAGTCGGTAATGAGTTTGGACGCCTCGGTTCGCGATATCTTCAGTCGCTGGGCCAATCCAAACGCGCTAATCCCGTACATAATTCCAAAATTGGCAGTCTTAGCCTTGCGCCGTTCTTCTGGGGTAACATCCTCAAGGCTCTTCCCAAATATCTTAGCAGCCATAGTTTTATGGATATCTTCTCCGTCTTTAAATGCCTTTATCATATGCTCATCACCGCAACAATGGGCCATAACACGAAGTTCTATTTGTGAATAATCCGCAGACATCACCACACTGCCCTGCGGTGCGACAAAAGCTTTGCGTATCTGCTGCCCATCTTCAGTGCGTATAGGTATATTCTGCAAATTCGGAGAACTGCTACTAAGTCGCCCTGTGGCTGTAAGAGCCTGATTAAATGTAGTGTGAACCCGTCCATCTTTTGGAGAAATATATCCTGGCAATGGCTCTATATAAGTAGAAAGCAATTTTCTAGTACCTCTATACTCCAAGATATCCTCCACCACCGGATTTTTATCTGAAAGTGCCGAAAGCGTCTCTTCATCAGTAGGCCAACTCCCCTTTCCCGTTCGCTTCATTTTAGGATCTATCTGGAGTTTTTCAAAAAGAAGTTCGCCTAACTGCTTAGGTGAAGCGACATTCAAATTAGGATTATCAGCTATCTCGCGTATTCTCTTTTCGCATTCAGACATCCGATCTTTTAAAGAACGCGTAAAGTCCTTTAATACAGACACATCTATACGCACCCCATAACTTTCCATAATATAAAGCACCCTTATCAAAGGCTCTTCTATGCCGTCATATACACTGCGCATCGAATCCAATGCTTCATATACCATAGGAGCACACTTCCATATAGCAAGCGCACTTTCTCTATCGCCTTGCCGAGACTCTTCCACAGAAAAAGAGTCCTGCCGAGGCTCATCAAAAAGGCTCAAAGAAACTGCCTGACCTTCGTGTGCATCCAGATCCACACCCAAAAACTCCTTAACTATAGCATCAAGGTGATGATTTCTTTCAGGATTCAGCACATAATGCAAAAGTTCCACATCCATTAACCTTCCATTCAGTACTATCCCGGCATCGCGAAGTCTTGACATCTGACTCTTAATAGAATAGCCCCTTTTTTCTATTGACGCATCCTCCAACAATGCCTTCGCCTGCACTATTGGCCCTGTATATACAGCATCTCCTACACATATACTCGCATGCTGAAAATCAGTAGTATATATAGAAAGTGCCTTGGCCCCAACAGCAGCACTTTGAATTTCCGAAAAATCGACCTTTCTAAAACTTAGTGCATCTGTTTTCTTAGATTCATCATTCTTTCCGGCAATCACTCCTGAAAGATCCACCTTCCATAATGAATCTATCAAACGAGAAAGTGAAGGCATCTGGTAATATTCTATGTAGGATATTATTTTCGAGCCAATGGACGAAGAAATCTTCATCTGCGATAACTCCACATCTATAGGCACATCGGTGCGTATTGTCACAAGTTCCTTACTTAAAGCGATATGATCCTTGGCCGATTCGAACATAGTCTTTTGACGAGCAGTCAATTCATCCAGATGAGCATATATATTTTCCAAAGTTCCATATTTGTCCAATAACTTGGATGCGCCGACCGGGCCTATGCCCTGTACCCCCGGTACATTATCAGAAGCATCCCCACATAAGGCAAGCATATCTATAACCTGCGAGGTGGAGCTAAGACCATATTTGTCGCAGATTTGCTTTACACCTAAAATCTCGCTATCCGAGCCTCCCTTCCCGGGTTTCAACTGGTATATACCGGGACCTACCAACTGCCCATAATCCTTGTCAGGAGTGACCATATAGACATCCATCTCAGACGAGTGAAAACGCTTGGCCATAGTCCCTATCACATCATCAGCTTCGAAATCGTGAACCATAAGCACCGGAATATCAAGCGCTTTCACAATGTTAGTCAGAGGCTCAAGAGAATCAATTACCAGTTGCGGGGTTTCGCCACGATTGGCCTTATAAGCAGGGTACAATCTATTTCGAAAAGTTCCTCCAGGAGGATCAAAAGACACGGCAATATGAGTAGGATGTTCCCTACCGATAAGATCCAGAAGATATCTTGTGAACCCAAAAATTATAGATGTATCCTCTCCGCGACTATTTACCATGGGGCGCCCCAAGAATGCATAATACATCTTGAAAATAAGGGCGTGTCCATCTATTAAAAAAAGTTTCATCTCTTTGACTTAAAATAATTTACCACTAAACCAGAACATTCTTGCTCAAGAACACCTGATGTAACTGTAGTTTTAGGGTGAAGTAGTGAAGGAGAAAAAAGAGAATAACCACGTTTAGGATCGGATGCTCCATATACGATTCTAGACACTTGCGCCCATGCCATGGCTGCGGCACACATAGGACAGGGCTCCATAGTTACATATATAGTGCAATCACTAAGATATTTACCACCTATAGCCTGAGTAGCGGCCGTAAGGGCTATCATCTCGGCATGAGCCGTGGGGTCATTAAGCATCTGCGTCATATTATGACCTTTACCTATCACTTTGCCACGGCACACAACCACCGCGCCTACCGGCACCTCATCCTGCGATGCTGCCATCTGCGCCTGGGCCAATGCCATCTTCATATACTTCACATCATCTTCCATTATTCCATCAACTTACGGTATTTGAAGCGTTTAGGCTCCACATTACCAAGCCGTTGTTTCTTATTTTCTTCGTATTCGGAATAACTACCTTCGAAAAAATACACCTGGCTATCACCTTCAAATGCCAATATATGTGTGGCTATCCTATCCAAAAACCATCGGTCGTGACTAACTACCACAGCACATCCGGCGAATCCGTCCAAGCCCTCTTCCAAAGCCCTTATCGTATTGACATCCACATCGTTAGTAGGTTCATCCAGCAATAGCACATTGCCTTCGTCCTTTAGGGTTAGTGCCAGATGAAGACGATTTCTTTCACCTCCTGAAAGCACGCCACATAATTTTTCTTGATCTGCTCCAGAAAAATTAAACCTGCTCACCCACGAGCGGGCATTGATGTCCTTATTCCCAAGCCTTATCCACTCTGAATTATCGGCGATGGTCTGGAATACCGTCTTATCTGGATCTATGCTCTTATGTTGCTGATCCACATAGGCTATTTTAGCTGTTTCTCCTATTTCAACCGTCCCGGTGTCAGGATTTTCAAGCCCCATAATAAGCCTAAAAAGTGTAGTCTTTCCAGCACCATTCGGCCCTATAACACCCACTATACCAGCAGGTGGAAGCACGAAATTCAAGTTCTCGAATAGAATTTTGTCGCCGTATGATTTGCTGACATTGTGAAATTCTATGACCCTATTGCCTAAGTGAGGTCCGTTAGGAATATATATCTCAAGATTATTTTCCTTTTCTTTTACATCTGCAGATGCTAATTTTTCATACGCTCCCAGACGAGCCTTTTGCTTGGCGTGTCGGGCTTTCGGCGCCATCTTCACCCACTCAAGCTCCCGCTCAAGAGTCTTTCTGCGCTTGCTCTCCTGCTTTTCTTCCATAGCCAATCGCTTACTCTTCTGCTCCAGCCAGCTCGAATAATTACCCTTCCACGGAATTCCCTCTCCCCTATCCAACTCCAATATCCATCCGGCGACATTATCCAGAAAATATCTGTCGTGCGTTACTGCAATGACGGTACCTTTATATTGTTGAAGATGAGACTCCAGCCACTGAATACTTTCAGTATCCAAGTGGTTAGTCGGCTCGTCCAGTAAAAGCACATCCGGTTGACGCAGCAGCAGACGGCATAAAGCGACACGCCTTCTCTCTCCACCCGATAGATTTTTTATAAGTGCATCGGGAGCCGGACATTGAAGAGCATCCATTGCACGCTCTAATTTAGAGTCTATCTCCCATCCGTCGCAATGTTCTATTTTTTCCGTGAGCTCTCCCTGTCTTTCAATAAGTTCAGCCATCTGTTCATCGGAAAGTGGCTCACAGAATTTCATGCTGATGGCATTATATTCATCAAGAATATCCATTATCTCCTGTACTCCCTCACGAACCACCTCTATTACCGTTTTATTCGGATCCATTTGAGGTTCCTGCTCGAGATAACCTACAGAATACCCCGGAGCCCATACGACTTCTCCTTTATAGGATTTTTCTACCCCCGCTATTATTTTAAGCAAAGTGGATTTTCCTGAACCATTAAGACCTATAATACCGATCTTAGCTCCATAGAAAAAAGACAAGTAAATGTCCTTTAAAATTACTTTATTATTATGAGGAAGAACCTTCCCCACCCCGTTCATAGAAAAAATTATCTTCTCGTCTGCCATTTTTATTTATGTCGCAAGGCGTTATTTGAAAGGTTCGCGTGGTGCCTTGCAAGACTTCTCCACCACACTACACTATTTATTTATAACACAAGTTCCGCAAATATTATGTAACCTTCAAAAAAAAATAACTGGCTGTTATTCAGTTAAAGCAGCCCTAATAGCTTTTTCCCAGCCCTTTATCATATTTTTTCTCCATGTATCATCTTTCGATGGTTCAAAAATTCGAGCTTCGCGCCACAAACTCTTTAACTCATCTATGCTATTCCATAGGCCAATGGTTAAGCCTGCCATATATGCAGCGCCTAGTGCGGTGGTTTCCTTTTCAGAAGGACGTAACACTCTTGTATTCAAGATATCTGACTGAAACTGAAGGAGTAAGGAATCGTCCGAAGCACCACCATCTACCTTAATTTCAGTTATCTTTATACTAGCATCTTGACTCATTGCATTAACCAAATCGCGCACTTCAAATGCCATCCCTTCCAAGACAGCCCTGGCTATATGTGCTGACTTTGTGCCTCTATTTATGCCAATTATGGTTCCTCTTGCACGTGCATTCCAATACGGAGCAGCCAGACCAGTTAATGCTGGAACGAAAAAGACACCTCCATTATCTTCTACACTAAGGGCTAAAGTCTCCACTTCCGAAGACGACTTTATTATCCCAAGCCCATCACGAAGCCACTGTACAGCTGCACCACACACGAAAACACTGCCCTCAAGAGCGTATGTCACCTTGCCGCCAATCTCCCAAGCTATAGTAGTCAATAGATTACATTTAGAACATACTGATTTTTCTCCTATATTCATCAAAAGGAAACATCCCGTGCCATAAGTGTTTTTCACAGACCCCTGCTCTACACACATTTGCCCGAAAAGTGCACTCTGCTGGTCTCCTATAAGGCTACAGATCGGTATAGTAGTGGATGGCGTTACATAATCCCCGAAATGGTGTGAACTAGGGAAGACTTCCGGAAGTATGCTTTCCGGAATATCGAGCAGGTTCAATAACTCACTATCCCACTTGAGAGTATGTATATTGAAAAGCATTGTACGAGATGCGTTGGATACATCCGTTGCATGTACTTTTCCCCCTGTCAGCTTCCACAAAAGAAAGGTGTCAACAGTGCCAAAACGCAACTCACCACGTTTTGCTTTCTGTCTTGCTCCTTCCACATGGTCAAGTATCCACTTAATCTTAGTCCCGCTGAAATAAGAATCCAGCCTGAGCCCCGTCTTACTCTTAATGAATCCATCATATCCTCTCGATGATAGAAAATCACAATACCCGGAAGTTCTTCTATCCTGCCAGACAATGGCATTGTAAATCGGCTCACCGGTATTGGCATCCCATACTATAGTGGTTTCTCGCTGATTAGCAATGCCAATAGCCGCTACATTTTCAGCGCCCACTTTTCTCAACACCTCTTCAAAAACACTATATTGCGACTCCCATATCTGAGCCGGATCGTGTTCCACCCAACCATCCTCAGGGAAAATCTGAGGAAACTCCTTTGACTGACATGCTATTTTTTTACCATTGGCATCGAAAGCGATGGCTCTAGAACTGCTGGTGCCTTGATCCAAAGAAATTATTATTTTTTTCATATCGTGTAAAAATACTAAATTTGCTTCAAAACTCAAGGCGATTATGGAAACATTAAAACTGAAATCTAATTTTGATGACCTGTCCCTAGGCGTAGCGATGCTTAGACCACACGATGTCAAGGCCAAGGCGATATTTCAAATAGTTCACGGAATGGCCGAGCATAAAGAAAGGTACTATCCTTTTATGGAATACCTTTGCGCTCAAGGCTATATATGTGTTATCCACGATCATAGAGGACACGGAGAAAGCGTTAAAAGCGAGCAGGATCTTGGTTTTATGTACGATGGCGGCGCTAATGCCCTAGTCGATGACGTGCTGAGCGTGCAGAATTGGGCCAGAGAACAGTGCCCCGGGCTTCCGGTGTATCTCTTTGGCCATAGTATGGGAAGTATGGTGGTGCGTGCTTTCACTCGCTTGTACGACGATAGGATATCAAAACTGATAGTATGCGGATGCCCCTCTGACAACAAGGGCAAAAAAGCAGGCATACTGCTTGCCAATGTAATTGGCACGTTAAAGGGCTGGAATAAGAGAAGTAATGTGCTTAACCGATTGGCATTCGGGAAATACGGCGAGCTATTCGAAGATGGTAACCCACTTGCTTGGTTATCCGCTAATAAGTTAAACACTCTCACCTATTACAAAGACCCGCTTTGTGGCTTCGTTTTCACCGCTAACGGCTTTAAGAATTTATTTAAAATCATGGAGTTATGCTACTCTAAAAAGGGGTGGAAGATGAGCAATCCTTCGCTCGAAATATTATTTATCTCCGGTGGCGATGACCCTTGCAGAATTAGCGATAAGGACTTTCTTAAAGCAGTTAATTTCATGAAAGATCGCGGATATAAAAAAGTATCCTATCACTTGTACCCTGGTCTACGACATGAAATCCTGCTCGAAGATGAGCCCAAAGTATGGTCAGATGTATCTGATTTTATAAACAAACAGTAGCACATGGCCAAACAAAGCATAAACGTCGCGCAGCAGTGCAAAGAACTCATTGAAGAAATACATAAGGGCATTTTTCGCCCCGTTTATCTATTAATGGGCGAAGAGAGTTATTACCCAGACCTTATTTGTAAAGAAATTATCGACAACTGTATAGATGAAAGTAACAAAGACTTCAATGAACTGATATGCTATGGCTCTGATGCAAACGCAGAATCCGTAATCAGCGCTGCGCGTCAATTCCCTATGATGTCCGATCGCGTATTGGTAGTGCTCAAAGAGGCGCAGTTGATGAAGTCTCTCGAATCTCTATCCGTCTATTGTGAGCATCCACTTGAAAGTACAACTCTGGTTATACTAATGCATGGGGGCGGAGCGGACAAACGCAAAGCCCTTTATAAAAGCGTATCTAAAAATGGTGTGGTCGTAGATAGTCCACTTGTTAGAGATTATGAACTTGCTCGCTGGATAGAGAACTATTATCAAAGCCTTGGGCTTACTCTCGAGCCGGGAGGAGCAAATCTTCTGGCAGAATATATAGGGTGTAACCTTGGTGCTATCGCTGTAGAAACAGACAAATTACTAAAAAACATTCCTCTCGGATGTAAAGAAGTCAGTATTGATGATATCGAAAAAAATGTAGGTGTCAGCCGTCAATATAGTATATTTGAACTTACTAAAGAGCTATGCTATAAACGCAGTGAGAAAGCCTTAAAGATAGCCGGTTACGTAGGAAGCGCAGCCAAATTTTCCATGCCGGCAGCGGTGAGCGTTATTTTTAATACCTTTCTAAAAGTGTTAAGATACGAAGCCTTGATGCTTAGAAAAGGGCCAATAAGTCCCTCAGATAAAGCCGCGGCCCTAACAGGGGTTAATCCTTATTTTTATAAAGATTACGATGCAGCTTGCAGGAATTATCCGCTTAAAAAAACTATGTCCATCATATCGCTGCTTTGTGAATTCGATTATCTAGGGAAAGGTGGAGATGGGGTGGAAACTTCTGATGGAGAATTGCTGGTGGAATTAACTGCCAAGATTCTCTCATAGCCCCCCCTATTGAAATACAATATTGGGATAATAACAAAAAACGAGGCAAAAACGAAAGAAAGAATTTGCAAGTAATCCCAGTTTTAGGTATATTTGCGTCCGGAATTGAGGTATGGTGTAATGGTAGCACTACAGATTTTGGTTCTGCCTGCCCAGGTTCGAATCCTGGTACCTCAACCATTTAAGACCGGCAAAAGCTGGTCTTTTTTTGCTATTATTATGGAATATCTATCAAAAGAACGATACGACCAGATAGTTTCAGAGTTAAACTATCTAACAAATGAGGAGTATCCTCGTATTAAAGACGACCTCTGTGAAGCTCGTGCACAAGGCGATTTGAGTGAAAATGCCGAATACAGAGCAGCCAGAAGGGCTCAGGCCAAGGCTATCAGCCGGATACGTTTTCTTCAAAAAGTGCTACAGTTCTCCAGAATTATAGATACGCAGGCTCTTCCTAAGGATAGGATCTCACTACTAAGCGAAGTTACCTTTACTAACCTATCAAATGGAGTGCAGATGAAATTCACCATCGTCAGCCCACACGAAATGGACTTACAGCAAGGTAAAATATCATGCAAATCCCCTATCGGTGAAGCTCTTATGGGAAGGAAAGTCGGAGAAGTGGTCGATGTTCATGCCCCCTCTGGAATATTTCAGCTAAGAATAGACGATTTTACTGCAGAATAATCATCACAATCTCTTTTTCTCATAACTATTTATAACTCGTTTATTCACAAATACAAACATCTCGTAAAGTCTGTGTATTATTCTCCGACCTTTCCAAAGAATAAATCATGCAGTCTTTAGTATGCTTTTGTAGGAAGCTGCGAAAATACTAGTGTTTACAATACAAACCTCATTGAAGGGTTATGTATTTGCATATTTATTGATTTAAGTTTTTTCAAGAATATGTAGATACTCAATAGTTCGGTCAGCCAAGTGATTCCTACTATCTTCTTTATCAGCTCGATATCGCTGATAATCCTTACTCACGCGATCGTAATGTCCGTATTGGGACATAACCGATTCTATATCTTCAGGTGACATCAATCCCTCGTTATTATAAGACATGACAATATACTTAAACTTTGCATCCTGAATTAATGCCCTAAAAGACGAAAGCACAGATTTTTTTCCACAATACAAGGACTTCAAATATTGACGTAGCCCTGTTTTTCCCTTAGGCAAAAAAGGCTTATACTCCGCTATTGTATTAAGTAAATGGTAGTTAGCGCCATACTGCCTTGCATTATAAGGTGGATCGAGATATAGAATATCACCCTCAATTTTTTTTATGAGGACATTAGCATCTAAGCAATAAACATCATGCTCATTTTCGTTAATAGTATAAGTAGCTGGGGTTAACGAAAGCGGCTTCTGTGCAGTAGTTTTCAAATGCTTCAAAAAAGATCCATATACCGAAGCCGTATTAGCCAGTTTATCAGAACTTTCAAGAAGGCTAGCCAGTAAAAAGAAGTACATATCTTCAGAAATATAACTAGAAGTTTTCCATTCCTCTATCTGTATCCGTATAGCATCGATCTTTTTCCCATTTTCATCAGAAAAATACTGTCGTCCACTTCCGCTACCCGCACAATAATTTCTAAATATAAATCCATTGTCATCTCCTTCCAATTGATTCAACCGATTCAGCAAATCATCCTTCCCGTCTAGTTCTAAATGATTCCCAATATAATTGCGATTTAGAACATAACTATAATATTCCCAATCGTTTGCAATTACTCTGCGCACCCTAGACTTAAATAAACGACCAACAATGCCTGTCCCAGCAAAAATATCACAAAAGACTTTATCGTGAAGATCCGTACCGACAACATCTTCAATTGTTGATTCCAAGAAAGGCAAAAGAGAAAATTTAGAACCTATATAATTCATTTTTAATATTTAATATGAGTAAAAACAAGATTAAGGCCTTGAAGGCTATATTCAATATATTTCAACGGAAGATATTTGCCTTGTGCAATGTCATTGAAATTTTTAAATTTTTGCCTTAATGTGGCATTCAATCCTCCTGACCTGCAAATTAGAACAGGCTGAATAGCACTCATTCGATTAGGAATATAATATTGCTCAATCCAATCAATATATCGATTAATTTGTCGGAGGTTATCATCACTAGCATGAACGCACTTTAATTCTATAGGCATAATAATACGCTGAGTTTCATTCATTATAGCCGAAATCATCACATCTATTTTCTGCATGCCGACACCGCAAGATACCTCATTTCCAATCCATTCAATAGACATTCCATTTATGCCTAATGCTGAATCTAGTTTGTCATCACGTCCCAATTTCTGGGAAATATACATTTGAAGATGCGCTTCATGTGCTAACCTGTTTTGATATTTTTCGATTAATCGAGGCATAATATTAAAACTTTCCTGTCTTCCAGTATAATTGTAATTTGTTCTAGAACATATAATAGACCCGGCTAAATAGTCATAAGAACCTGTGTTTGCAAGTGGAACACGACCATTTTCCCGTCGAATCAATTCATTAAGTTTCTCAGCTTCGTATATCGTAATCATTGTATTGCCCCGATTCCCTTTTAATTTTCGATATATAAGACTCCACAGCATTTGACTAGGACAAGGTATATTGCGAATCTCATCCAAAGCCTTCCATTCAGTAACCCCTTTGGAATACACTTCGTAAGGACGGATCTTTATTCTAAATGTTAAATTTTTATGAAGTGATGATTTGATAAATTGGAATTCATCGTTCCTATCGAGAAAGGCATCGCCGACAACTTGAAAAATGCCATAAAAACGTCCCTCTTGTTTCGAAGTTGCTTGCAAGTAGAAAATAATATAATCGTTATTGCGAATTCTACAGACATCTGCCATCATCGCAACTAAGCCAGCCTCCACTGCATGTTTTTTATTAGGATAAAAAATAGACGAACCACAATTATTAAAATCTACATCTTTATCCTTTGCACCCGTACCAGCAAATAGATAATTTAGATGACATTTAAATGTAGTCTCATCAACAATAAATACGTGCGTCGTCATTATTTATCCTTTGGATATAATTTGTTCATGATATACTCTGATGTATGTTCCGAAGCTTCCTTTGACACTTTTTTTATGCAACTTTTTCTATACTCGACCGGGTCATATTGATAGCACCCGACACATCCCAACTCTTCAGTATAATATTTATCTCCAGCATAAAAAGGGTATGGATTCCCTTTTATATTAGTCGCATCCCAACGCTCATTCGTTTTTTTACACTCTTTACATATCTGCCGTTTAACGTCATTTGCAGCTTTACACAATGGCTGAAAGTCATCCAACTCTTGTGTTACTGGGTTGGAAACCCGCCAATCTTCTTTACGACCATCCTTATGATCAACTTCTATTTTGGTATTTTCAGAAAAACCCTTAACCCCGAGCATTACGCAACGTTGCTCCTTATAGTAGTCCTTGATATCCTTGCGAACAAACTGGCTGAAAGCATCTTCCCTTCTGTAACCATTTAAGCGAACTGCATCTATTGAATTACCTGACGAACACGACTTGTCTAATTCAACATTATATTTTTTTGCCAGCGAAGAACTAGCACGACACCAACTGCCTCCATTTCCTAACTGCAAGTCAGCATACCTACCAACAAATTCGGAAGATGACACCCATCGGCTTACGCCATCCGAATTCGGACGAGCCAATTCTATAAATAAGTCAGTTTTAGTCATTTCAATCTATCTTTTTAAAAACAAATATATATTCATGCTTAAATAAGAAATAATCACTTTGAAGTGCTCTATACTTCCAAATACTCTGAGTCCCTAACTTTCCTTTGTTTCCTTCAATATTCTTGATAACTATCCCCTTCATTTTAACATTGAAATTTTGTTTTATTGCATTCATCATATAAAAAGCGAGAGGCACTACCTCGCTCTGTTTATAAACATCACCACCTACGACCGCGAAATATTGTCCATTTTTCAAATATGCCAACCCATTCGACATAGCTTGGATAAATTTATCTAAAAATAAATCCAGATTACTAATTTGTGATAAATCACGCTTATCCTGAGTGAATTTCACTATATCCAAATACGGAGGATGTGCAATCAAAAAGTCTACTTTTTCAATGTTCCGCTCTTTACATACTTGATCTATGTGTTTTACAAACTCCCATTTATCAGCAACATCGCAATCGCAGATAGTATACTTAATCGATGTGCAATTAGACATCTTATCATTAACATATTCTATTATCTGTTTGTTTATATCAAATCCTATATAGTCTCTTTTTAGAGATTCGCATTCGAACAAGGTAGTTCCACCTCCAGAAAATAATTCCAAAATGGTATCTCCTTCTTTTGTGTAGCGCCTAATCAACTGATTGGGAATTTGCGGTATAAAATTACCATGATAAACATTCGCGTGCTTGCCATTCTTGTCACGCTCGTCGATAAGCCACAGACTATCAACATTCAAGTCTGTTTCTTTCCAATTGCTTTTGTTTTTTTGGTCCATCTCCTCTAAGATTTAAATGTTAATAACGCCCAAATTTAATCATTTTTTGCGGAGTCTATCGATAAATTCACATTGAATATACCAAAATGTCTCAAATCAAGTTTAAACTAGTCATAATTAATATGAATTCAACGAAATGCAATTAATTAAATACTAAAAATTGAATAAAAAGGCTGCTAGCATGGTTAATAAAATCGGCAAAAAGAGTGACTAATCAGTCTTTTAACCTTTTAGTCACCCTTTTTTGCGATTATTTTATAAAGAAATCTACAATGTGGAATTATTCCGTAGGCTTATCTATGCTTCCCTGCGTAAGAAACTCTGCCACTATCGGGTATGTAGTTATAACACCCTCCGGAGTACATCCATATACACAAATCCTATATGCAGTAGCACCCCATAGATTCTTCTTCTCGATAGTTTGTTTTCCTGAAAGAAGACTTGCCTCCAAGGTTTTACCGGCTTCCTGAGCGAAGACTTCAGTCCAAATCAAATCATCTACAGCGTACTGAAGCGGATTCTCAAAATCGTCAAAGTAGTCACGCTTGTCCACACCTACCAGATATGTAACATCCGAAGCAGAAGGAGTTACGGTTATAACAACATCCTGACGCGTAACCACGCTCTCTATCTTGAATTCACATTCCTTTGTCGCCTTAAACTTACCGGTCTTGAACTCCACCTTTGAAAGAGGCGAAGCGGCGTTTCCATCTACACAGCAGAAAGCATATACATAGTACTCAGTATCTTCCACCAAAGGTAAAGTCGCAGCCTTGGTTTCGGTGTAATATTTTGCAGCCTGCATAGTCTGCGTTCCTGTTGAAGTCAATTGAGCCCATGTCACGGTACCTTCCAGAAGTTCATCCCTGTAGGCATTACTGTATACTTCTATACGTGACTTAATAAACGCATCGTCACTCTCGTAAGTGTCGAATTCTGACTTTTTAACAAAACCATGGAAATACCCTCTGTCATCTGAAGGGACACATACATAGCGAGCACTGTTCCAAGTAACATCAGATACATCTATGCGATATACAGTATTGATAACTATCTCGTGCTTTGTCTTGAAAGGAACGACCTCCACATCGGTTACAGCCTTACATACCTTGGCATCCAAATCCTCCTCAAAAGAGAAAACAGCTATGTAATATTCCTTATCTGCCTTCAAGTTAGAACCCTTGTATTCTCTCTCACCCTTAGGGGCCAACACATCAAAATATGCGGTATATCCGTACTGAAGATAAAAATTAAACATTCCGAGTTGCTCATTTATAAAAGCATCCTGAGTAATAGAGTCGTATTTAGCCTTATCGTATGCAACTACATAAGTACGAACCGAAGCATCCTTAGGCGTAACCGTCGCTGTTACTGACTTATCATCTATGGCAGTAATGTTAACGGTGAAATTATTAAGTTTTGTCTCTCCAATATAAGCAGGCTCAGCTACTACCTGCATCTCGACACAGTCTGATAGGCCATCGCCATTCATATATATAAGAGAAACTGTTCCGCTGAATTCCGCATAATCCTTCATAGCCAATGTAGGTGCGGTAATCTTAAGAGTCTTATTCTCATACTTAACTCTCCATCCGTCCGGCTTGCTTACAATCACACGAGATACTCCAGTCTCTTCTACCTCATAGGTTTGTGTCTCTCCGTAAGAGAAAGTCGAAGTCTGAGGGGCTTTGCGTATCAGCATGTAGAAGTCGCCACGAAGCGCAACGCTGATAACAGAGCCATCTGCAAGTTCAAAATACACGATATTTCCATCAACTGTAACTCCACGGAAAAGAGAATCTCCACCCTCACTTGAAGCCTTAGCCAGAACATCGTTACCCTCAGCATCCTTTATCCTTTGAGAAGTAGCTCCTCCATCGAAACTGATTGTCCAATAGCCTTGCTCATCCACGCCTAAAACCGGAATAACAGCATCTGCCGTTACAGGCAACTTCTGCCCATCAGAAGTAGTGAGATATTCAGTCTTCCCGCCTGAAGTCAGAGTCCAATAATACTTTCCGTCCTCGTCCTTTTTAACGCCAATAACCGGAGCGTCTTTTCCATCTATACCATCTTTACCATCTTTAATTTCGATGCTTGTACCATCGGAAAATTGAATAGTATGACCATTCTCATTTTCTTCCACTTTCACAATAGTAAAAGTACCTTCCACTATTTTCTGCAAAGACTCTATGTCTTTGTTAATCGAAGCGACTTGTTTTTCCACTTTTTCAAGTCTGCCTTCAATGTCATTCACCTTGTTCCATAGTTCCGTGTCATCATATTTGCAACCGGTGAAAGCCACAAATAAAGCCACTGCGCAGCACACATAACGTGCAGCAACATTAAATAATTTAGTCATCTTTCTATATATTTAAGTTATTCGTTTTCAACAAAAAGGCAGTGCCATTACCAATGCACTGCCCACAAATATAGAAAAATAGTTTTAAAGATTTACTATTACACTGGAAATAATCATTTTGCTTCTTTATTAATTACTCGTGTCAGTGCTAAAAGATATAATCCCACTATAAAAATAACTAACACGGCAGCACTCTGAGTGTGCGAAAAGTCAGTAACCATTCCCAATATTGGCGGAATAAGCGCCCCGCCAGAAACGCCCATTATCAGAAGAGAAGAGACTTCATTGGCCTTCTGCGGAACACGCTTAAGCGAAAGCGCGAATAGGATGGAGAAAAGATTGGCAAGTCCAGCGCCGAATATGACCACCCCGGCGATGGTAAGAGCCAGGGACTCAGCAAAAAATATGGTTGCAAGCCCGCAAAGCGCTACTATTACACTGAAAAAATAGAATCTGCGCTCAGGAATTTTCATAAGGAGCAGTCCACCCGCAAATGCCGCCACCATTCTAGCGAAAAAATACGCACTATTTCCCATTCCGGCCTTGTCAAGAGGAAGGTCGCACCTTTGCTGAAGTAACTTTGGCAAAGTCACCCCTATCCCCACATCCATACCCACAACAGCAAGAATACCTATGAAAAACAACAGAATATGCTTATCACAGAATAGCGAAAAAGTCTTCCGAAAAGATGGGGCACCGGATGATTCCACTGTCGATTTTAATGGAGTAAAAAACAACCATACTGCAGCTAAAAGAGTCACTATTGCATACAGAGGGAAAATAGCCTTCCATCCCAGCATACTGCCAGCACAAAGAGCGACAAGAATTGGCCCAAGAAAGGAACTAATGGCCTTTATGAATTGTCCTAAAGTGAGTGTTCCAGTAAGTTTATTAGAAGATACCACATCCGAAACAAGTGGATTCAAGGATACCTGTAGGAGCGTATTTCCTATACCTAAAAAGGCAAACGCCAACACCATCCCTACAAAATCGTCCATCACACTCGGGACGACCATTGCAAGAATAGTTACGATAAAACTAAGAAGTACCGTATTCTTACGACCTATGCGTCCCATTAGAATTCCAGTCGGAACAGACAATATCAAAAACCAAAGAAAGCAGGATAGAGATATCATCGATGCCATGGAATCGGTCATTCCAGAATAATCGGCTTTAACATAATTAGTTACCACTCCTACTACATCCACAAAGCCCATTATAAAGAAGCCGGCCATTACCGGGAACAGCGCAAGATGTTTTTTGCCTTTCATAATTACTTAACAATATGAGTGTTAGGGTTAGATTGCATCTTTAACACAAGTTTACCGCCCTTCCTAATATCTTCCAAAGGCAATTGTACTCCATTATGTTCTTTTCCATTGAGATGAATATCACCTATATAAATATTCTCGGCAGAATTAGACTTAGTTTCAATGACAAAACGCTTTCCACCATAGGCTGGATTCTGCGTGATGGTAATTCTATCAAAAAGAGGACTTACTATCTGAAACGACGGGTCAGGCGAAGTTAGACCTCTAACATCAAAAAGCCCTATAGAAGCCATTACATACCACGCGCCCAACTGCCCTTGATCTTCATCCTGACCATATCCGTATCCATGGATGCCTTCCGTCCCATAGAATTCGTTACAGATAGTACGCATCCATTTTTGAGAAAGCCAAGGCTTCCCTGAAAAGTTAAACATTCCGGATATATGTAGATTAGGCTGATTACCATGATTATAGTACGAATGCAAACCGGCAAATGCGTTAATGTTAGTGCCTCCCCCGAATATACTTTCACGGGAAATGATGAATGTGCTGTCAAGACGAGTATTGAACTCTTCCACTCCCACCATCTTCACCAGTTCCTCTGGAGCCTGAGGCACATAGTATGTATACTGCACCGCGTTACCTTCCTGGAATCCTACCCAAGGAGCGTACGGGTCAAAGTCTTTTATGAATTCACCCTTCTGATCTCTTGGACGCATAAGTTTGAGCTGTGGGTCGAACACCTTTTTCCATCCATGGGAGAGTTCCATCAATTTATTATAGGATGCATCATCACCCATAGCTTTCGCGAACTGGGCAACCGCATAGGAATTGAACGCGTACTCAAGGGTGTGTGAAACAGAAAATGTGGAGCCAAGGCTATCAGTAAGAAAAGATGTACTGTAATTATATGGAGAATAGCCCCTCTTAACGAATTGAGCGATATCCATTTTTCCTGCCCCTTCGATGCGCCCTTTTGATTCCAATGCATCCTTCAAAGCCGCGGCATAAGCCGTCTGGACATCGAAATTACGTATTCCACAGTTATATGCTGCTGATATGGCAAGTCCAGTGAAATTAGTTCCTACACCGGAAACATATCTACTACAAGCTATGCCATCTCCTAACCACAGAGCATCTTTATAAACGAGAAGTTGAGAGGCAATCCAGTCAGCATAATATTCCGGCCAAGCGAGGGTCCAGAGTTGAGTAAGATTCCAATAACCTCCCCAGATAGCATCGGTATTGTAGTGATTATGAATAGGACGGCCCTTAGAATCGAGAGGAATCTGTCCTACAGAGCCATCATTTCGAGGATATGCTCCATTAACATCACTTGCAAGGCCGCGGCCTAAAAGTGCGTGGAAAAGCCCGGTGTAGAACTTCACCTTATCTGCGCGGGTTCCCCCTTCAACACGGATACGTTCGAAATTAGACTCCCACTCCTTTTGCGCAAGCTTCACACACTTATCAAAGGATAACTTTTCCGCTTCCTCCTTCAGATTAAGACGGGCATTCTCTACAGATGTATATGAAAGTCCCACTTTCGCTATGACACTCAAAGGCTTGTCTCCAAAATCCAAATACAATCCTGCACCTTTTCCTGCCTGCTCTTTCGCATCCGGATAGACTTTATCCTCTACAAAAGTGCCAATGGATGTAGGGCGAACATTAAGGACAGCGCTGAAATACATTTTCACTTTTCCGCCCGGCTGGTATTTTTCCACGTATGCCGGTTCGGTCTCTACATAACCTTCGACTCTGCCATCATCGGTGTAGTGAACATAAGCATCGGAAACGACTCCACTCTCTCCCATACGTGTACCTACATTAAAGATAAGGTGGGAGGGACTTCCACCCGGGAAAGTGTAACGATGAAACGCTACTCTTTTTGTTGCTGTAAGTTCAGCCTTTACGCCATAGTCTTTTAACAACACAGAATAATATCCCGGATGATTAACCTCGTCGGATTTATCAAAACGTGAGCGATACCCTTCATCCGGATTATCAAGGTCACCCGGAATGGTCTTTAAAACTCCCGTCATAGGCGCAAGCACGAGCCCTCCTACCTGGAATTCGTGAAAATTGGCAAACCCCTCTATAGAAGTATGCCTGAAGTCATATCCCACTGCTTCCCATCCACTCGGATTACCATAATGGCCATCGGTGGTCGGGGCAGGCTTGGCCATTCCGAACGGAACAGCAGCCGGAGTGTAGAAAAACCATCTCGAATGTGCAGTGCCAATCTGTGGATCCACATACGCAGTCAATGTGTCCTTGGAGTTTGAACAAGCAGCAGCCCCCAAAAGGACCAGGGCTACCGCTGCAATTTTTTTAAAATTATTCATTTGTGTAGTGTTCATCCTTATACAATGCGATAACTCCCAGAGACTCCAAAGCTGCATCCTGCATAAGTAACTGATAAGAACGATTTTGCGATTTGCCAGTCCAATCTTCGTAGAAAAGTCCGTTTGAAAATCTTGCGTTAGTCCACGCATAGTCAAGATTATTAATGAATGTATTTATGTAGTCTGCTGCCTTTTTATGATAAGGGAGCAACTCAATATACGATTTCACTAGTTTTATAGTAAACCACGGGTCGTGATCGGGATAAGATAGGGCCAATGGCGAATTAGGCCTTACAAAATAGTTATATGACCCTTCAGCTGTCGCAATGGCATCCTCCAAGTAGGATTTCTGTCCTGTCACCTGATATAATAGCACCCCATTGGAAATCATGGCCCCAGAATTATATGTCCACTTGGTCTTGTTGATAGCCCCACCATTAGCTGCTTTATCATTCCAGTAGCAATTGTCTTCGGGATCTCTTAAATTCTGAACCAACCAAGAATAAAGCTTCTGGGCCAATTCCAACACCTCGCTTTTCTGTTCATTGGGACATATTTTATAGTAGCGCAGAAGAAACAAGGTAGCAAAAGCATTGGCACAGGCAGGCTTATTAGAATTTCCATCGGAAGGGACATTGATAAGGCTTTCGTTCCACCAAAGAGCCCCTCCGAAAGTGTCGTCATAGCCAGACTTAAGGAACTTGACGATTCTGCCCGCGCGCTCGATATACACCTCATCCTTAAGCAAATTATACGCTTCAACAAGATCGAGCCCTACTATGGAGTTATCATCGTAAAAACGATCTCCATTTCCAGTATTTCCATCTGTTTGCGAGGCATATCCTCCGACATTTCTTTTACCTGTTTCTGTCCAATAAGCCTCAAAGCGATCGACAAACGACTTGTAATCAACATCGTATCCTAGCGCGTGAAGATTCGCTACCCCTGAGACCAGACCATCGTATGGCCATAGGTAAGAATTAGAAGGATCGCCTGATTGCGCCGGGTAATTTTCCAGATATAACCCAGAGAGAGCCCCATCCTTTACTCTGTAAAACTGATTTATCGAATCGAACAAAGACTTGGCACGAACATTATACACAACCTTTTCCGGCTTGGGCTTATTCCCTCCTCCGGATGGTTTATCGAACTTCTCGACATCGCTTCCACACGCACAGGAAGCCATCATCGATACAACTACACTTATTGTTAATGCAAATACGAAATTATTTTTCATAAAGCTCTTACATTTTCAAAACTATGGATCATCTTTCCATTTGAATCAGTGTCTATGAGGATAGTCGCATGTTTCAAGTCAAGGTCTCCAGACATCTTCCAAAGATGATCCCACTGGCTCCATCCGAATTCGTGCAACTCATAGAATTCAGGGCCTTCCCCTCCGGTAGGACGCTCAGCACTTATCGCATCTCCTCTTCCCCAGCAAGTCTCGACTCCATTTACCTTAGCTATGAAATAATACCTCTCTTCCGTCCAAGAGAGCCAAGATGGTGGATTGGTCTGTGGTCTGTCGCTCTGCACAAAGCGAATGTCCCCTTCGCCGCTAAATTTTCCCTCTCCTATATATGAAAGAACAGCAATATTATCATACGTACAGCCCCAGATGCATCTTACTTCGCTTTCTATGGTTTCTACCTTGACAGTTAGGGTGTTGAAATCCACCGTAATTCTTGCTATACCTTCCACTTTAGGTGCATTCGTGTATTCTTCAGACTCTTTCAACTTCCCGCTTGCATCAGCAAAGTATGAGAAAGCGTCTTGGGAGAGCGAAGAGCGGAATTGCATATTACCTTCACCTAATTTTGAATATATAACGAATTTACCCTCCGATGCAGCTCTAAAATGCTGCCCTTCCTTCTCCGCAGCGGTGCCGTAAAGATACAAATCTGCCGGCATATTATCAATGCCTTCTCCCCTTGTAACCTTTATTAATGCTGTCTTATCGACCTGTTTTACAACACCACCCTTTGATGCAGTGACAGTCCATTTAAGTGTGCCTGACTGTTCCGGCGCTATGCCTGCCTTGCGGGCGATTTGATTCAAATCGGAGTGAGTAAGCGTTAGCGTGCTTTCTGCTCCAAGATCGCTCTTCAGTACTGCCAATGGGTTTGAAAAATCGCCATCTTCCTTATCTATAAGTACATTATATAATAGGATACCACCATCTTCTGCCTCACCGCCACTCCACGAGAATGTAATAAAAGACGACGATGTAACATCAAGTACCACTTCCGATGGACAGGACAACTCTGTCGGAACAGTAAAGTTCGTATCCAATTCGTATTGCGGCTGGCAAGCTGCAATGAAGAGTGTCGAAATGGCAACTGCCTTCAATATATTTACATATTTCATATATTCGATCTATTTAGACATTCAACAATATTTATTTCCATCTTATGCCTACCATTGCGGATTTTGTGTCAAATTTTTGTTAAGGTCACGCTCCGATTGTGGAATAGGCCATAAATAATGCTTTTCAGCATTAAAGGACCTTTGTTCTACACGCACATACCCCTTGTCTGTTCCTACAGTCTCTGATGTTTTAAACCCGTGGCACCATCCATTGAGCACATTTTCAGCTATTCTCCAGCGAATAATGTCTTTATGGCGGAGTCCCTCGAAAGCAAATTCGCTTCTTCTCTCATTCCTTATGATACTCCTAAGTTCCGTTTCCGATTTTGCGGATGGGTAGGCCAATGCCGACTCTGCACTAAAGCCTGCGCGTTTTCTTATTTCACGGACAGTCGAGTTCCAATTGGCCTCGTTCATAGTCCCGGTTTCAACAGCTGCCTCGGCATTCATTAGCAACACATCGGCATAGCGTATAACTATAGGATTAAGCCCTGAATAAAAATTGGCCCTATAGGTATTGTCCCAGTACTTCTTTACATAGTATCCGGTAGGGGTAGTATCAGAATCGCCACCGAAGGCATCTCGGCCCGAACCCTTATCGCAATTAATTACAGACTCCGAGCCATCGGCGAGAACATAGGAGTTACCTGTATAGACAACGGTAGCGCGAAGCCTTGGATCTCTGCTCTCGTATGGAGAAGACTCGTCATATCCTGAACCTTCCTCATTTATGGCCTTTCCATTAAGCATAACATAACTATCGACGAGTTCCTGTAGAGGAGCCATTAGAGAGTAACCGCCCAGAGAAGGTGGAACGATATTGTAGATAACCTGATGCTCACGGCTCGACGGCTTGTATTGCACATCCATTATAACCTCACTGTTATACTCATTGGCAATCTCAAAAAGTCCTGAGTATGAAGGGAATAAAGAAAACCCACCATTTTCCATTATATCAGATGTAAGGGATTTTACTTTTTCCCAATTTCCTTCGAAAAGTTGAACCTTTGCGGCGATGGCCACTGCAGCCCAATGCGTTATTCGTCCTCTGTCCGCGCCTTCATAGGATTTAGGCAGTGCATTAGACGAGATAATCTCCTCCAAATCCGACATAATATTCGCTACGACTTCTGCCTTAGGCGTTCTTGACATAGACATAGATTCCTTAATAGATATAACCTTTTCCGTATATGGCACATCCCCGAACTTTGTGTATAGTTCATAATAAATATACGCCCTAATCACCTTTGCCTCTGCAATATAGCGAGCTTTCAACTCCTGCGAAAGGCCTGGAACCTTATCTATATTATCAAGAAGTTCATTACATACACGAACGCCGGCATATCTAAAATCCCATACTGATTTAACATAATCATCGGCTGTGGAGTAAGACCCATTCCCTATGCTTTGGGTATAGCCTGTGGGCATTTTAACGTATGCATTGTCCGTCATTCCCTCACTGTACATCAACTCGTCCATACTAGCTATATACTCATAGCAGGTATTGACTGCATCAAAAGCTGCATTAGGGTCCTCCGACCAGAAAGTTAGGTTTGTTTCTCTATCGTATGGTGGAGTGTCAAGACTGACACACGATGCAGCAAGTCCGAGTACAGATAAAACTAAAAATATCTTTTTCATACTTTTATCCATTTTTAAAATTTAACATTGACTCCTAGCGAGAAGACCTTAGCCAGAGGATATTGTCTACCGCTTCCATCTCCATTGTATTCAGGGTCCCATCCGCCCTTCATTTTAGTAAAGGTCAACACATTATCCGCACTTGCATAGATAGTGAACTCTTTTAGTCCCACTTTTTTAACAAGACTCTGAGGAATCGTATATCCCACTTTCACATTTTTCAAGCGCAAGTAGCTTGCATCCTGAATCCAAAAGTCCGATTTCGCAGCATTATTAGCTGACTCCGATCCCATGGTGAGTCGAGGATAACTTGCATCGGTGTTCTCCGGAGTCCATCTATCAATGTGGAAGTCAAACAATGGTCCTTCATTGTTATTATGGAATGCCTCCACAGACTCGCCTCTCATCCAACGGCTTCTTTTGCCCACACCATTCCAGAACATAGAGAAAGAAAAGCCTTTAAATTGGAATCCGTATGATATACCGAACAAGTACCTTGGGAAGTCATTACCTACGACAAATCTGTCATCATCCTCTTTTATAAGGCCATCACCATTCTTATCTATATACCTGATATCTCCTGGTTTAGGAGTTATACCATCGAGATGCGGACCCGCAGCACATTCTTCTTCGTTTTGAAAAAATCCATCCGAGCGGTATGCATAATAGGAGTTCAAAGGATAGCCTTCCTTTATGATGGTGTTAACATCCCCTGAAGTTATTATTTCCTGACCCTGAACATCAACTACGACATTCCTACTATCAGAGACATTTGCAGCAAAGTCGTGAGACATCTCTCCTGTCTTGAAATGATAATTAAGTGCAAACTCCCATCCTGTAGTTCTAACTACGCCCGCATTTTGCACAGGTGCACCATTGCCAAATAGACCGGGAACAGGCAAGTTCACAAGAATATCCTTCGTGTAATTGTTATACCAATCGAAAGTCACATTCAAGCTGTTCTTGAGAAAACCGGCATCGAATCCGATATCTGTCATACTTGTAGTCTCCCACTTTATGTCAGGATTGGCCGATGAAAAAGAAACTGTAGGAGCAAGCACATTTCCGAAACTAATTCCATTAAGCACGGATACGGTCTGCATATACTGATAAGCACCTATCCTGTTGTTTCCCACAAGACCATACGAGCCTCTCAACTTAAAAGAAGACACATAAGGGCGAACATTGTTCCACCATTCCTCTTCGGAAAGACGCCATCCGGCAGAAAGGGACGGGAAGACGCCAGAACGATTATTTTTTGAAAAATAAGACGAGTAGTCATTTCTGACATTCAACTCTAAAAGATACTTCTCGGCATAGTTATATGTAAACCTCGCAAATCCGGAATACATAGACCAGTCGGATGCTCCCCCGTTATTGCTTACCTTATCCCCTGAAAGATCGCCCACGAGAATATCATACTTTGAGTCATCGGTAATTCTTTGTGTAGAAAAAGATTTAGTGGTAAAACCTTCATACGAATATCCTGCCAACAGACCTATATTATGCTTTCCCCACGACTTGTTATATGTAGTCATAAGGTTTACGGTAATATCCTTTGATCTGTAACTCTCTTCCTTTATATGATTCTCCGCATCACCTGTGCCCTCGAATGCCTTTCTGTTTTCGTGAAGCAAGTTATCGTTCAGTCTTCCACCGGCAGAGCCGATAAGTTTCCATCCGTCGAGTATCTCAAATTCTGCTTTAAGATTACCGGAGATGTCATCATTTTCCTGTCCCCTGTAACCGCCTTGTTCAAGACGCTGAAGCGCATTGGAGTTACTTCCAGAAGGGTAATTGTAGGTCCCATCCGGGTTTTTGATTTCATAGATGGCAGGCATACGATTGGCCTGTTCTATAATCCAATTGGTCCAATAGGCGTGCTCTCTGATTTTATTTCTGGTAAAAGCCGATGTCAGATCAAGAGTAAGGCGATCATTAACCTTATGTGTCATATTCAATCTGGCGTTGTACCTTTTGTAGCCGTAGTCCGGACCCTTGAACATGCTGTCCTGATCAAGATAGCCTAAAGATGCCATATATGTCATCTTTTCCGAGCCTCCCGTCATGGATACGTTATGCGACTGCTGCGGAGCGACCTCCTTATACAATTCGCGGATCCACTTGACGTTGGTTCCACCATTTCTATATCCTGCTATATCCTCTGCAGTAAACTTGGTGCTTCGTCCAGAGTTCACCGCCGCTTCATTATAAAGTTCTGCATAAACCCACGAGTCCACTACATTAGGAAGACAGGTGGGCTGTTGTAATCCATAGTTAAAGTTGTAAGTGACATTGGTTTGTCCTTCCTTACCATGCTTTGTGGTAATAAGCACAACACCATTTGAAGCCCTAGACCCATAAATGGCTGTAGAAGAGGCATCTTTTAGAATAGATATCTGATCTATATCTGCTGGGTTCACATTTGCAAGGTTTCCTTCGATACCATCGATAATAACCAATGGATCGTTGTTATTCATAGTGTTAAGGCCTCGTATATTCATGGATGGAGCTGAACCTGGCGAAGAGTTATCTTGTCTTACGATAAAGCCTGGTGTTGTTCCTTGAAGGCCTTCAATAGCGTTGGTAAGTGGTTTCCCTTCAAGTTCCCCAGTAGAAATTGAAGCCACAGATCCAGTCATATTGACTCTCTTCTGCGTAGCATAACCCACTGCAACGACTGCATCCAAAACAGTGACATCTTCCTGCATCGTGACGCTAATCACTTCTTTACCAGCAATGTCCACATCCACCGTTTTAAAGCCATAGAAGGAAAACTCTAAAGTGCTAGCATCTGATGGGACATCGATGGAAAAGGCTCCACGATCATCCGAGATAACACCATTTTGAGTTCCCTTAATTATAACAGATGCTCCTGCTACCGGTAGCGATGAAGCATCTACAATATAACCCGTTATAGTACGTGCAGACTGAGCAGAGGCTGTCCACGATCCTAAAAGGGCCAGACACATGGCTACGATTGTAGTAACCATGCTTCTTGTCATTTGTCTTAATTTAACCATATGATAAGATTATTAGTTTGTCATTTATCAAGTTGAGAAAGAGCATATACATAAGCTCCCTCAGAAATAGAAGCGCTTGCACCACAACGGCTTAACATCACCGGAGTACGCCACTCCATATTATATCTTATAGTTTGCTGCGTGCCGTGAACTTTAATATAAGACGATTGTGCAGTGGCTATTTCGCCAATCGATTTCTCATTTTCTATAAATACGCAGCTCGACTGTATTTTGTGCACTTTTTCTCCATTTAACATTTCAAGACTTCCACGCAATTCCTCCATAAGTGAAGGCATAATATATTTAGAAGCACCCGTAAGCCCCCCTCCTATTACAAGTACACCATCTATAAGAGAACATACAGTTGCTAGTGAAGCTCCTGCGCATCTGCCAAAGCTTGAAAAACTGCTCTTTGCCGCATTCACATCTCCATCACACAAGCCCTCGGCAATTTCAAATATATCAACAGGCTCCAGCTCCCTATCATCTCCACTTACCTGTCTATAAATTCTCTTTATTGCCCTAATACTTACCCCCTCTTCAACAATTCTTTTCTCATCGAAAGGATGCCTAGTACACCATAGATTCGAGGCTAATCCATTGTCTCCCATCAGAATCTTGCCATCGCACACTATTCCACAGCCAAATCCGGTTCCAAAAGTCACCCCGATCAGATTATGGTATCTGCGCCTCGAATTTGCATTGGCCAATTCTGAATTCAACCACGGAAGAGCCCCGGACATAGCCTCGCCATAGGCAAAAAGATTACCATCATTGTTTATATATACAGGCAGATTGAATTCACGCTCTAAATATGCACCAAGCGCTACACCAGTCCTAAAAGCGGGGAAATTGGGCAAATCACCGGCTATAACCCCATTGGCATAATCCGCAGGCCCCGGGAAAGCGAAACTGATAGCCGATGGAGTCTCACTCAGCATTTTCATCACTTCGCTGAAGCCACTTTTTATATTGGCAAGGCACTTATCCACATCGTCCGAGGACGAGGGTTTTACTATACGTTCCGTCACAAAACGGCAGCCTCGCATCGCTCCGAATACAAGATTGGTTCCTCCAGCATCAAGGGTAAGAACCAATCTGTCATCATGCTTATAATTCTCTACCATAATACTATAGAATGAAATTATCCTTTACAAAAGCCTTTACAAGAACGACATCCTCGTCCCCGTTATTAACCACAGTGTAGGTTCCCGCAGAAGCCGGGACGATAAAGGTTTCGAGATAATTGTATCCGTATTTCCTTCCACAAGAGGTTATAAGCTCAGCGTGTTGTCCTTCTACTATCATCCACACATGCACTTTATCTTTTTCATCTATTACGACCTTACCGCCTTTATGCAATGTATACCTGTGAACATCGTAAAAGTGGTCTCTATGCGTAGGGACATGCTCTTTTCGGTAATCTGCTTTATCTTCCATCACATAAGGATGGCTTATAAGAGTGTCTTGTACCACATGCCCTTTTCTATCGAAACGGACATTGGCCAAACCATGATCTATGTTAATTGGCCGCGGCCTGCCGTCCATATCCAGGCGGACCCAATCGTACATCTTGAAAGTAAAAATATATGGAGCGCTACTTATCTCTAGCACCAGATTACCGGCACCGGAGGCATGTATAGTTCCATTAGGAATGAGAAACAACTCGTGCTTTGATGCAGGATGAGACTGCACATAATCTGTTATTTCAAGAGCTTTCGATTCTTCCTGACTCTTTCTCAAGGCCGCGGCGAATTCATCTTTATCTATATTTTCCTGAAAACCAAGGTAAACTCTGGCATCAGGCGAACATTTTACTATATAATATGTTTCATCTTGAGTGTAATCCTTTCCGAATTTTGAACGTATGTACTCCGCGCGAGGGTGACATTGTATTGAAAGGTTTCCCCCTTCTATAGTGTCCAAAAAGTCGAAGCGTATCGGAAAATCAGATTTAAATACCTCGGCACAGCTCCCAAGTATATTATGATAGCAGTGCTCCATAAGCGCACTGAACGAAGTCTCAAGCAATATGCCGTTATGGCTTAACAATATGCCATTTTCGTACGCCATCAATTCATAAGACCATGCTATATTCTTTTCCTTTTTATTTAGACCTTCAATATTGTCCCTTAGGAAAGTACCGCCCCACACTCCCGGGGCAAACCACGGACGCACACGGAAAGGAGTCTTTGACATAGCGGTCAATGCACCCCGCAACGCCTCTCCTGACATAAAGGTGTATTCGTCTATTCGCTGCTCATCCACAATCCAATCCATCTCCCCCGTCATATCAGCACGCGCCTTATCAAGAATTGGCCATTCGATAAAATAGCATCTTTTATATGCCAATCGTGACTCCAAAGGCTGCTCAGCTCCCAAGTTTTTCGCACATCCTGCAGCCATTCTAAACTGAAGTTCGTTCTTTGGAAGATCCACATACACAAGGGCCGCATCCGGCATTTTATGTAAACCTGTGAGCCATGCGCCTGTGCCATAAACAATGGTAATATCCGCTGTCTTATCCACCTCTATAGACCTTAACGCCTCGCGATCGAAAAAATCTACAAGATGCATGGTGCTCATACGGCCAAAAATAGAATCCTCGGCTCCCATAAAGGGCTCTAATAAAGCATCTATCTCCGAGGAAGGGCGTAGCGCGAGAGAGACATCCTTTGTAGAAAGTTTTAATCCTCTTTTTTCTAAAGCGCCAGATAGGCGTGGTATGAACTTATCCCAAAACACGCCTTCGAAGCCATCGACCACGATGACTTTACGCGATGACAATTTTTCAGCGAGCGAGTCTATTCCAATAAACACCTCACCATCTGTTTCAAACGATGGATATAAAACATATTTTCCTTCTTCCGACGCTGGAACCCTTAAAGGGAGGATGTAGCTATTAGTTTGTCTTAACATTTTTTTGCAGTATGTACCAACATATTTTTATATGTGCAAAGTAACGGATATTAATTGAATTTCACAATACCTTCTGAATTAATTTTTCGATATAATTTATAAATAGCTGATGCACAGGCCTTACCGTTCGACCATTCCGTGCGCTTTCAATAGAGAGTACTCTTGACATACAAGAGCCGCGAAATATAGGGCTGAAATGGTAAACAGATGTGGCCACCACGGGTCTTAACACATGATGGCCACATCTATTATTTTACAAATAACTCTATTATCGGGTCGCAGTAATCGTATAAGTAAAACTATCAGCCCTATAATAGCCCACATTGTACTCTACCGGTACACCATTCACATCATATACATAACGTTTACGTATAAGAATAGGATCCGTTTCAGATATATGTAATTTTTCCGCTATAAGTTTACCTGCCAGCCCCGCAGAAAGTTCTTCGACAGATGTATGCACCAAAATGTGGTACTTTTTCTCCATAAGTTCATATAAAGGCAGAGCGAAATTGTCATCTGCATCTATATTGAATACAGGGTTGAACCACGAATAAAAAACCACGAACGGGAACTTTTCGTGGCCACGTACACGTTCGAGTTTCAGGCAGAACTTTTTACTATCCTCTGTCTTGAAAAAAGATGATACAACAGCCGATGGGTGCTCGAAACTGACATGAAGTTCGTAATTTTTTACTTTTATGCCTAACTGCGCCATTTCTTGAGAAAAACTCATCCAGTTCTTCACACCGCTAGTTATGGTACGGTGCACAACCCATGTACCATAACCCTTTTTTCTACATAACTGCCCTTCGAACACTAATTTATTAATCGCTTGACGCAATGTATTTCTAGAAACGCCCAATTGTGCGGCTAATTCTAACTCATTAGGTAGTAGTTTACCATTTTGGTATTCCGGTTCCGCCATCATTTTCTTAATGGCTTCTTCTGCCAATACGTGAAGCGGCTTATTATTAGTGTCTTTTCCTGCCATCTTTAATATGTTTTTTCACGTGCGTGGCTTATGCAACTTCCCCCCCCTCAACTCAAAAAAATCTTTTACACGTGTTCCATTCCTTAGCGACAAATATCGAAACTTTTGTTTGGATTTACAAATTATGTTCAAACATATATTTCATGACTTTACTTGTTGTAACAAATTTATTACTTTTGCACCACAATCCGTAGAGGCTGTTTTGAAATGGTTCCCGATTTTTATTATACGGATTATTCGAGGCTGTTTCGATTTTGGACAAAGGAATGTACTGGAAGTACTCAACTGATGACAAAGATGAAATCATTTCAAAACGACTTTTTATTGTATGTAACAGATTACTCATCGAATACTATTTATGAACAAAATATTCATACAGACTATCTAATGCGAATATGAAACTTATATACTATCAGATTTATACTTCTCCTTGCGGACCTCTTTTTTTAGCAGGCGACGAAGATAAATTGTATATGTGCGATTGGCAAGAGAGTCTTTCCATCCATCGCAACACAAGGAGGACCTTTGGCTCATTCGATGCCGAAGTTTCAAGGAGTTCCATAACTCTTTTAGAATCTGCCATTTCCGAGCTTAATGAGTATTTTGCACATAAGCGTAAGACATTTGATATACCGCTTAATTTTGTAGGAACCGACTTTCAAAAGTCTGTATGGAACGCCCTCTTAGACATACCATACGGAAAAACAAAAACTTATGCAGAAATAGCTAGGCTTATCGGGCATCCAACAAGTACTAGAGCCGTGGCCAATGCTATTGGAGCCAATCCCTTGAGCATCTTCGTGCCCTGCCACAGAGTCATAGGTTCAAATGGGTCACTTACCGGTTACGTTGGTGGATTAAATGCAAAAAGACTGCTTTTGAACATAGAATTCACGCATCATGTAACTATTTAAAGACTAAATGAATATTAATTTGTGAAACATTAATTAAAATAAGTTCCGTCTGGTTAGTATGCGATTCTTATAGATAGAGACCAAGATGGTGTAGGTTATTTATTAAAGTTACTTAGCTATAATATTGATATGAATTGGAGTGTTTTATGGACTATCCTGCTTCTTATAGGATCGAATATTTGTATGACATTCGCTTGGTATGGGCATCTGAAATTACAAGAAATGCACATTTCAGATGGCTGGCCTATAATACTTGTGATATTATTCTCTTGGGGGATTGCCTTTTTTGAGTATTGCCTGCAAGTCCCCGCTAATAGAATAGGCTCCAACATCAACGGCGGACCTTTCAGCCTTATACAACTAAAAGTAATTCAAGAAGTTATAAGCCTTACAGTATTCACCATAATAGTTACGGTGGTTTTCAAAGGCGAACCGCTTCACTGGAACCACATCGTGGCTTTCTTATGCTTGATACTAGCCGTTTTCTTCTGCTTTTTGAAATAGCTTTTAAGTAATTGACTTAGAAGATGGCGCGCCATCCCGCTCTAAGTCATTATTCATAAGGTGTTTTTTTAAAGCTCGCAAGAAGTACATCCTTCCAGATCAGGCCCTCCCTTTTGATGGGGCTCTGCCCCATAACACCCCTGCGGCTTTCGAGCTACCGATTTCGCTGACGCTTCATCCCGCTCTCCGCCGTTCGCCCACAAGGCTTTTGTTTATATCGTTCGTGCTAAGGTGCGAAATCAAGGCTCTGCCCATCAATAGGCTTCTCCCGCTTACAAGTCTCGGGCGGCTAGTCTTTCAGGATGCAACTTCTTGTCTTGCTGTTGTTAATTTACGAAGAGAAATGACTGCCGTGAGCAATAAAAGGGGTTTTGCTCACCAAAGGTATCAAAATAAGCTTTTTGTGAGCAAAAAGGGCACTTTTACTCACAGCATCTCCCTTTGATACAGATGATCACTTTTAAATTTGTTTATGGGTGACTAACCATTCCTAAACACTCATTCGCATAACTTAGAAATGAAATAAAAATATGAAGTTAGCGAGTAATCAATTCGTTAATTTCGCTTTCCGAAAGTCCAGTAGCCAAAGAAATTTGAGAAACAGAAAGACCCATCTTTAATAGGTTCTGCGCCGTCTCTAATTTAGCCAATTTCTCTCCTTTAGCTTCACCCTCCGCAAGACCTTCTGCTCTTCCTTTTGCGAGATTTTCTTTCGCAGCCTTTTCTACAGCCTGTTCGACAGCATAATCTATACAATTCTGATAATCGTAAATCATCTTTTGGTCCTCCGTGTATTTTTCTTTTTCGTCGGGTGTGAAGTTAGCGATTTTCGCCGTTAAGAACAAATCCGTAAAATAGTTTTCATCGAACTCAACCGGGATATCTTTCAGCCGAGATAAGTTCTGAAACAGATACGCCCACTTCTCAGATTCATCGGATAGATTCTG
>ERZ808262.254-NODE-254-length-33854-cov-5.440812_pt1 | contig 33854 bp, 53 predicted proteins | sample MGYA00520895_ERZ808262 | MGnify/ENA primary metagenome ERZ808262 (study PRJEB31516, sample SAMN03275588) | gut metagenome | biome: mammalia-associated habitat; material: feces | host: Papio cynocephalus | place: Kenya | collected 2012-08-02 ... | reverse complement strand
CGCACGTGCGCACGCATGTATGTAATTTCTTAAAAAACGCAAAAAGAAGCAGCCGACAGGCCGAAAGGGCCGGAAACCCCGGGGTAATTCGGGAGCGGCTGCGATAGGGCTGGGAGGCTCCTGACCCGGGAATCACCGCCGCCTGATGGGCCGGAAGATCCCTGGGGGCTGGGGCCAAAAGGCCGGAGACCTGAGCACGGAAAGCCCTTGCCGGACAGTAGGGCCTTAAACAAGCCGCCGGCCGGGGCGGGATATAAAATCCGGGGCCAGCTGGGCGAAAGGAGGCAAGGGCTGTGGGAACCGAAAAAACAGATTACACGAAAACCAAGAAATATCGAGCACTTAGAAAAGCTCTGGAGGACAACCTGGAGGCCAGGGGCCTGGAAGCGGAGCAGTACGCCGACAAGGTGGCCGAGTACATGGAGCTCTGGATCATGCGCGCCCAGCTCCGGGACGATGTGAAGGATCGGGGGACCGTGGTGCCTGATCACAAAAACGGCGGCATGAAAGAAAACCGCAGCGTGACCCTAATGCTTCAGACCTCCCGCCAGATGCTGGCCATCTTCGCGGCTTTGGGCTTCCGGCAGGAGGCAATCAAGGCCGAGGTTCTAGCCTCGGAGGACGATGAACTTTAAGCCCGGGGGGCCGGGGAAAGGAGGTGCCGCCATGCGGCGGGATCTGATCGATAAACTGGGCCCGGAGCTTCGGGCCGTAGGGCTGGCCATGGTGGATAGCGACAAGGCCCGGGAGGGAACCTGCGAAGCAATCCACAGACTGGCGGCCGCTGCCACAAAAACGGCAAACGCCTGGGAAGATGCGGCCAAGCGGGCCGAAGAGACCGGAGAACCGGAAATCGCGGAGAGTGCCAGAAAGGCCGGGAATACCTGGCGCCGGGTAGCCTCTGCCGCTGTGGACACCGAGGAAACCTGGGCGCTGATCGGGAAACTAACCGGGGCCACGGGGACAGTAGGCGAGGCCCTGATCCGGGCCACGGAATATCTGGACGGGATCCGCCCGGGAAGGGAAAAGCACCCGGGAGCGGGTGAGGACAGTGGCTGAAATCAATCCCCACATTCTGGAGTATATCGAGCTGGTGGAAAGCGGTGCGGTGCGGAGCAACCGGGAGCAAAAAGCCCTGGTGGCGCTGATCCGCCGGAGCTTTGAAACCGAGGACGTGTACACCGACGGGGAAAAGCTGGACAAGTACATGGGGCTGGCCAAGTATTTCCCATTCCGGGAGCTGTTCCCCTGGCAGAAATTCCTGCTGGGCCTTTGGGACTGCACATACTGGCGGGAGACCGGGGAGCCCCGGTGGGACGAGGTCCTGTGCATGGTGGGGCGAGGCGCCGGAAAGGATGGCTTTATCGGCTTTGACGGGGCCTGCATGATCGGCCCCTATAACCCAATACGGAAATACGACGTTGACATCTGCGCAAACAATGAGGACCAGGCCCTCCGGCCCCAGCGGGACCTGACCGAGGTGCTGGAAGATCCGGCCTTTGAAAAAAAGCTATCCCGGCATTACTACCACACCAAGGAGATCATCCAGGGGCGGAAATGGCTGGGGACCATGAAGGGCCACACCAACAACCCCAAGGGCCGGGACGGCCTCCGAAGCGGAAAGATCATCCTGAACGAGGTCCACCAGTACGAAAACTATGATAACATCGAAGTTTTTACCACGGGCCTCGGCAAGGTGCCGGAGCCCCGGATCGGCTATTTTACGTCCAACGGCAACATCTCGGACGGGCCACTGGACGACTACCTGGACCGTGGGAGGCGGATCCTCTTTGACGGGGAACCGGACGAAGGCTTCCTCCCGTTTATCTGCTGCCTGGAAAAACGGGAGCAAGTGACAGACCCCCGGAACTGGGAAATGGCAAATCCGTCCCTGCCATATCTGCCAACCCTCCGCCGGGAGACGGAGAAGGAGTTTAAGAAATGGCAGCAGAATCCCACGGGATCCACCAGCTTTTTAACCAAGCGCATGGGACTCCGGGTGGGCGTCAAGGAGTTGGCGGTGACGGACTACGAAAACATCACCGCCACGAAAAAGCCACTGCCGGACCTCACCGGGTGGAACTGCACAGTAGGGCTGGATTACGCCGAGCTAAACGACTGGGCGGCCATCAATCTCCATTTCCGCCGGGGGGCGGAACGCTACGACATCAACCACGCATGGGTGTGCCTCCGGTCCCGGGACCTGGAACGGATCAAGGCCCCATGGCAGGCCTGGGCCGAGAAAGGCCACGTGACCCCGGTGGACGACACCAGCATAAGCCCCATGCTCCTGGCGGACTACATCCGGGAGGCGGGCAAGCAGTACAACATCAAGGCCATAGCAATGGATAATTTCCGCTGGACGCTCGTCAGCGAGGCGATGAAGGGCATCGGCTTTGACGCCGCCGATAAAAAGCGGGTGAAGCTGGTCCGGCCCTCGGACATCATGCAGGTGGAGCCGATCCTCCAGGAGTGCTTCAGCCGCCAGCTTTTTAGCTGGGGCGATAATCCGTGCCTCCGCTGGGCGGTAAACAATACCAAGCGCTGGCCAACTAAGCGCAAAAACGGCGGGGTAGATACCGGCAGCTACATCTTTGCAAAGATCGAGGCCAAAAGCCGCAAGACGGACCCCTTTATGGCCCTTGTGGCCAGCATGGTGGTGGAGCCCATCCTGGGGGACGGAAATCCGGCGGCACTGCCGCCTATGGGGGCAATCAATCTATGATCAAAAAAATAGACGGGCGGACCTGGTACTGCTGCCCAAAATGCGGCAAAAAGATCCACCCGGTAAGCCCCGGGGCCCGGGGCGTTTGGGTGACCTGCCCCGGGAAACGGGCAGACGGCACCAGGTGCACCTGGGCCGGAGAAATCAAATATACCACGGGGCGGCGGACGCCGATTCCCATCGTGAGCCTTTGAGCCGTGACCCATGCGGGGGCCGCGGCTATTTTTATCGGGAGGAAGTGAGGCCATGGGCCTAAAACTGTTTAAGCGGAGCCAAGCCACCGGCAAGACCCAGGAGGTGAGCATGGACGTCTTTCTGGGGGCTGCCCTGGAATTCCAGGTCCGGGACCTGTGCTTTTGGGCCTGCGTCAACCTGATGGCCAACGCTCTGGGCCGCTGCGAGATCCGGACATTCCGGGAGGGCAAAGAGATCCGGGAGCGGGAGTGGTGGATGTGGAACCGGGAGCCCAATGTAAACCAAAACGCCTCGGCTTTTTGGCACAAGGCCATGGCCAAGATGGCCAAGGACGGGGAGACATTGATCGTCCCAGTGCGGAAACGGAACGGCCTGGACAGCGTGGTGGTGGCGGACAGCTGGGAGGAGCCGGAGTACAGCCCCACCCGGCAGAACACCTACCGCGGGGTGACCGTAGAGGGGTACACCTTTGACCGGAGCTTCCCGGAGTCCGAGGTGCTCCACCTGACTCTGGACGCCGCCGGCATGGGCCGAGTGGTGAACGCCATGTATCAGAGCTATGCCAAGATGGTGGACGCCGCCGTCAGCTCCTACACATGGGACAAGACACAGCACTGGAAGGTCAAGGTGGAAAATGTGTCGGCAGGGGACCCGGACTGGCAAAGGAACTTTGCCGCCATGCTCCAGGAACAGCTGAAACCGTTTTTTGACAGCAAGGGCGCAATACTGCCGGAATTTGCGGGCTATCAGTACGAAAAAGTCAACGGCAAGGAGGGCGGCGACAGCCGGGACATACGGTCCATGGTGGACGACATCCTGGACTTTACAGCCACGGGGTTTGGGATCCCGGCGGTGCTCCTGCGGGGGCAGGTGGAAGGGATCGAGAGCGCCCGAACAACGTTTTTGACCCGGATCGACGCCATCTGCGACCAGATCGAGGAGGAGATCAACCGCAAACGGTACGGCTTTGAGCTGGTCCGGGCGGGAGCCTACGTCAAAATGGACAGCTCGGCCATCCAGCACTTTGACGCATTTGCCAACGCGGCCAACGTGGAAAAGCTGGTGGGATCCGGTGCCTACACCATCAACGACGTGCTGCGGGCGGCGGGCCAGCCGGAGATCCGGGAGGCCTGGGCCAGCAAGCACTGGATGACCAAAAACATCGCGGGCATCGAAACATCAATGCAGGAGATCGGAGGACAAAAATGAATTTTTACAGACAGAGCGCAGACGGCAAGACGGCGCAGATCTACATCACCGGGGACATCACGGGATACCCCTGGCCGGAGTTGGGGGAGGCCTCGGCCACCTCGGTGCTGGACCAGATCAAGGGCCTGGACGTGGAGGAGATCGAGGTCCACCTGGACAGCCTGGGAGGCTCCGTGAAGGAGGCCTGGGGGATCTACTCGGCATTAAAGCAGCACAAGGCCAAGGTGATCGCCTATGCGGACGGCTTTGTGGCAAGCGCCGCCCTGTACCCGTTCATGGCCGGGGACGAGCGGAAGGCCTCGCCCCTGTCGGCGTTTTACCTCCACGAGGTGATGACCGGGGCCGACGGCTACGCCGAGGACCTGCGCAAGGCGGCGGACCAGGCCGAGAAAATGACAGAGATCGGGATCAGCGTCTTTGAGGCCGTGGGCATGGACCGGGAACAGGTCCGGAGGATGATGGCCGAGGAGACCTGGCTGGATCCGGAGGAGGCCAAGAGCCTGGGCATCGTGACCGAGATCCTGGAGGCCAAGGAGGGGGAGCCCCGGCAGAGCCTCCGCCGGGAAATCGCCGCCCGGATGCGGGGCGAACAGAAACAGCACCAGCAGCAGGAGAAAAAGAGCCTTTTGCAGCTGTGCGAAAATATCCATTTTTGAGATTTGAAAGGAGAAAAAATGAAGAACAACGACATTACCGAGAGGAAGACGGAGCTCCAGCAGAAGCTCCAGCAGGCCGTCAAGGACAACGACGGCGCGGCCTTTTCCCAGGCCCTGGGGGAAATGATGGAAGAGGTGGCCCAGGAGATCCGGCAGGACTATGAGGATCTGCGGGACGAGCGGGACAGCCGAGTCCTGGCCCAGCGGGGCATCCGCCAGCTGACCTCCGAGGAGAAAGCATTTTACCAGCGGCTGGGTGAGGCCGCAAAGGCCGCCGATCCCCGCCAGGCTCTGGCCAACGCCAGCGTTGTGATGCCGGAAACGGTGATCCAGAGCGTTTTCGACGACCTGGAAACCAACCACCCCATCCTGAGCCGGATCGACTTTACCGCCACCGGCGGCCTGTACAAGTTGATCATGAGCACCAATGCGGAGCAGCAGGCGGCCTGGGGCGAGCTGTGCGACGAGATCGTAAAGGAGCTGACCTCCGGCTTTGTGGAGGTAGACGGCAGCCTCTGCAAGATCTCCGCATTTTTGCCCGTGTGCAAGGCCATGCTGGACCTGGGCCCAGAGTGGCTGGATCAGTACGTCCGCCGGGTGCTCTATGAGGCCCTGGCCAACGGCCTGGAGGCCGCCTTTGTCAACGGCGACGGCAACAAAAAGCCCATCGGCATGACTCGGCAGGTGGGCGCCGGTGTGACCGTTTCCGGCGGCGTATATCCCAAAAAGGCCGCCACCAAGGTGACCAGCTTGGACCCCAAGACCGTGGGCGCCATGGTCTCCCAGCTGGCGGTGGACGATAACGGCAAGCCCCGGCAGATCCGGGACCTGGTGCTGATCGTCAACCCCCAGGACTACTTCCAGCGGGTCATGCCCGCCACCACGGTGATGGCCCCAGACGGCACCTACCGCAACAACGTGCTGCCCTATCCTATGGAGGTGATCCAGTCCGCCGCTCTGGAGCGGGGCGAGGCCGTCCTGGGCCTGGCATATCGGTACTTCGGCGCGGCCGGCACGGATCTGGCCGGGCGGATCGAGTACAGCGACCACGCCAGATTCCTCCAGGACCAGCGGGTGTACATCATCAAGGCCTACGCAAACGGTATGCCCAAGGATAACAAGGCCTTCCTCCGGCTCGACATCTCCGAGCTGGCACCTCTGGCCTACAAGGTGGAGGTACAGGATGCACGGACCAAGGGTAAGGACGCCACCCTGGCGGCCCTCAACATCGGCGGACTGGCACTGTCTCCCGCATTTGCGGCGGCCACCATCACCTACACCGCCACCACCACCAACGCCTCCGACGCAATCTCCGCCCTGCCTGCTGACGCGGCGGCCAGCGTCAAGGTGACCGTGGGCGGTAATGAGATCAACAACGGCGCGGCGGCCACCTGGGGCACCGGTGCCAACACCGTCAAGGTCGTGGTGACTGCCGAGGATGGCACCACCTCCAAGACCTACACGGTGACCGTCACCAAGTCCTAAGATGGCCACCGTCTGCGAGGAGCTGCTGGCCGATGTAAAAAATGTCCTGGACGTGACCTGGGAGGACCGGGACACGGACCGAAAGCTCCAGACGCTGACGGCGTCGGGCATGATGTACCTGGACAGCAAGCTGGGGGAAGCCGCCGACTATACGGCCGACGGCTACCCCAGGACCCTGCTATTCGAGTATGTACGCTATGCCCGGGACGGGGCCCTGGACATTTTCGAGGCCAACTATCTGGCCATGATCCTGGCCATGCAGCAGGGAAAGGCGGTGGAGCGGTATGCGAGCCAAGCAGCCAACGAGACCGACCAATGAGATCACACAGCAGTATAATTCCGGCATGGTGACCATCTACAGCGTGGAGGACAGCGCAAAGCCTGGGTACCGGCCGGCCCCGAAGCTGACCGCCAAGGCCGTCCTGCGGTACGAGGAGCGGCGGCTGGGAATCAATCGCCTATATCAGGCAAGACAGAACCAGATCGATCTGGAGCGGGTGATCCGGGTGCCTCGGCGCCCGGGCATCCACACCCAGGACTTGGCCAAGACAGAAGACGGGATTCTGTACCGGATCGACACGGTGCAGTCCGTCTCCGATGTGTGGCCTCCGTCCCTGGATCTGAGCCTGGCCAAGACGGAGCAGACCTGGGAGGTGGGGAAATGACCTGGTATGAGAAGATCATAGCCGTGCACACCTCCGTGACGGACCAGGTGAGCCACCTGGCCCGGATGCAATCCGACCGCTATTTTGTATGGCAAGAGGAAGGGGCAAGAGACCTGAAGGCCGGAGGCCGGACGGTGGAGCGGGTGATGGAGGGCACAACGGACCTCTACACCAAGCAAGAATTTGACCCCTGGGCGGAGGCTCTGGACCGGGCCCTGGATGCGTCCCCAGACGTTCTCGCCTGGCGGCGGGAATCCATTCAGTACGAAGAGGACACGGGATTCACCCATGTGGAATGGTACTGGGAGGTGTCGGTCTGATGGGCCGTCAGCTTAAGATCGATATAAGCGGCATGGAGGAATACCGGGCGGCCCTGGAAAGGCTGGCCGCCGCCGATATGGAGAAGGTGGCAGAAAAGGCCGTAAAGGCCGGGGCCGACATCGTGGCCGATGCCATCCGGGCCGGAATTGAGGCACTTCCCACGGAGCCGTACCGGCACCTGCAGGAAGGGGAACGGTTCACCGGTATATCCAAGGAGCAGAAAAAGGACCTGGAGGACAGCTTCGGCGTGACGCCAATCAAAAAAGACCGGTATGGCGGCATCAATGCCAAGGCCGGCTTTGATGGATACGGCTCCTATCCAAGCAAGAAGTATCCGGGAGGCCTGCCGAACCAGCTGCTTGCCCGGGCCATAGAGTCCGGCTCCAGCGTCCGGGTGAAGCATCCTTTTGTGCGCCCGGCGTTCCGAAGAACGAAGAAACAGGCCGAGAAGGCCATGGAAAAAGTGATCGACGAAGCGATCCAACAAAAAATGGAGGGATAACATATGGCAAACGGCAGAGTAGCAATTGGTTTCAGCGCCCCCGTGGTGGGACTATATTCCGCCGACGGCGGCACGGTGACCTATACCGCCGGAAAGGGCATGAGACTGGCCCGGGGCGTCAGCGTGGCCCTGAATCTGCAGCTGGCAGACAATAATGACTTTTATGCCGACAACGTCCGGGCGGAGAGCGAGGGCGGCACCTTTACGGGAGGAACCGCCACCCTGACGGTGGACGGCCTGCTGCCGGAGGCGGAGCGGATGATCATGGGCCTGCCTGAGCCCACGGAAGTGAGCTATGGAGCCAGCCAGAAGGTAAAGGTGGACAAGTACGGCGACGGCGTGGCCGCTCCCTATGTGGGCGTGGGCTATGTGGTGGAGTACCTCTCCGGCGGCGTCCACAGCTGGGAGCCCACGATCCTGAGAAAGGCGAAATTCCAGCAGCCTACCACGAACGCCACCACCAAGGGCGAAACCACAGACTACCAGACCCAGGCCCTGACCGTGGCCCTGAGCCGGGACGACAGCACCAGCCACGACTGGAAATGGGTGGGTGAAGCCCAGACCAGCGAGGCGGCGGCAATCGCCATCCTGGAGGGGCTCCTGGGCGTCGGAGAGGCCTAAACCATGGGGCAGACAGTAGAAATCCGGGGGAAGCAATTCCCCCTCTGCCTGACCGTGGAGGCCCTGGAGGAAATCACGGAGCTGTGCGGCGGCCTGGGCAGCCTGAACAATTATATTTTCGGAAAGGCGACGGCCGAAGAGCCCGGGGAGGCCGGGAAGGCCTACGCCAATACGGTCCGGATCATTGGAATCCTGGTCCAGGAGGGCGAGGCCAACCGCTATATGGAGGACCGCTGGGACAATCCCAAGGCGGAGCGCCGACTGGTGCCCGGGGCGGATGAGCTCCGGCACCTGTTGACCCCCGGGGAGAGCATCCGATACCGGGCGGACGTGATCCAGGCCATCAATGAAGGCTTGTCCCAGAAAATTGAGGCGGCGCCGGAAAAAAACGCAGGGGGCGCAGGCCTAGAGTAAAGGTCTGCGCCTCCTGGCTTATCTACCAAGGCCGGCGCCTCGGTATGGAGAAATATGAGATCCTGCACACCCGGCTGGGGGAGATGCTGGAACTGATCGACTGTGCGGCCATTGCCGCAGGGGCGGAGCCCAAGAAAGGCACCGCCGCAATGCGGTATGAGGACGCCATCCGGGTGAGGTGATACCATGGCATACAATATCGGCGCGAAGATCGGAATTGACGGCGAGGCCGAGTTCCGACGGCAAATTAAGCGGATCGACGCGGAATACAAGGCCCTGACGGCCCAGATTGAGGCCCAGACGGTGGCTCTGGGGAAGAACGCAACGGCGGAGGATAAGGCGGAGGCCAACTCCGAGGCCTTGCGGAAGCAGAAGGAGCTTCTGGCGCAGCGGGAGAAACTGCTGGCGGAGGCCGTGGAAAAGTCGGTGCAGGCCAACGGAAAGGATGCAGAGGCCACCAGCCGTCTCACGGCGGCCATGTACGATACCCAGCGGCAGGCAGAAGAGCTGGGGCACAAATTCGAAAATACCGGGGACAACATGGAGGCCGCCGGGGAGAAGGCCCTGGACTTTGGGGACGTTCTGAAGGCAAACGTGATCTCCGACGCCATTATGGCGGGCCTCCAGAAGCTGGCAAGCTATGCAAAAGACTTTGCGGGCGGAATGATCGAGGCGGCGGCCTCTGTTCAGGCCACGGAGGCCCAATTTACCCAGACTTTCGGATCTGCGGCGGATGAGGCCAAAACCGCCCTGGAGACCATTGCCGGGCAGACCGGCATCACGGCTACCCGAATGGAGGCAAGCTATACAAAAATATTCGCGTTCGCGAAAACTTCCGGGGCAGACACCGAGGAGGCGATGCAGATCGCCTCCCGGGCCATGGAGGCGGCAGCAGACAGCGCTGCATACTATGATCGATCTATCGAGGATACCACGGAGACGGTACAGGCTTTCCTAAAGGGAAACTATGCCAACGACGCAGCCCTGGGGATTGCCGCCACGGAGACCACACGGAACACAGCCGCCAATAAGCTCTATGCAAAATCTTTCCAGGAACTCTCCGAGAGCCAGAAGGTGGATGTGCTACTATCCATGGTGGAGGCGGGCAATAAAGCCTCCGGGGCTATCGGCCAGGCGGCCCGGGAATCGGACGCATGGGAAAACGTAAACGGCGAACTGTCCGAGAGCATCCGGCAGCTTCAGGCGGAGGCAGGAAAGCCATTCCTGAAAAATCTGACGCCAATCATTCAGAAGCTGACCCAGAAAATCAAGGATCTTACAAAGAACGCCGACTGGGACGCTTTCGGAAGTGCGGTGGCGGACACCTTTGAAGTGATCGTGGACCACGGGCCGGAGGTGCTGAAGCTCCTGGCATCCATTGGAGCGGGCGTGGCGGCCTTTAAGGCCGTGGAAAAGGCACAGCAGCTGGTGAGCATGGCCTCGGGATTCCTGAAGCTGGGAGAGGCGGCTACCACGGCGGGGACCATGGTGCAGACCGCAGGCGCGGCGGCAGCTGTTTCCCCCTGGGGCGCTGTAGCCGTGGCCATCGGCGCCGTGGTAGGCGTGGTAACGGCGGCGGCCATTGAGATCGAGAGCACCAACCAGAAGATCAACGCCTCTGCAGATAAGCTCCGCCAGACCATGGAGGATGCAAACGACACCTACAGAGAGAGCGAGACCGAGACCGCAGGGGCCGCCATTGCCGCCGAGCGGTACGTGGGGAAGCTCCGACAACTGGAAGCGGCGGGGCTGGACACGGCAGAGGCTCAGACGGAATACCAGAATACGGTAAAGGCAATCAATGAGTTGATACCGGACCTCAATCTACAGATCGACGAGGAGACCGGAAAGCTAACGGAGAGCACGGCGGCAGTCCTGGACAATATCAAGGCCTGGCGGCAAAAAGCGGTAGCAGACGCCCTCCAGAAGCGTGTGACCGATCAGATCGAGGCCCAGGCCAATGCCATGGCGGAGCTGGCTCAGAAGGAGAAGGACCGGCAAAAGCTCTTGCAGGAGCAGGAGCGGATGATAAAGAAAATCAACTCTGAAAATTTTGATTTTAAGTCATACGATCAGACGGTAAGGGATCTCCGGGAAGTTTCCAAGGAACTCGGTATCAATGAAGAATCCCAAAAGGCCCTGTCCGCCGCTGTGAAGGAATACGAGGGGGAGATAGACAGCGCCGAGCAGGCCGCCCGGGAGTATATCGCCACCGTGGAGAAATCCGGGGAGACTCAGAAAACCACCAGCGGCATCATTCTGGAAAGCGGAAAAACCTTAAGCCAGGCCAAGGAAGAATTGGCAGCACTGCGGGAGGAATACGAGAATGCCCGGGTGGCGGCCTATGATTCATCCATATCCCAAGTGGGATACTTTGACGAGATCGCCACCGAGAGCGACTGGTCCACGGAGAAGGTGCTTAATAATCTGCTTGCCCAGGCGGAGGCATTCACGAGCTACTCCGATAACCTCAAGAAGGCAATGGACATGGGCCTGGACGAGGCCCTGGTGCAGCAGCTCTCGGACGGCTCCACGGAGTCCATGCAGATCCTGGCGGCGCTGGTATCCGGCACCCAGGAGAACATTGACGAGATTAACGCAGCTTTCAGAGAGGCGGACCAGGCCCGGCACACCATGGCGGACACCATGGTGGGGATCCAGACAGACATGGACCAGAAAATGAGCGAGATTGTAACCGATATGCGGACCGGAGCCAAGCACATTGTGCAGGGTGCGGCGGAAGGAATCCGCGAAAACACCTATTTGTTCACCGGGGCCGTTTCGGATATGGCTTATGCGGGTTCCAATACCTTCCGGGCGGTGAATCTGATTGCATCGCCATCCAAGCTTTATAAAAAAGAGGCGGGGTATATTCCACAGGGCGCCGCCGAAGGCGTGGAGCTGGAAACGGACAAATTCACGGACGCAATCCGGAAAATGTCGGAATTGGGGGAAAAGCAGCTGGACGCCGCCGCCATGGAGCGGGCGACATGGGCGCAGCCAGTGACCTCCATGCAGAGCAGCACCACAACGAACCTGGGCGGCGTGAGCATCTATGTCACCGCCCGGGACGGAGACACTGCGGAGCAGCTAGCGGACATCGTAATGGATAAGATTCAGACGGAAGTCTGGAAGCGGGAAAGGTGAGGAAATGGGATATTTTGTATATAACGGCATCCGAAGCGATGATATGGGATTGACGGTGCAATACTACCCGGCCCAGCCAAAGCCCCAGCGCCGGGTGACGAAGATCACGGTACCGGGGAGAAACGGGGTCCTGCGGATCCCGGAGGACGCCTGGGAAAATGTGATCTGTACCTACAGCTGCTATTTCAAGGGCGGCCCGGTACAGGCCTCAGCCGTTGCGGAATGGCTCTACAGCGCAAAGGGGTATGCGGAGCTTCGGGATAGCTACCACGAGGGCGGGTTCCGGTTGGCGGCCTTTGACGGCCCCGTAGATATTGAAAACGTGCTGAACAAATACGGAAGGATCAGCGTTTCCTTTGATTGCCGCCCGGAGTTCTGGCTGGACAGCGGCCAGATCAAGCAGGAATTTACTCCAGAGTTGGGCGTGGTAACCGCACAGCTGATGAATCCAACAAAGCAATACGCAAGGCCGCTAATCCGGATTTATACAGTAAATAGCGTTATTAAAATAACATTTGCGCGAGACGGAGAACTCTGGGACCTATCTGGAGTTACAGACGAAATGACAATTACGGGAATTGATGGGTATGTCGATTTGGACAGTGCCGCAATGATGGCCTATAAGGGGAGTACAAACATGGCACCAAAAATATCTATGTCAGGCGGCGTGCCAAGGTATCCAACGATTAGGCCAGGGAATGGGAAAATTGTATTTAGCGGACAGGAAGGAACTGTAACGCCCGCGGCCCAAAAGGTAGAAATTACACCGAGGTGGTGGAGCTTATGATCCCAATTTTACACGAGGCAACAGGAACCAGGCTAACCACCATGGGCCTGGGCGCTCTGGGGGATGCGATCTCCTGTACGGTATCCCAGGAGATCAACGGCCCGTATACCCTATCCATGAAATACCCGCTGACTGGCCCGCTGGCGGGTGAGCTGAAACCGGAGCGAATCATTTGGGCCGTTCCGGAGGATGGGGCGGATCCGCAGCCATTTCAAATCGCCTCCACACGGAAAACCATGGCGGGGATGATCCAGGTAGAGGCCCAGCATATCAGCTACAGGCTCAACTATGCGGTTGCGGGGGAGATGGGGGAACAGGTGAGCGCCGAGGCGTGTATGGCAGTGCTGAACCAGGAAGGATCCGGATTTACCTTCTGGACGGATGTGCCGGAACAGACTTTGGCGGATTATTTGATATTGAAGTATGATACGCCGGGGCAGATTAAACAGCGACTACAGGATATTCAAGAAAAATATGGCGGGGAATACGAGTGGGACAAGCTGAGCGTGAAGCTGCACCAGAAGCGGGGCCAGGACAGGGGTGTGCAGATCCTATACGGGAAGAATCTTACCACCCTGCAGCAGGATCGAAACAACGAGAACGCATACTCCGCGATATATCCATATGCCGTGAAAAAAGACGGTACACTGATTACCTTGGCGGAAAAAACAGTATCGACGGGCCTTAGCCTGGGGTACAACAAGGTTCAATCCGTGGACTTTTCGGACGTTCTGGCGGAGTTTACAGAGAGCGCCCTGCGGTATGCGGCCCAAAAAAAGATAAGCCGAGGGGAGTACAATACACCGACCGTAGCGCTGACCGTATCCTTTGCGGCGCTGGGCAAAACAACGGAATACAGGGAATACGCCAACCTGGAGCGGGTAAATCTGGGAGACACGGTACACGTGGCAATGGAGAACATGGGAGTGAATGTGGCGGCAAGGGTGAAAACCATAACCTTTGATGTGCTAAAGGAGACGTGCGACACGGTGAGCGTGGGGTCCGAGCTGCAAACATTGCCGAGGACCTTGGCGCAGCTGATCAAGGAGGTAAAGAAACTTGGAGGCTAAGCAGAAAATCATACTTGATTTCGTAGGCCACGGAGCAACACCGTTGGTACACGTGGTACAGGGAGATATTGGGACCCGGGCGCTGGAAATTGATATTTTTGCCGCCGGTGTGGCGTGGGAGGTACCGACGGGGGTAGATGTGGCCCTGCGGTACAAAAAGCCGGACGGAACACAGGGCCTATATACCGAGCTACCGGACGGAACAAAGGCCGCCACGGTGGATACCACAAACAAAAATCGGGTGACGCTGCTTCTGGCGCCGCAGGTAATGACGGTGGCCGGGGATGTGATTGCGGATCTTGCCGTAACGGACACGGCCCAAGTTCTGGCATCCTTTGCGATCATTATTCGGGTACACCCGAACCCGGCGGCGGAGCCAACGGAAAGTACAGATTATTACAAATACGGAACGCTGGAACAGATCAACCAGGCGCTGGAATCCCTGGAAACCGCCTCCGGACGTGCGGTGTATAAGGTAAACGGCGTTGTGCCGGATGCAGAGGGAAACGTGAACACCCCGGGAGCGGGCACCGGCGGCGAGGTGGTATCCGTCAACGGAAAAAATGGAATCGTGGTGCTTCGGCTCCCGGATCTGGCGGACGGGGATACCCTGGCAGCGGCGGGAAAGGAGCTTAAAATTGGAGGCGTGCAAGTAGGCGGAGACGGAGCGGAACACAGGTTGAAGTTCGCAACCGGAGATACCACCGGCAAGGCCCACAATACCGGAATCTATGGCGGAAACTCAGCGGATAACATTGCGTTTGGTGTGTACGATTGGATCAAAAGCTGTTTGGTGCTTGCGTATGACGATCAGGATAACATGCTTCGCTTAGGCACGGGCACACAAAAAGTATCCATCAACGAAAATCTTGTAACCGAGGTGATCGTTGAAAAGCAGGAAACTACGCTATCCAACAAGTGGAATTACCGGAAATACAGTGACGGAAGCTGTGACCTGTGGGCGTATCTCAAGATCAGCGGCCTGAATGCCACAACGCAAATGGGATCTTGGTACAGCGCCACAGCCCCGAACCTGGCGGATTATCCGTTCAGCCTTACCCAATGGCTTCCTACGGCGTCATTTGTTCCCGGGGATGCCGGGCTTAGCGTGATCCCGTGGGCAATCGTTGACGGGACTGCCACAAATCCGCCGAGATACTGGCTGATTGGCCCAAATTCTCAGGCTGGGGTAAACGGGAAATTAGTAATTTTTGTACACGGAAGATGGAGATGATCTAAAGCAAGGAGGGATCATGTGAAAATCACGTTTGCGGACTGGTGCATTGCCGCAGCGGCGAGCAATGCCCGGCAGTATGATAATCAAGTATGGGAGCTGTCCCTGGGCGGAGAACTGCCGGAGGGGTGGGCCTGGGCGGCCTTGATCGCCCAGGGGGAACATTTGGACATCGTAAGCCTGACGCCCAACGAGGCCGGAGCCTCCGCAACTCTAACGGCGGCCCAGCTCTCTCTGGATGGGTACTATACGATTCAAATCAGAGGCACCAAGGGAGATCAGGTGCGGCATACAAATCTTGTGCAGGTGTTCGTCCCCAGGAGCCTGTCCGGGGATGCCGCCTGGCCGGAGCTTCCCACGGAGTTTTCCCAGGCGGAAAAGCGGATCACAGATGCTTCGGCCCATCCACCCATCCCCGGGGAGGACGGATGCTGGAAGATCTGGGATGTGGCCGCCGGGGAGTACAAGCAGAGCACCACGCCCCTCAACGTGGACCCTGCCGGCAAGACGGAGGCCATGACGCAGGCCGTAGGCATGGATGCCAGCGGCAAGCTGTGGACGGAGCCAGGGGAGACCTGGGAGGAGATCGCCACGGTGACGTCCTCCATAGCGTACAACCCGACGGACACGGAGCAGATCAAATGGATGACAGCAAAACAGTATATCCCTGGGAGCGGCGGCAGGACGGGAAACTATATCAACGGGCTACGATACAATTTTGCAAAGCCGTACAAAAAGGTCCGCCTGACGCTGATCGGTGAAGTGGCTACATTTAGCGACTCCGATACGGCGGATACAAAGGGGCTTATACTTACAAGGGGTATTGCTGACGGCAGCGACATATATACGCCGATCATCGAGAGAGATATTATGGGGGCCGCCAACAATGCACCGCGCGGCGTGTACGTGGAGATCCAAAAGGATATTGGAGAGCGGCACCGAGCTATCGCAATCGTAGGAGATCATCCCGCATATACGGAGGACTCCTATGCGTTTGGAAGATCGATGGTGGGAGGCTTTAGGCTCGACTACGGCGTAAAGGGCAATATCCTGGGGGCCGGCTGGCAAATGGAGTTTGACAGCGCCAAGTGCTATGTGGACGGCAAAAGCATCGAGTTTGTGATCGAAGGCGTCCCGGCGTAAATAACTGCAAAAAAGGAGGAATAAAAATGAGTGAAAAACTGACGGCGATCAAGGCAACCATGGCAGCAGCCATCACAGCCCTGGCGGCCTTTTTAGGCTGGAAGGGAATCATGGCCATTGTTTGGGTGGTATGTATGGCCCTGGACTATCTGTCCGGGTCTGCGGCCGCATGCAAGGGCGGAGAATGGACCAGTGCTAAGGCCCGGGAGGGCATCTGGCACAAGGCGGCGATGATCCTGGTGGTGCTGGTATCCGGCCTCGCGGACATTATTATGGCGACGATCTGCGAGAACATCCACCTCGGCTTTGTATGGCCGGGGCTGGTGCTGCCGCTGGTGCTGGCGTGGTACATCATTACGGAGCTGGGAAGTATCCTGGAAAATGCCGCACACCTGGGGGCAAAGGTACCGGCCTGGCTGGTGAAGCTGATGAAGGCAGGGCTTAAGGCGGTGGACCGTACCGGCGAAAGCGCAGTACCGGAAGAAAAGGAGGAGTAAGTGTGAAAAAGCTGATTGCGGATCTTTCCGAGTTTCAAGAGGGCATCGATTTCGCCCAGATGAAGATTGAGGGCGTGGAGGGCGTGATCCTACGGGGCGGCGACGGCACCTATCTGGATAAGGCGTTTGAGGGCTTCTATCAGAAGTCCCGGCTGCGTGAGCTGCCTACGGGTGCTTACTGGTATTCCCGAGCCGTCACGGCGGCCCAAGCAGAGGCGGAGGCGGCGCTTTTTTATGAGAGGTGCCTCAAGGGCCGGAAGTTCGAGCTGCCGATCTACCTCGATGTGGAGTGTGACGCCCAGGGAAGCCTGGGCCGGGACGGGCTGACCGCCGTGATCCTGGCCTGGAGCCAGTACCTCCGGCAGCGGGGCTATCTCTGCGGGGTGTACACCTGGCCCAGCTGGTTCCGGGACAAGGTGCACATGGAAAAGATCGGCCATCTGGAGCGGTGGGTTTGCCAGTGGTCCAGCGATCGGCCGGAGATCAGCCACGGAATGTGGCAGTTTGGCGGGGAGACCAATTTCCTGCGCAGCAATACCATTGCAGGGTATGTGGTGGACCAGAACGACATGGTGACGGACTATCCGGCCATGGTGAAGAAGTACGGAAAAAATGGATATAAGGAGGAAAAGAAAATGTACAAGTTTTATGAGGACGTGCCCAGCTGGGCGCAGGGTGCGGTGAAGGCCGCCATGGACAAGGGCTTTGTGAACGGCACCGGTGTCGAGGACGGACGGAAGGTCCTGGACCTTTCTGAGGATCTGGTTCGGATGCTGGTGATCCTGCAGAACATGAAGCTGCTGTAAGCGAGGACAAGCCCCTCCCGGGAAACCGGGAGGGGGATTTTTTATGCCTGCTTGCAAGAATTTTTTGAAAAATTCTTGCTTTCCCCATTGACATAGCACTGAATCGGTGCTATACTATGAGCAGTTAGGAAAGATACACCAAATCAAAAAATAAAAATTCAGGAGGACAAAACAATGAAAAAGGCTTATGTGCAGTACAACGAAAACGGCAACGTCGAGGCCTATGCCTACGGAAGCGGCGCTGAGCGGTTTGCCCTTTACTCCGGCGTTGATCAGCTGTATGGCGGCTTTGTGCTGCGAGCGGATTATGCCGTAACCCTGAACACCCTGGAAGACGAAGGTGCGGAAGACATGATTGCCGCCATCAATGAGATTCTGGCCAGCGATTCCACATGCTGGGAAGATCTCGCCGGGGAGGATAAGAAGTATATTGCAGATTTCCTGAAAGAGTGCGGGATCGAAGGGTAAAAGAATGGAAATCAAGCAAATTGCAGCAGAGCGGGTCCGGTCCCTTCGGGCCCGCCTGGGCTTATCCCAGGAGGCCATGTCCAGGGCGTATCACATTCCCCGCCGTACCATTCAGAACTGGGAGGGCGGCGTCAACGAGCCCCCGGAGTACGTGCTCCAGATGCTAGAGGAGATCGCTGCCCTTCGGCAAGAATAAGCGTAACAAGCCCCGCCGGTTGGCGGGGGCCTTTTTTATGCCTTAGGGCGGCGGGGGATAGTGATACAGATCCGGCCGTCAGGGGAGAGGTGAAAAAAGTACTGAAAGCTCTTGGTGTCCCCTCGCCTCCACCAAGAGTATTTAGTACAGGGCGCGCCGCCAGGTGCGCCCTGGCTTTTTGTTTCGGGGGTATCTGCGGGGGCATCGGGGGCGGGGCTGCCGGAGCCAGAGCCGTCACCGCCGCTGGAGCTCGGGGAAGAAGGGGGATCCGCAGGGTCAATGGAGCCGTCGGGGGCGGCGTCCAAGATCGTCCAGACGGTGATGTCGTCACGATCTACCTCTACCCGGGCCACGATAGACAGGAGTGCGGCGGGATCGCCGTGGGAAGAGGTAATAAGGGCCAGGGCCTCCCGGAGCTTTTCTTCCGGCAGAGCGGCGGCGGAGACCTGGGCATGGAGCTGGTCCATCTGCCGGCGGATCTCCGTCTGCTGGCGCTCCAGCTCCCGGACCTTGCCGGCCAAGGCGGCGCTGCCCATGCCATTGAGGACGGCGTCAGCGGCTCGATTTAATTTTACGGCGATCGCCTGGTCCTGGGCATGGAGAGCGGCGAGACGATCCCCGGCACCGGCCTGGGCTTTGTCGCCCTGCTCCCGGAGGATCTCCAGGAGGGCGTCCACCTGCTCAGGATCGCCAAGCAAAGAGCGGACTGCCTCGGCCACTCGCTCTTCCAGGAGGGAGGCCCGGATGGGGGGCATATCGCAATCATGCTTTCGGCGGCGGCCGGTACAATGGTAATACTCATATTTACCCCGGGAGACCTGGATCGTCATAGCGGATTTGCATCCGGCACAAAAAACCTTACCACGGAGGGGATATTCCCGGCGAGTTGCGGGCCGGGTGGCCGCCTGAGATTTACGATTATCTGCCATGCGCTGCTGTACCTCCTCAAAAACAGCCCGATCTATAATGGCCGGGACTGCACCTTCCACACGGATCACCCCGGACCGGTCGCTGGGGTGAGAATTTCGCCGCCCGTCCTCATAGTGGGCGGACTTGCCATACTCCAGGATCCCGATATACTTGGGATTGTGGAGCAACTCATGGAGAGAGTTGGATCCAAAGGGATTCCCGGCCCGGGTGCGGAGCCCGTCGGCGTTGAGGCCCTGGATGATCTCCCGATAAGAGCGGCCCGAGGCGTACTCCGAAAAGATCCGCCGGACGATCTCGGCCTCCTGGGGCTGGATCACCAGCCGGTCCCCGCTGACGGCATAACCGAGGGGCGGGCGGCCGCCAGTGTGTTTGCCCTCCCGGGCCATGTGCTGCATCTTTTCCACGACTTTCTGCCGGGTCTGGAGGACCCAGATCTGGTTAAAAAGGGCCATGCTGCCCTCCGTTAAAAAATTGGTAGGATCCCGGAGATCCTTGCCGATCTGGGGCTGGGTAACACTGGCCACCCGCACGCCAAGGGACGAGAGCTCGTCCCGAAACGCAAACCAGGACGTCATCCGCCGAAACATCCGGGACTGGTCGTAGATCACCACCACATCCCCAAAGCCTCGCCGGAGATCCTGCATCATGGCATCGTACCGGGGACGGCTTTCCTTCATCCCGCTGGTTGCAAAATCAGCGTAGATATTGAGCACCGGCAGGCCCTGCTCGGCGCACCAGGCGGAGCAGCGGTCCACCTGGACCTCGATGCTGTCCGGGTTCTGGTTATCCGTGGAGTAGCGGGCCAGGATCAAGGCCCCGTGTGTGCGCTGCATGGCGCCACCTCCTTTTTGCACAGTATACCAAAAAACGATACAAAAAGCGAGAGGGAGAAAAAATTGTTATAGTGTGCATACTATCCTATGCAAAACGCCACGGAGGGCGGAAAAATATGGTAGGATGGTAGTGCAATGGAAAGATCAAAAATCAAAGTCCGGGAGCGCCGGACATATTACGGATGGAGCCAGCGGGAGCTGGCCCGCATGGTGGGCATCACGTCCGGGGCCATGTCGGCCATAGAGCGGGGCGTGCACTGGCCGGGAGTGGATACGGCCATCCGGCTGGCCCGGGCCCTGGGCGTGTCGGTGGAGGAGCTATGGGGGGAGGCGGTCGAAAAACATCGAAATGAGGGAGAAGCACCATAAACAATTAAGTATTTACAAAAATGCAAGAATTTTTGCAAAAAGAATGGAATTTTAAAACGAATGTGTTAGAATGATGGACAAGCGGGAGCGGGACGAAGAGAGAGCGGCCCGTGGCCCGATCCGCCGAGTAGAGAGGAGCAAAAATGCAAAAAGCAGCAGAGGACGCCCCGGGTGCAAGGCTCCGGGCGTACATTATCGGGATCGTGCAGCAGCTCAGCGTGGAGCGGCTGCGGGTGCTTTACTGGGAAGCAGAGGCCCAGCGGAAGCTTCAGGAGCGGGAAGATCGGCGGAAATAGCAAAGGTCCGGGGCTTCGGCCCCGGACCAATTTATTTTTGGAAAAGCCCTTGACAATAGGTTAAACCTATGCTATAATGAAGCCATCCTAAAGGAAAGGAGAACGAAAGATGGGACAGACGGACAGCCAGTTCAAAGCCTTCATCCGGTTCGTGCTTGATGCCCTGCGGGAGATCGCGGTGGAGAAGGACGAAGCCAAGCGGAAGGAGAAAATGGACAAGGTCCTGGACAACCTCCAGAAAACGCTGGAAGATTAACAGAGCGGGGCGGGCAGCCGCCCCCACCCATTGCTATAATAAAGCCATAAGGAAAGGAGAAAAACAAAATGCCGACGGAAAAGGAAGTTTCCATTATCCAGAAAGCCACCATCTACGATCTGCAGAAGATCCTGGAGGAGAAGGCAGACAAGACCTACACGGTGGAGGAGATCAAAGCCTTGATGGACGCATACATCAAGGGCACCGAGCAGTAAACAGAATAGGTGGGGCGGGCAGCTGCCCCACCTCTGAGGAAAGGAGGGGCCGGAGATCAGCGAAAAAGAAACGCCACAGGAACGGTACGACCGGGAAAACACCTGCTTTGTAGGCCTGAAACTGAACCGGCGCACCGATGCGGACATACTGGCCGCCATTGACGGAAAGCCGAAGCAGACGGAGATCAAGCGGCTGCTTCGTGAAGCCCTGGCCGCCCATAGATAACAGAACCCCGTGCGGGCCTGCGCCCGCACGGGGATTTCCTATTTTTCCAGGAGCCGCCGCCGGGTCTCCAGGACATTGAGAGGGCTGCGGACAAGGCCACGCTCTACCATACTCAAAAATCGAAGGGCTTTCGTGCGAAGCATCTGTTGGACGGCCTCGGACTGAATAAAATAAGGAGGCTGAACCCGGATCGTGCTGGGTTCAGCCTTTGCAAGCCGGAGTTTTATATCCCGCTCCCGGCAGGCGGAATCACGACAACGAGCCGGAGTCTTGTATCTCGCTCCCGGCAGGCGGCAAAAATGAGACATGGAACGGGGACGTTTCTGTCTATCTATGCGGGATTCATCCCGCACCTGTATTATATGCCAATCGCATGGAATAGTCAACAAAAAAGAATAAAAGTTTACAAAACGAAATAAATAGGAAGAAAAAAGAGGAGGCGCCGGTTATGGCGTCTCCTCTTTTTCTGCGCTGGGGGGTTCCTGGGGCGTTTTGTGGGACTGGGCCACCTGCTCGATGATGTGCAGCAGGATCTTTTCCATGGCGGCGTAGTCCTCCACCGGCAGCCGGGCAAAGGCCCGGACCAACCGGTCCCGGGACTCGTCTCCGATCTTGGCCTTGGCAAACACCTCCGCCAGGACCTCGTCCTTGGTCTGCTCCCGGGTGGGGGTGCCGTCTCCGGTCCTCAGCCAGATCTCGTCCACGCCAAATTTGGCACAGATGTCCTTGATAGTGCGGTCGCTGGGAGCCGTCTCGCCAGAGGTCAGACGGGACACATGAGACTGAGAAACATTGATTTTTTTAGCGAAATCTACCTTTTTAAGACCGGAATTTTTAACAACTAAAGCAATCCGATCGCTCATGGCTGACACAATAAATCACCTCCTCCTGCTTGCTCATAATACCACATACGAGGTTCAAAGTCAACGAAAAAATGCGTGACGCATAAAAAGCTCTTGACAAATTGCGGAGCGCATGTTAGTATATGCGTAGATCAAGTGAGAATAACACGGGAGGGAAGGAAAATGTTAATCAGCGAAGCAATCCAAATCGCGCGGGCAAACGGCAAGCAGATCAAGCGGGAAAATGAGGGAACAAGTCGGGTGCTCCATGTCGAAGAAAACGGCAGAATCTGCGAAATCAGCAACTATGGAGCGAACAGATACTGGTACCCGGATGCAGAGGACCTGACCGCCACGGACTGGATCCCCACGGACGATATGCCGGAATGGTGGGTGAGGGAACAGGTGGCCGCGGAGAAGGAGCGGGAGGCCATGAGGCTGGACAATGAGCGGCACCGCCGCCGCTGGGACATCGCCGGGACCATTATCTCCATCTTTGTGAGCATTGCGGCGGCGGTGTACTCGCTGTACAAGTTCCGGGGTGGGTGCTGACACGGTCAAAGGCCAAAACGGACCGTGCGGATGGCGTAGTCCTCACACTGCTGGCACCTCCGGAGCACCCGGAGGAGAAAGTAAGCCTGAAAAGTCACAAAATCACCTCCTCTCGCCTGGATAATATCACGGCGGGAGGCTGTAAGCAAGGAAAAGGAGGAAAACGGGATGGAAAACGAAATTTTTACCCCGGCGGAACTGCTGGCGGCCTGGGAGCACTGCATGATGCCCTATGGCACCGGCTGCGGGGACTGCCCCAACGCGATCCCGGGCACGGAGAACGAGGACGGCGTGTGCGAGTGTAAAAAAGGCCTCAACGAGGCAACCATGGAAGCCCTGCGGGCTGTGGTCCGAGCGGAAAAGGAGAGAAAGGAGAAAGAATGATGGAAAGCACCGAAAAAGTGAGAGCGGCAGCGGAGCGGATCGAGAGCGCCCTGAACCGGGTCCCCGCCGGGGACGTGGACGCCGTTGTGGCGGCCTTTATCCCCAAGGTGGAGGGGGCCGTGGAATTTTTGGAGGCGAAAGCCGCGCTGGAAAAGAAGGGGGCGTGAGGGTATGCCTATCACGATCACCCGGGAGGGGCCGGTGGCCGTGAAGTCGGTCACGCCCCTGCCCCCGGCCCTGCGGGACCTGCTCTGGGAGATGGTGGTCCGTAAGGGTGCCACCCGGCCGGCGGTCCTGCGGATCATGACGGAGGAGGAAAAGGAGGCAGACCATGCAGAGGCTTAAAGTCACAACGGGGCGGTTCCGGCACCTGCTCCAGAGCATGGGTGTCCAGGTGCCCCAGAAATGTCGGAAAGGCCAAGCGCTTGGCGGAGGGTGGACCCTGACAGCCAAGGACGAGGCGGACCCCTTTGACGCTTATATGATCCAGCACAAGGAGCGGGTGGTGGTCGTCTTTGGCCCGCCGGACCGCAGGGAGGTTCGCTACCCGTCGGCGGCCAAGCTCCGGGCCGTGGGCCTGATCGACTGAGCCGGACATGACGGCGAGTCTCGGAGACCAGGCGGACGGGCATAGCCGCCGAGCAGCAGGTCCGACTCCTGCCGCCGTCTCCAAAAATCAAAAAATCGAAAGGAAGATTGCAATGGAACGCGAAGAAATCGACCGAAAGCGCACAGAGGACCTCCTGGACCTGCTCAGCCGGTACGCCGAGCGGCAGGGGAAAAAGCTCCCGGAGATGCGCCAGGACCTGGGGCTCTCCCGGAATACCATGTACAAGCGCCTCCGGGACCCGGACAGCTTTTCCCGGGGAGAGCTCAAGCGGCTTGGGGCCATTTTGGAGATCCCGGACGAGGAGCTCCAGGGGGTGGCGGTATGAGCGATAAAAAGAGAGTCCGCCGCTACCTGGCCGCCGTGGGCCTCTGGATCCCCTGGCGGGCCAAGGTCCGGGGGCGGGTGATAACCTACAAAACCAGCCGGGCAAGGCACCGGGTGGAGATCCTGCCGGTGTATCCCAAGGACCGCATGATCCGAGTGGGAAAGGCCATGCTTTTGCACGATACGATCTGGGCGGACGGGACGGCCTCCCGCTACCGCCGCATGATGGAGGAGGACCTGACGTGAGACATTACGACAAAAAGAGCATCCTGCAAATGGCCGGCGGCCAGATCCAGGAGATGGTGGACCGGGAGATGGGCAAGCTCCTGGACAACATCACGGACGAGGGCACCGCGCCGGGGGAAAAACGCAAGCTGACCCTCACCGTGGAGCTCAAACCGGACCGAAACCGGCGAGTGATCGCCGTGGCGGTCAACTGCAAGACGGCCCTGGCACCGGCCTGCGGCGTAGGCACCAGCCTGATGGTTACCTCGGACGACTTTGGGCAGATGGTCGCTGTGGAGCTGGCGGAGGAGGTCCCGGGCCAGATGGACATGGATATGGACGAGCAGGAGCCTCAGGCGGCCCTGCGGATCGTGAGGGGGTGACGGTATGACGTACAGAGGCAAGTGCCCGCACACGCTCTACGCCCGGGAGGTCCGGCGGCGCAAGCGGGCCGAGGCCGCCACGGCCAAGGCCCAGGCCGAAGCGGAGGCGGCAAAGGACGAGAGCCTGGAGCTGCTGGTCCGGACGGCCAACGCCAAGGCCGCCTGCATCCGGGAGCGGGAGGAGAAAAAAGAGGCCGCCGAGAAGCTGAAAAAGGCCATCCGATCCGAGGAGGCCCGCCGCCGGCGGATCTGGCAGCGGGTGGAGGCCCTGGCCGTGGTGCTGGGTATGCTCCTGGTATTTGGGGCCCTGGTGGTGCTGATGGCCTCGGCGCCTCTGCTGATCCAGCAACTCGGGGCGGGGGTGCTGCTGACAATCTGGGCCGGGTGGGTGATCCTGGGTCCGGTGCTGGAAGGGAGGCGGCGAAAATGATCGTAAAAAGCGAGTATGACATCCGGCTTATTGTCTCCCGGGAAATGGACCGGGCAGACATGCGATTTACACCGGAAGAGGCTGGGAGGCGGCTGTGCCTGGGAATCCAGGAGGACATCCGGCAGAGGACGGGGTGCCAGATTAACGCCAATGCCCAGCTACTACGGGCCAGGGAACTGTCCACGGAGGAGGCCCGGGAAGCGCCCCGGACCATGGGCCGCCCGCCTAAGGTCCTGCGCAAAGTGGATCGGGAGCCGGGATACAGCGGGAAAAAGCGCTGGATGGTGAGCCACGAGCTGCTGGGGGCAGTAATGGTCTGCGCCCGGGACGAGCTAAACGCAAAGACCACGGCGGCGGCCGCCTGGGGCGTAAAGCCGGAGGCGGAGGTACCCCGGATGCACGTCCGGGTCTGGAAGGAGGGGGAGACGGCGTGACGGACAAGGATATGGGCCTCTTAAGAAAGCGATGGCGGGAGAAAAGGGGGCGCATGTGTAAGGAATGGAGTGACAGTTTCGAGGCCTTCAAGGCGTGGTGCCTGGTCCGAGGGTGGACCCCGAGCGTGTATATTCTGGCCGCCGGGCCGGTTTTGGGGCCGGAGACCACGGAGCTGAAGCAGACGGGACTGGGAAGAGACGAACAACACGCCAAGGAATACACGCCGGTACCGGGATATAGTCACAGACCGTGCCTGACGTGCGGCAACAAGGAAAGCCGGTGCTCTAACCCATGCTGGATGTATGCGATACACCTGGACGCAACCCTGGCCCGGGCCAGAGAGATTGCGGAGCGGCAGGCCAGGAGGATGGGGCGGGCATGACGCTGGAACGCATAGACTGGATCGACTGCCGGGACGCTCTGGAGGGTCTGCGGGAGCTGCCGGACGGCTGCGCGGATCTGGTGCTGACGGATCCGCCCTATAACGTGGGCGTCACCACCTCCCGGGCCGGGAAAAAGGTGGTAAACGCCTGGGACCGGATCGACAACTACACCGAGTGGAGCCTCGCCTGGCTCAAAGAGTGCCAGCGGGTGCTAAAGCCCAACGGCGTCCTGTATTTTTGGCACAACGATATAGGCCAGGTGGCGGAACTGCTGGAGGCCATCAAACGGGAAACCAGCCTGGCCCTGGAGAGCTTTTGCATCTGGGATAAGGGGCCGGGATACCGGGCGCAGACCTGGAAAAACCGGGACCCGAACGGGAAAACCGCCTTGCGATCATGGTTCAACATCTGCGAGTACTGTTTACATTTTTTCAATGCGCCGAAGGACGCAGACGGGGCGTGGAAGCACACAGGCCTGGAACGGATCAACTCCAATCCGGCCTGTTACAAGCCCATCAAGGACTGGTATGCCGCCGAAAAGGAGCGGCTTGGCCTGACGGAGCGGGACATCGAGGCGGCCTACACCGCCGCCACGGGGCGAAAACCTTATATGCTCCGACACTATTTTAAGGACTCGCAGTTTGAGATCCCCACACAGGCAACCTGGGAGGCGGTTTATATGCCGCTGGGCTTTGGGGCCTCTTGTGAGGAGCTCCGGAACACCCACAACGTGGACGCAGAGCACTGCAACATCTGGCACGTGCCGCCGCTGGCCAGCACCGGGAGGCTGCACACCTGCCAAAAGCCGACACAGATCCTGGAGCGGCTGATCCGGGTGAGCTCAAACGAGGGAGGCATCGTTCTGGATCCCTTTATGGGCTCCGGCTCCACCGCCGTGGCGGCCATGCACATGGGACGGCACTATATTGGCTTTGAGCGGGATCCAGATTATTACAGGATCGCCATGGAGCGGATCCGGCGGGAGGAGCTGGCCGGGATCCAGACCACCATGGCAGAGATGGCAAAATAAAAAATGCCGCCCCTGCGCTGACACACAGGGACGGCGGAAAGAATACCACAGTGCGATTATAGCACGGAAACAGGAGTAACGCAATGATTAACGATAAAATCATGGCCCTCCAGCAGGGCCTGGAAGGGACGGACGCCTTTGTGGTGGGGGAGCAGCTCAAGGAGATTTGCAAAAATCCCACCTGCGCCGAGCTGGTGGAGAAGGACCTGTCCGGCAAGGGTATGGGCCTCAAGGAGTGCGCCGACAAAATCAAAGCGTATGCGGACAAGCACAAAGACAAGAGCGGCTGCTTTGCCTTTGTGCCGCCGGACGTGGCGGAGGGGATCATCCGGGAGTTTTACGGGCTCCCCGCCAGGGCGGCGGACAAGCCCGAGGGAAAGACGGAGCGGGAGCCGGGCGGCATCATCAACCTGGAGGACTTTTTGTGATGGACGTGGAGGCATTTGCAAAAATGATCCCGGAGACGCCGCCCCGGGCGCTCCTCCGCTGGGCAGAGCAGCAGACCGACGAGCTGGGAGAGGCAGCATACACCTCATACCGGTGTGAGTGGGTGCCGAGGGCGCCCACTATGGAGATGCTGATGGACAACAACACAAGGGCCACCAAGATCCGGGCCACGGTGTGCGAGTGCACCGAGTGCGGCCAGGAGTGGATCACCAAAAAGGGAGAGACGGCAGAGTCCTTTTTTGTGGTGGTGGGAGAGGACGGCCAGACATACTCGACAGACGTCGGGGACGATGTACAGGATCCGGGCCTCTATTATATAGAGGTCGCCGCCGGGGACGGGCTGGTTTGCCCCTACTGCGGGACGGAGACCAAAGTCATCCGGGGACGAGACATCAAAGGCGGGCGTACAAAACGCCTACAGGTGGCCCAGCTACTCAACGTGGGCCGCTACACTACGATCCTGTACTGGCTCGTGGAGAGGGAGATCTCTCCCGGCGGCACCTGCATCTCCGCCGCGCCCAGATACGCCTACGCCCTGGACGAAAGCGGGCGGATCGAGGCGTTTTCTCACCGGCGGAGCCGGGGCATGGCGCCGGATGCCGCAGCGGAAAGCTGGCGGCCAGTAAAAGGGACCGGCAACCGGTGGAACTCGCTATATTATGATTGGGGCAGTATTAACGGCCGCAAGGAAGGGGCCGTGTGCTGGCCGGAGACTCCGAGCCAGGACGAGATGGAGGGAACCACCGGGGAAAAGACCGGACTCGCCCGGTACTGGGCCGACGCCAAGAGCGAGTTTGGGGTGACGTACCTCAAGGCCTGGCAAAAATTCCCGGCCGTGGAAAACGTTGTAAATGCCGGCCATGCCCGGCTGGTCAACACGATACTGTACGACGCAGCCTGTTACGGGTACGACCTGGGGACAGAGTTGGGAAAGAGCATGGACACCACCAAAACAAAGCCCCATGAGATCCTCCGGATGACAAAGGCGGATCTCAAAGCGCTGGGCAAAGGTGCCACCAGGGCAGAGCTCCAGATCTTGCAGAGATACCGGCAGATCGATAAAAAGACGCCACTGGCGGAGATCAGCCGGGAGCTGTGGCGGGCAGACGGGCAGACCGTGCTCCAGCAGATGGAGGCATACGGCGGGAGCCTCAAAAAATATGAGGCATACATGGGCAAGCAGGGCATGAGGCTGGGCGAGATCCGCACCCTGGCGGACACCCGCCGGGTGGCCCAGGAGCTGCACCCGGACACGCCGCTGACAGAGGAGGAGCTGTGGCCAAGCCACCTTCAGGCGGCCCACGACCGCCTGACCGCCCAGATCGCGGTGGCAAAAAGTCAAAAAAAGACGGCGGAGCTCCAGGCGGGCTTCGACGCCGTCCTGGCAAAATATGCAGGGATCCAGTGGACAGACGGGCGCCTGGCGGTGATCCTGCCGAGGAGCAACGAGGATCTGGTCCGGGAAGGGGCCACCCTCCGGCACTGCGTCGGCGGCTATGGCAGCCGGCACGCGGGGGGAAAGGAGATCATCCTGTTCATCCGCCACGCCCGGCGGCCGGAGCGGAGCTATTACACCCTTAACATCGGCCTGGATCGGAGCAAGCCCTATGAGATCCAGCTCCACGGGTACGGCAACGAGCGCCACGGGCCAAAAAAGGAGTACACGCACAAGATCCCGGCGGCAGTCCGGGAATTTGTGGACAGATGGGAAAAGGAGATCCTGCTGCCGTGGGCGGCAAAGCAGGCCAAACGCAAAAAGGAGGACAATGCGGCATGAGCGAGATTGCAAAAACGAGATCCCTGGAGACGATCACCACCGAGATCGTCACCATCACCCAGCAGGCCCGGTGCACCATGGTCTCGGCGGCCATCGAGGTGGGCCGCCGGCTGGTAGAGGCCAAGGCCATGGTGCCCTATGGAGAGTGGGGCAAGTACCTGGAGGAGCAGGTGGACTTTTCCCGGAGCCAGGCCAACAACATGATGCGCCTGTATCAGGAGTACGGCGACAGCCAGGAGAGCCTCTTCGGAGGCGGAAATGCCGCCATTGAGAGGCTGTCCGTCACCAGCGCCATCCGGCTCCTGTCCCTGCCGGAGGGGGAGCGGGAGAAATTTGCGGAGGAAAACCCGGTGGAGGACATGTCCACCCGGGAGCTGGAGGCGGCCATCCGGGAGAAAAACGCCGCTCTGGAGGCGGCCAAGGTAATGGAGGCCGAGCGGGACGCCGTCTCCGCCAAGCTCCGGGCGGCGGAGGAAGAAGCGGGCCGGGCCTCCCAGGATCTGGGGGCCGCAAAAGCGGACCAGGAGGCTCTGCGCAAGCGGGCCGAGGACAGCGCCGCCGCCCTGACGGCGGCTGAAGAAAAACTGAAAAAAGCCAAAGAGGCGGAGAAGCGGGCCAAGGAGGACCTGAAAAAGGCCAAGGAAAACCCGAAGATCCCGGAGGACCTTATGGGCCGGATCCGGGCAGAGGCAGAGCAAGCCGCGGCGGAAAAGGCCGCCAAGGAGGCGGAAGAAAAGCTGGCCAAGATGGAGGCGGCGAAGAAAGCCGCTGAGGAGAAAGCCGCCGCCTCTGCCGCCGCCCTGGAGGAGGCCCGGAAACAGGCCGCGTTGAGCAGTCCGGAGGCCGCCGTGTTTAAGACGCTTTTTGCCCAGGTACAGGAGGATTTTAACCGACTGCTGGGATCTCTGGCCAAGATCAAGGACTCGGAGCTGACGGACAAGCTCCGGGCCGCCACCGGGAAGCTCCTGGAGAGTATGGAGGAGAGGGCGAGTGCGGTATGACGGAGACAGTGCTGGATTTTGATGCCATTTTGCAGGGGCTGTACGACAAGCGCAAGCGCAGAGACGAGTACAGGATGATGGCGTTAAAAGCTGAGATGGACAACGTCGTCAAGGAGACGGACGCATACTACGATGGCCTGCATGACGCAATAAAAGAGATCGCGGAGCAGTTGGCCAAGGAGGGACAATAATGGTATATATCTATATAAGAGCCTGGGGACAGATGATGGGATCCCGGGCGGGGTACGTCGAGGACGTGGTGGAGCAGGCCCGGGAGGACCATGCGCCGCAGGACGCAATCTACAAGAGGCAGGACGGGAGCTGGGTCACGGCCCGGGAGGCGTCCGGCCCGGCGGCGGAGGATCTGAAACAGATGGTAAAAAGATGGGAGCGAGACAATGGGTAAGTGCAAAATTTACATAGCCGGGCCGATCACCGGGGACCCGGACCATAAGGCCAAATTTTTGGCGGTAAAACAGGAGCTGGAGGAGCAGGGGTATATCGTCCTCAACCCTGCGGAGCTGCCCGAGGGTATGGCAGCGGGGGACTATATGCGGATCTGCCTGGCCATGCTGGACGTGGCGGACGGCGTCTATATGCTGCCTGGATGGGAAAGATCGCATGGTGCTAAGATCGAGCACAGGGTGGCGGCGTACTCGCTCAAGCCGATAATCTATGTGGCGGGGGAGGAAGAGGAGGGATGAGACGCAAATACACAGCGGCCCAGATCCGCCAGCTCTACGCCGAGCGAAAGGACCGGAAAGACCCGCTGGCGGGCCTGACCCTGGACGAGGTATCCATGCTGGCCAGACTCTACCTGGGGACAGAGTGGTCCAGCATTTACTGCACAATGCCAAAGCACGAATATGAGGACTATTATCTGAACGGAAACATCGGCTATGCCTGGCATATCTCCAAGCTTCAGATCTACGATAGCCCGCGGGAACTTGATGGATTTAAGAAAGTCCACCGTGATTGCTTTTATGCTGATTTGGGACTGGCTAAAAGGGACTGCCCTGATTGCAAAAATCCAGGATGTTTTTTGCAGCGTCCGCTCCAAAGCTGGTGCTACGTGGAGGATTTGGGAAATGGCTGAAGTCAAGCTGAAACCCTGCCCGTTCTGCGGAGCCCCGGCGCAGCTTAAAGAGTTAAGCGGGCGATACGCGGTCGAATGTACCAGGCATTGCGCTGGGACTAGGATATTTGCCACAAAGGACAAGCCTGCCGAAGATTGGAACAGGAGGACGGGAAATGTACATCATGGACAGCATACAAAAAAATGTGATTGATACCGCCTACGTGCAGAGATTCTGCCTAATAAAACAGCCGGATGCCACTTTGATCATCGCAAGCTATAGCGCAGACTGCGCTGTCACGATCGGAAAGTATGCCGATGCCGAGGAGGCACACGGTGTTCTAGCTGAGCTATATACGGCCTTGACCACCGGTGCCGAAGGATACTCAATGCCTGATAGCAGACTTTTCAGCGGGGAGCATTGGAAGCGAGACGCAAGAACAAAAAGGAAAGGAGGGAGCTGAGCAATGGAGAGGAGATCAATCATGGCTGACTACATAAGCCGGGAGGCACTAATGCAATTCCCCATACGCCGCAATCACTACGACAGAGAGCACGGAAATGAGCACTTTATCAACGGAATTGAATCGGTGCTGGAATATGCGGAGAATTTGCCCGCCGCCGACGTGGAGCCGGTGACACGGTGCAAAGACTGCAAGAAGAGCGGTCAGACGGGGTCCGGAAAACGGTACTGTTCGGAGCCGATGGGGGCGTTCTATGGCTGCATTCCTGTAGAAGATGATTTCTTTTGCAGCGGCGGTGTGAGGAATGAGGTAAACATAAAATGAACCGAAAGAATTATACACAATCGCAAATTCGGCAGATCTATAAAGAGCGGCGGGGAAAGAAGGACCCGCTGGCGGGCCTGACCCTGGACGAGGTGGCCATGCTGGCCAGGCTCTATCTGGGGACAGAGTGGTCCTCCTACGGAAAACTGGTGGCCTATGTACATACTTACGGCAAGCTGCCGCCCCTGCGGCGGCCTCACCGTGGTTGAGCGCTGCATCACCGGCCTGGGGTATCCCGGGCCGAAGCTGGAGCGGGCAACCGTATACAATATTAAATGAGAAATTAGATACGCGCGTGCGCGTATCTTGTGGGCTTGGTGGGATGCTAAGTTTAGCGCCACCCGGAAATAAGGCCGGGTCTTGGCTCTGCCGGGATCCGGATATGCCAGGCGATCCGTGAGCGGATGGCCGGAGGAGGAGAAGAAAGGGCATGGCAAAGATCATGGAGCGGACATACAGATCAGCCAACGGGGTCATTGAGAAAACCCGCTACCTGGTGGGGTCCAACGCCAAGCGGCAAAAAAAGCGCCGGGGCGTCACGACCCAGAGAAAACAGGAGGCCAACTTTAACGGAGCCTGTAAAAAGCTGGCCCGGATCCTCAACTGCAATTTTAACGCAGACGGAGGCCGCCTTCTGGGGCTGGACTATGACGGAGCCAGCGCGGAGCGGATCCTCCAGGCGGCAGACCCCAGAAAGGCCGCCGAGAACGAGGCCAGGAATTTTATCAGCAGGTTAAAGCGCAAAGTCGGCAAAGAGATCCGCTGGGTGTTGGTAACCTCGGACCTGGACGGAGACACCGGTGAGCTGGTCCGGCTCCATCACCATCTCGCCATACAATTTCCGGGCCGGATAAGCTATGACGCCATCCTGTCCTGCTGGGATCTGGGCGGTGTGGACATCAAGACCATGTGGAGCGAGGACGATTACACGGGACTGGCCCGGTATCTGCTCCGGCAGGTCAGACGGATCCCGGATGCCAAAAAATACAGCGCTAGCCGCAACATGGAGTTGCCGGAGATCACCGAGCGGGAGATCCTCACCACCAGCCGGATCCGGCCGCCGAAGGGGGCCAAGGTCCGAGAGCAGTACTACGACGAGGAGGGCGTGGGCCAGTACATCCGCTACACCACGCCGCCGAAAACCAAAAAACGAGGAGGGCACAAACGTGACTAGATTTAGATATGCCAAGAGCTGCAAGGCCGGGTACAGTCACCAGGCGTATGTCTACGGGGTGAGCCAGAGCTACAACAAGCTGGATCGGGATGCGCAAAAGCTGATCCGGGACATCTGCCGCCACTGCGCCGGGGACAAGTGGGAGGCCCTGCTGGAGTACGCCACCACCAGGATCCAGATGGACCGGTGCATGGACAAGCACTACATAGGCAGCCGCTCCGATCTGGCCGAGATGTACCGGCGGTATGTGGAGCGTTTTCCTCGGCCTCGCCACCTGTGAGCGGCGGGGGAAAAGTACTTTCGCGGCGGGGCACTGTGGTATGATGCTATCGGATAAGATCTCGGATCGAAGGTTGCAGGATCTTGTAATCCTGCTGGCCGCCGGCCGGGAGCATGATTTTTACACATGGACAGAGTGGCGGATCCGGCGCGCGGAGGTCCTGCGGATGGACCACTACGAGTGCCAGCATTGCAAGGCCGCCGGGAGATACCGACGGGCGGACATCGTCCACCACGTCAAGCACCTTCGGGATCGCCCAGACCTGGCGCTGTCCATCTGGGACGGCGAGGAGCGGCAGCTGGTGAGCCTGTGCAAGGCCTGCCACGAGGAGGAGCACCCGGAAAGTCTGGGGCGCGGGCCGCAGGTGCCGCCGGTGACCGCCGAGAGGTGGGACTAGGCCGGGGGTACCCCCCTCTGAAAAAACGAGGGGGCGGCCCTACTCTCTTAC
>ERZ808262.253-NODE-253-length-34035-cov-12.840347_pt1 | contig 34035 bp, 37 predicted proteins | sample MGYA00520895_ERZ808262 | MGnify/ENA primary metagenome ERZ808262 (study PRJEB31516, sample SAMN03275588) | gut metagenome | biome: mammalia-associated habitat; material: feces | host: Papio cynocephalus | place: Kenya | collected 2012-08-02 ... | reverse complement strand
TGCAGAGGGGGAACGGCGGTAGGGGAAACACGTGAGGAAGGGGGAAGTTTTATTTGTTGTCAAGGTTATTCTTTTTGAAAATAACTTGTGCGTTTTATAAATACATTATCTTCTTGTATTCTGTTTAAGTTCTTGTTATAATAATCACATCAATATATTATAGGTGATTTATGAAAATCATTGTTGACGCTATGGGCGGCGATAATGCGCCTTTGCAAATCGTTTTGGGAGCGGTTGACGCTCTCAATCAAGACAAAAATCTCAAAGTCGTGCTTGTGGGCGACCAAAACGCAATCGAGCAATCTCTTTGCGAGTGCAAAGAATACGACAAGAATAGGTTGGACATAATCGACGCAAAAGACGTGATAACCAACGACGATACGCCCACGACGGCGATAAGAACGAAGAAAGAAAGTTCTTTGGTCAAGGCGTTCGACGCGCTTATGCACGACGACGAGGCGGGCGGATTCGTTTCGGCAGGTTCGACGGGTGCGGTGCTTGTGGGCGCGTATCTCAAAGTCGGTCGCATAAAGGGCGTAACTCGTCCCGCGCTTGCGCCCGTGCTTCCCACTCTCAAAGGCAACGGCGTAGTGCTTTGCGATTGCGGCGCAAACGTCGATTGCAAGAGCATGAATCTCGTTCATTTTGCCATTATGGCAAGCGCGTACGCAACCGCTATGCTCGGCGTAAAGAATCCGAGAGTGGGGCTTCTCAACAACGGCGTTGAGGAACACAAGGGCAACGAACTCACTCAAGAAGCGCACAAATTGCTTGCGCAAACGGAAGGAATCAATTTCGTGGGCAACTGCGAAGCGCGCGATATTTTAAGCGGCGATTTCGACGTCGTGGTTTCTGACGGATTCAACGGCAACATCGCTCTAAAATCCGCGGAAGGCACGGCAAACACTATGCTTTCGCTCATAAAAGAGGGTGTGTATTCGGGCGGATTGCGCACCAAACTCGGCGCACTTATGCTCAAACCCGTATTTGTGAAAGTCAAAAAGAAAATGGACTACAACGCTCACGGCGGCGCGTGCTTCCTCGGCGTAAAGAAAGTCGTCGTCAAGTCGCACGGCGCGTCTAAAGCGAAATCCGTCACCGCAAGCATATTGCAAGCAAAATCCCTTGCCGAAAGCAAGATTTGCGACAAAATCGCAAGCGGCATGAGCGTGCTCGACAAACTCGAAACCGCCGAAAACTAAGCGGTAACGCAATCAAAAATCAAACGAACAAACGCCGTAAATAAGCGATAATCAAGCGCAAAACTGCAAAATTATCGTCGAAAATCACGCAAAAAAATAGCGAAAAACACGCAAAAACAACTGAACTTTTCAACAAGAATGGAAGAAAAAGACATAAAAAAAATAGAAAAAATCGTCGGATACACGTTCAAGGACAAGTCCTTGCTTCAACGTGCGCTTACGCACGGTTCGGCTTCCAAAAACGCGCTTGAAAACTATCAATCGTTAGAATTTTTAGGGGATAGTATTCTCGACTTCATCGTTGCCAAACGCCTTATAGAAATCAATCCGAACGCACACGAGGGCGCGCTCACGAGAATCCGCGCAACAATCGTGTCCAAAGAGCCGCTCGCAGAAGAAGTCAAGAAACTCGGACTTGAAAACTATCTTATCGTAGGCAAAGGCGAAAACGTCGCGTATATCAGTTCGCAAGCCAAAATTATGTCCGACTTGTTCGAGTCTATGATTGCGGCAATCTATCTTGACAGCAAGAGCATAGACGTTGCAGAGAAGTTTATTCTTTCAAAACTCGCGGATTTGTTCAACGGCAAATGCAAACATTTCGGCGAGGACGATTACAAGAGCAGACTCAACGAATTTGCGTCGAGAAACGACGTTTCGGTGTCGTATAGCGAAGTCGAGCGCACAGGTCCGGCGCACAATCCGACTTTCGTCGTAGAAGTGAAAATCAACACGTTCACGGCAGGTGTAGGCAAGGGCAAGAGCAAGAGGGAAGCAGAGCAAAATGCCGCAAAAGTCGCGCTCGAAGGCGTGATGAAAAAATAATTTTTCAAAAATTCGCTTAAAAATTCAAAGTAAAACGTCGGATTTTCTCGAAAACGCGGCATAATACGAAAACGTTTCACAAAAAGTCACAAACGTCGTTTTGTGACTTTTTCAATATTCTAACCTGATTAAAAACGAAAATCTTAAAAATTTGCGGTCGATGTTTCACGGGCGGTGTGAAACTTGTGTGAAACATAAGAAAAACCGCTTGAAAACGCCGCTTCTATATGTTATTATGTATAAGTATTAAAATAAGGTTAGGTATACGATTTTGTTAAATTTCGTCAAAATCGAAGCGAGAGGCTTCAAGTCTTTTGCGGATAAAATCGAAATCCCTTTTCAAGAGGGTGTAACGGCGATTATCGGCCCGAACGGGTGCGGTAAGTCGAACGTTGCCGACGCTATCCGTTGGACTTTGGGCGAACAGAGCGCGAAATCACTGCGCGGCAAGAATATGCAAGACGTCATATTCGCCGGCACTGAAAAGCGTAAAAGTATGTCCTATTGCGAAGTTTCCCTCGTTTTCAACAACTCGAATCAGCATATCTTCCCGACTATGCCGTTTGAAGAAGTGGTTATCACAAGAAAACTCGACCGCAGCGGTTTGAGCGAGTACTACATAAACCACAACCGCGTGCGTATGCGCGATATTATCTCGCTTTTCCACGACACCGGTATCGGCAAGGAAGGTTATTCGATTATAGGTCAGGGCAGAGTTGCGGAAATTATGTCCGCAAAGCCGGGCGACCGCCGTCAGATTTTTGAAGAAGCGGCGGGCATTTCCAAATTCCGCGCGCAACGCACGGAAGCGGAAAGAAAACTCGAAAAAACCGCCGTCAATCTCGAAACGGCAAATCAGGTTATCGACGAAATTCAAAAGCAGATAAATCCGCTCAAAAAGCAAGCCGAAACCGCCGAAAAATACTTTGCGCTCAAAGACGACCTCAAAAAGAACGAAGTCAATCTTTACATCTACAATTACGAGAACAATCAGAGCATAAAACAAAAGATTTACGACCGTTTGGCGGCGAGCGAAAAAGACCTCAAAGTCAAAGAAATGCAACTCAACGAGTGCATAAAGAGATACGACGATTGCATAAGAGAATCCGCGGGTATCGACCGACTCTACGACGAGAGCAACAGCGAACTTATCGCGCTCAAAGTCGATGCGGCGAAACTCGAAGGCGCGGCGGGAATTTTGCAAGAGAAAATCAAGCATACTCAAGGCGAAATTCAGCGTCTTAACAGCGAATTGCAGTCAATAGACGGTCAACTCACCGTGTCGGGTCAACTTATTCAAAAGGCGGAAGAAAAGAAAGAAGCCGAGTTCGAGATTTACCTTCAAACGAGCAGAGAAGCAGAGGCGTTGCAACAAAAATACGCTTCGCTTTCAAAATCGCTCGCGGGTGCGGAAACCGACCTCGAAGCGCGCAATATCGATTACGTCAAGGCAATCGAAGATTTGGGCGCGCTCAAATCCAACCTTTCGGGATTCATTGCCGAAAAGGGCATAAACGACGAGAGAGCAAAGACGATTTTGTCGCTCGTAAATCAGCAAAAGGCTCGTCTTGACGAGGAACTTACCAATCTTGCCATTTACGACGGAAAAGTCAAGTCCGCGAAGGAACGTATGCGCGCGCTTATGAGCGAGTATAACGAGGCTTTGTCCACGAAACTCGAAAATCAAGAGGCCATTCAAAGTTACGCAGAGGACATAGTGAGCCTCAACTCGAAACTCGGTCTTGCGCAAGGCAACCTCAACCTTTTGACATCCATAAAAAACGAATATTCGGGCTACCAAGACGCCGTCAAACGCCTTATGCAAGACAGCAAGCACGACCCCGTGATAGGCTCGAAGATATGGGGCGTTTTGGCGGAAGTCATCACCGTTCCGAGCGACTTCGAGGCGGCAATCGAGTACGCTTTGGGCGGCGCGATGCAAAACGTGTTGGTGGAAACCGAGCGCGACGCAAGCGACCTCATCAACTACTTGAAACAAAAAGGTTACGGACGCGTTACGTTCAGACCGTTGACGTCTTGCCGTCCTCGTCCGCTTACGGGCGAGAATAGAGGCGTACTCACCGAACCCGGTTGCTACGGCCTAGCAAGCGAACTTATTAAATACGACAAGAAATTCGACGGATTCGTGCAAACGCTTTTGGGCGGTACGGTGGTCGTAAACAACATCGACAACGCAATCCGAATCTTCAAAAAATACAATCAATCCATAAAAATCGTGACGCTCGACGGCGAAATCTTCTCGCGCGGCGGCGAAATTACGGGCGGTTCGAGAAGGTCGCAAACTCAAGGTTTGCTCGCACAAGAAAAGAAAATCGAACAAGCGCAAGCGAATCTCGAAAAAATCAAGAACAATATCGCGCTTCTCAACAATCAACGCGCCGAACGCGAGCAAGAACTCAAAGATTTGACCGATAAAATCGAGCAACTCAATCAAGAGATAAGCGAACTTCGTATCGAAAACAGTCTCAACGAGGACAAGTCAAAACAAGCATACGAAGTTACGCAATCCTTGCAAGAGGAAATTTCCAAAAACGCCGAAGAATACGAAATCGTCAAGGCGAGAATCAAGGAACTCGAAGAAAAAATCAGTTCTATCGACGAACTCGAAAAGGTCGTTGCCGAAAAGAAAGAAGAATATACTTCTATGCTTGAAAGTTCAAAGAACGTCAGCAGCGAGCAAAAGAGCGAAAGAGAAGTGATGGCTGAGCAAGTGACCGAAATTCGAGTCAAACTTGCGGGGCATAAGAGTATTTTGGACGCTTGCGATCAGGATTTGTTCCGTTATAGACGTGAAAGAGAAACTCTCGAAGACGAGAAACTCGACGTTATCGCGGCTTTGAAACTCGAACAACAAAACCTCGACAACATCACCAACGCGCCCGAAAAGACGACGTTCTCGAAAGAGGACGAGGCTCGAATCGCCGCTTTGGAAAAGCAAATCGCCGACCTCAACGTGAGAAAGCGCACCATATCCGACGAAATCGTATCGCTCGACCAAGAAAAAACTCGTATTACCGACGAGAGAATGGCGGTCAACGAAAAGAAAGTGCGCGACGAGAATATGCTTGAAAACGTGGACATCGAAATGCGTACGCAACAGCAACATATCCTCGAAGAATACGATTTGACGTACGCAAGCGCGGTTGAATTCAAAGACCCCGAATTTAAGGCGTACGGTGCGTTGACGGTCATATCCGACCTCAAAAAGTCAATAAACCGACTCGGCGACGTCAACCCGCTCGCTCTTCAAACCCTCAAAGAAACAGAGGAAAGATTGCAAGAGCAAACAACCTATCGCGACGACATTCAAAAGGCGTACGACGACATCGTTACGATAATCAACGAACTTACGGGCGAAATGCAAACCAAGTTCTCGGACGCATTCGACCAAATCAGCGAGAACTTCAAGGACGTATTCCAACAACTGTTCGGCGGTGGTAAGGGTGAGTTGCGACTCAATATGCAAGATACGGACGACGTGCTCGAAGCGGGTATCGACATCTACGCGCAACCCCCGGGAAAGAAACTGCAAAACATCAGTCTTTTGAGCGGTGGCGAACAAGCGTTGACGGCAATCTCGATTCTGTTTGCAATCTTGAAACTCAAACCGATGCCGTTCTGCGTACTCGACGAAATCGAAGCGGCACTCGACGACGCCAACGTCAACTTGTTTGCGGAATTTCTCAAAAAATTCAGTGACTATACGCAGTTTATCGTCATCACGCACAGAAAACCGACTATGCGCCACGCAGACACGATTTTCGGCGTTACGATGGAAGAAAAGGGCGTAACGAAGATTGTTTCGATTGAGTTTGAGGAAGCGGCGAAACACGCAAAATAATCGTCGCTAAGGCAACGGCAACACGCAAGTTTGCGTATTGCCGAGAGCCTTGCTAGATTATTTTGCCACTAACCGCACAATCGTGCGTGTGCTATCAGTCCAAGCACGGATAAAAACTCAAACCGCAGTTCCGCACGCACGATTGTTTGGTAAAAGCGCACTTCGTGCGCAAAGGCAACAATGTTGCGCCGAGTGCAAAACAGAAAATCAGCGCAAAGGCAACTGCAACACGCAAGTTTGCGTATTGCCGAGAGCCTTGCTAGATTATTTTGCCACTAACGCGCAGAAAATCTTTGCTATCAAAATAAGACGGGCAAGGAATCGAGCCGCAGTTTCGCAAGATTGTCTGCTTGTTTTGGCGCACTTCGTGCGCAAAGGAAACTCTTTGCGCCGGATGCAAAACACTTGTCACCCATCTTTTCAAGATGGCTTGACAAATATTTTGGCGCAAACGTCCTGTCACAAACAAATCAGAGCATTTGTTTGTGACGTAATGGGTTGCAACTTTGAGGCGGCTCGGCAGTTGCAACGACACAAATGGATGCTCACAACAATTCTTTGTCGTTTCATAAACTACGGCTCCGCCTGTCTACGAGCAACGTTTGTGCGGCTGCGAAACCGTATGATTCTAAAGTTATATAGTATAAGTTATAAAATATATTAAGGTGGACTATGGGATTTTTTCAAAAAATCGTACAAGGGATAAAGAAAACCAAAGACGCGTTTTCAAAGAAATTGTTTTTTGCTTTCTCGGCAAGAGAACTCAACGACGAGTTCTATGAGAATCTCGAAGAAGCGTTGCTCACCGCAGACGTAGGTATAACCGCAACCGAAAATCTCATCGACGAACTCAAAGACGAGATTTTCAAACGCAAAATCAAGAAACCCGAAGACGCAAAAGGCGTTCTTGCCGAACTTATGATTGAGGACATCGACTACGATATTCCCGAATACGAATATCCGCTTGTCATATTGCTTTCGGGCGTAAACGGCGTGGGTAAAACCACTGCAATCGGCAAACTCGCGCATATGTTCAAAGAGCAAGGACATTCGGTTGTCGTCGCTGCCGCAGATACGTTCAGAGCCGCCGCAAGCGAACAACTCGAAGTGTGGGGCGAGCGCGCAGGCGTTAGAGTTATCCGCCACAACGAGGGCGCAGACCCCGCGGCTGTCGTGTTCGACGCGATTTCTTCGGCAAAAGCAAAGGGTAACGACGTGATTTTGGTTGACACCGCCGGCAGACTTCACAACAAAAAGAACCTTATGGCGGAACTTCAAAAGATTTGCCGCGTAGTAGAGCGTGAATTGCCGAACGCGGACTTCCGCAAATATCTCGTTCTCGACGCAACGACGGGTCAAAACGCTGTGTCGCAAGCGGAAATTTTCAGCGAGGACATCGACACGGACGGCATTATCCTCACCAAACTCGACGGAACGGCAAAGGGCGGCGTGGTGCTCGCGATAAGCGAGGAACTCGGACTTCCCGTCGTGTACGTCGGCGTCGGCGAAAAAATCGACGATTTGATTCCGTTCGACGCAAAAGACTTTATCAATGCGTTGCTCTAATAAAATCAAAAAACTGCATTAGATTATCGAAATCGCAACGATACGATTTTGGGATAATTATATTAAATTTAATTGTATAAAATAATTTTTAGGTGTCTTGCAAAAATACTTGACACCTTTTTTATTTCGGAGTATGATAGTGTCAAGTTAAAATGCTTGATAGGGTGATATGGATAGATTTGAAATTTCCACGCTCAGAAGTTACTACGGTGCGCTTCTGACTCAAAGACAAAACGATTTGCTCGTTATGCACTATGACGAGGATTTGTCTTTCGGGGAAATTGCGAACATCGTCGGCATATCTCGTCAAGCCGTTCTCGACGGCATAAACAAGGGCGAAAAACACCTTTGCGAGTACGAACAAAAACTTCGTCTCGTCGAGAAAGACAAAAAAATGCACGCAGTTATCGATTCGCTCGAAAAGGTCGATAACCAAACTGCAAAAAATTGCGCTCAGCAACTTCGGTTGTTAATGGAGGAATAAATGGCACTTTTTGAAAGTTTATCCGACAGAATGAACCATATATTTTCCAAACTTCGCAACAAAGGCAAGTTGACGGAATTGGAAATCAAGCAAGCGATGCGTGAAATCCGCGTGGCTTTGCTCGAAGCGGACGTAAACTACAACGTCGTAAAGGATTTTACGGCAAAAGTGAGCGAAAAGGCACTCGGCGAGGATATTCTCAAATCCTTGACCCCTGCGCAACAAATCGTCAAAATCGTCAACGAGGAACTTTGCGCCCTGATGGGCAGTGCGCATCAGAAACTCGCCGTAAGCGACAAGCAACCCACGATTTATATGATGTGCGGTTTGCAAGGCGCGGGCAAGACGACGATGTGCGGCAAACTTGCGACGTATCTCAAAAAGCAAAACAAAAAGGTGCTTTTGGTTGCGGGGGACATATACAGACCTGCGGCAATCCAACAACTTCACGTCGTTGCGAAAAAGGCTAACACCGAATGTTTCGATATGGGGCAAGTCGATCCCGTGAAGATTGCAAAGGCAGGCGTCGAGTACGCGCTCAAAAACGGCTACGACACGATGATTATCGACACGGCAGGACGTTTGCATATCGACGAAAACCTTATGCAAGAGTTGATAAACGTCAAAAACGCCGTCAAACCCACCGAAATTTTGCTTGTGGTTGACAGTATGACGGGTCAAGACGCAGTCACCGTTGCGGATACTTTCAACAAGAAACTCGATATCACCGGCGTGATTATGACCAAACTCGACGGCGACACGAGGGGCGGCGCGGCACTTTCCATAAAGGCAGTGACGGGCAAACCAATCAAATTCAACGGTACGGGCGAGAAGATGGAAGATCTCGAACCTTTCCATCCCGAACGTATGGCGTCGAGAATTCTCGGTATGGGTGATGTGCTTACGCTCATCGAGAAAGCCGAAGCCGCAATTTCGCAAGAAGAAGCGGTGAAACTTCAAAAGAAACTCAAAGAAAATTCTTTTGACCTCGAAGACTACTTGCAACAACTCGACAGTATGAAGAAGATGGGCAATCTTCAAGATATGATGTCGATGATACCGGGCTTTTCGGGCAAACTCAAACAAGGCGCGCAAATCGACGAAAAGCAAATCGAAAGGACGAAAGCAATCATTCAATCGATGACACCCAAAGAGAGAAGAAACCCCGAAATCATCAAAGCGTCGCAAAAGAAACGCATATCCAAAGGAAGCGGAACTTCCATTCAAGAAGTCAATCAACTGCTCAAACAGTTTGAAATGACGAAGGATATGATGGCAAGAATGCAAAAGGGCGGACTTAAAGGTTTGAGAGGTCTTAAAGGCTTGTTCTGATAAAAAAACCGCACGAAGTATTCTAAAAATCGCAAAAATATAGAAATATATCAATAAAATCTTAATTACAAACGGAGGATTAACTATTATGGTTAAACTTAGACTCACCAGAATGGGCGCAACCAAAGCACCTTTCTATCGTATCGTTGCAATGGATTCTCGCAAAGCAAGAGACGGCAAATATATCGACCAAATCGGTTTCTATAATCCCGTTTCCGAACCCAAGCAAATCGTCATCGACGCCGACAAAGCAAAAGAATGGCTCGCAAAAGGCGCACAACCCACCGATACGGTTATGGGCTTGCTCGTTTCTCAAGGTATCGTCGAGAAGAAGTAATTGGTGACGACAATGATTGAACTGGTCGAATATCTTGTTTCCTCTCTCGTTCCCGACGGCGATTACACCGTCGAACAAAGAGACGGAAACAATGCAAACGACATCGTTATCACGATTGCCAAAAAGGACATCGGCAAGATTATCGGCAAGCAAGGCAGAATCGCAAAAGCAATCCGCACGCTCGTCAAATCCGCAAGTTCAAAGAGCAACGTGAGATACAATGTTGTCATCGAAGAAAAAGATGAAATCTGAATTGACAATAGGCAAGGTGCTTAAACCGCGCGGCTTGAAAGGGGAACTCAAAATCGAGATATATTCCTCTGATTCCGCACGGTTTTCCCGCCTTAAAAAACTCAAAATCGACGGAATCGAATACGCGGTGGAACACATTTCGCCCGAAGGCGCGGTGGGTTACGTCACTTTGCAGGGCATAGATACCGTCGAAAAAGCCGAACTTTTGAGAAACAAACTCATCACCGCAAACAGAAACGACCTTCCCAAACTTCCCGACGGCAAGTATTATATCGTGGATATGATAGGGCTCGACATCGTAGTGGCAGGCGAGGTTATAGGTGAAGTTTGCGACGTGTTGCAGTACGGTTCGGCAGACGTATACGTTGTCAAAAACGGTCAAGAATCGCTCAGTTTTCCCGCAATCGGCAACCTGATTAAGCAAGTCGACCTCGAAAACGGCAAAATGGTTCTCGACGATATGATTTTCCCGCGCGTGGTCGTGTACAACTGATATGAAATTTGACGTATTGACGATATTTCCCGAATATTTTTCCGTCCTGAATCAAAGCCTTTTAGGCAAGGCTATCGATTCGGGTAAATTCGGCGTTGAAATAACGAATATACGCGATTTTTCACAAGATAAACATCTCAAAACCGACGATACGCCATACGGTGGCGGCGCAGGTATGGTTATGACGCCCGACCCCATCGTAAGCGCAATCGAGGCGGTTGACCCCGTTCACGAAGCGTGGCGCGTCTATATGTCGCCGAGAGGAACGAAACTTTGTCAAAAAAAGGTGGAAAGCCTCGCAAAAGAGGGCAGAATACTCATTCTTTGCGGCGATTACGAGGGAGTTGACCAACGCGCGCTCGACATCTGCATTGACGAGGAACTGTCCATAGGCGATTACGTGCTTACGGGCGGCGAATTGCCCGCACTCGTTGTGATAAACACAGTTGCAAGATACATCGACGGCGTTTTAGGTTCGGACGAATCCACGAGCGAGGAAAGTTTTTCAAACGGACTTTTGGAATATCCGCAGTACACTCGCCCCGAAGTTTACAGAGGCAGAAGCGTACCCGAAGTGTTGCTCGGCGGCAATCACAAGGACATTGCGAAATGGCGAGAGGAAAAATCTCTCGAAATCACGATGAAAAACCGTCCCGACCTTTTCAAAGACGCGGATTTGAAAGCGTATTTGCCCAAAAAGAAGAAAAAACACCGTCGATAATCGACGGCTTTTTTGAAGTTTACGACGAAAATAATCAAAGCGAAATCGCATTGCTTTGCGCTTTTCGTTTTGCGTTACGCAGTCGGCAAATCGATTGCGAGTATAACAAAAAAATGCCGATAGAATACCGATTTCGGCTATAACAATCGATTTGTGCCAATCAAATTTTGACACTTACAATCGATTGTACGAATCGATTATGGTCGGCAAAAAAAAACGATAACGAAATAATAGGCAAAAAGAAGGACGCTATGAACATACAATGGTTTCCCGGTCATATGACGAAAGCGATAAGAATGATGGAAGACAATCTTCGTCTTGTCGACGCGCTCATTTACGTCATCGACGCAAGAGCGGTTTATTCTTGCGATAATCCGCTTTTCAACAAACTTTTGCAAGGCAAAAAGGTGCTTTACGTTTTCAACAAGTGCGACCTCGTTGAAAAAAGCGACCTCGATTTGTGGTGCAAGGAATTTGAAAAGCAGGGCAAACCGTACGTCAAGGCGATTGGCACGTCGGGGGATTGCTCGCAAATCGTTGCGGGACTCAAACGCGTGGTTGCCGATAAAATCGAAAAATACGCACAAAAAGGCGCAAATATATCCGTCAGAGCAATGGTTGTCGGCGTTCCCAACAGCGGAAAATCGACGATTATAAACGCTATGGTGAAAAAGGCGAAAGCGGTGACGGGGGACAGACCCGGTGTAACGCGTGGTAAGCAATGGCTTTCCATAGACAACGTAGACTTTTTGGACACGCCCGGTACGCTTTGGGGCAAGTTCGAAGACCAAAAAGTTGCGCACCACCTTGCGTATATCGGCTCTATCAGAGAGGATATTCTCGACGTAAGCGAACTTGCGTTCGACTTTATCGGCGAAATGAAAACGCTTTATCCCGATTCTCTCAAAACTCGCTACAATCTCGACGTTTTGAGCGAGGAAACGATTGATATTTTCGAGCAAATCGCTATGTCGCGCGGCTTCAAACTCAAAGGCAATCAACCCGATTACGAGCGCACGGCAAAGATGATCATCGACGAGTTCAGAAAAGGCAAACTCGGCAAAATTATGCTCGAAAAACCGAAAAAACTTGTGCTTTCCGATAAATAATCGAACGATAGATACTCAATATACATCAGGAAAAAACACAATAGACAAGGCAATATAAAGGCAATATGAAGGAAGAATTATGGTTGACCCGAAAGATTTGATGACGTATGAAAACCAACTGCGCGAAAAAGGCTATCGCTATATCTGCGGTATCGACGAAGTGGGCAGAGGACCGCTTGCGGGCCCCGTGACTTGCACCGCCGTTATTATGGATTTGGACGACCTCATCGTTGGCGTGAACGACAGCAAGAAAGTGAGCAAGGGCAAGCGCGAAAAGTTGTACGACGTGATACTTTCAAAAGCGGTTGCGGTGAGTACGGTTTCCTATCCGCCCGAAAAAATCGACGAAATGAACATTTTGAACGCAACAAAAGCGTGTATGCGTGACGCAATTATGTCGCTTTCGGTAAAGCCCGACGTTGTTATCGTGGACGCGCTTCAACTCGACATTCCGTACAAGACGTTCGGAATCATTCACGGCGACGCACTCTCGTATTCGATTGCCGCCGCTTCCATCGTCGCAAAAGTGACGAGAGACAGATATATGGAAGAAATGGCAAAAGTCTATCCAGAGTACGACTTCGAGCATAATATGGGCTACGGCACGGCAAAGCATATCGCCGCGTTGAAAGAATACGGCGCAAAGCCCATTCATAGAAAATCCTTTATAGGAAACTTTGTGAAATGAACACGAGATTCGCAGGCGACGTAGGCGAGAAAATCGCCGCCGATTACCTTGAAAAAGAAGGGTATAAAATCCTTGAACGTAACGCAAAATACTGTGATTGCGAAGTTGACTTGATTTGTGAGTGTTACACCGACGAAAACGGCAATCTAATCAAGCGAAACGTCAAAAACAGATTCGTTGAAAAGGTGCATAAACTCTTGAAAATTCAGCCTTTCGAAAAAGGTGAAAGAGCGATTGTTTTCGTGGAAGTCAAGACGAGATACGGCAAAGAGTTCGGCTCTGCAGAAGAAGCCGTGACGGCGTACAAGGCGGGAAGATACGTCACCGCCGCAAAGTCGTATTTGGTGCAAAAGCGCATAAGCGGAACGAACGTGCGATTCGACATCGTCGCAATCGACGACGAGGGAATCCGCCATATCGAAAACGCCTTTTGCGTGAACGACGCAAAATATCCGCGCAAGTAACCTAAAAGCGATACGAAATCGAAACTGCGCAAAATCGTTGCGAAAAACCGCCGAAAAAGTGCGGAAAATATATGAAAATAATGTAAAAATTCAAAAATTTGATTAAATGTCAAATTATATTGAATTTTTGCTTGTTTAATAAATTTATTTATGATAATATAACACGCGTGACTCGGATGTTCCGCCGAACAAGAGACGCTTGTCGTGAACATCGCGCAAATACAGGAGGTCAAAAATGAACATTATCGACACAATCGAAAAAGAGGGTATGAAACAAAACTTGCCCGAAATCGCAATCGGCGACACCGTCAGAGTGAACGTCAAAGTCGTTGAAGGTACGAGAGAACGTATCCAAACTTACGAGGGAATCGTCATTGCAAGAAAGAACGGCGGCATCCGCGAAACAATCGTAGTTCGTCGTATCGCATGCGGCGTCGGCGTTGAAAGAACGTTCCCGCTTCATTCGCCCAAGATCGACAGCATTCAAGTCGTTCGCCACGGCAAAGTCAGACGCGCAAAACTCTATTACTTGAAAGAAAGAACCGGCAAAGCGGCAAAACTTAAAGAAGTCTAATCGCTTGCTTGATTTTTCAGAGGAACACAATGAAAAGAAAAACAATTTTCATAAGTGCATTAGTGCTGGTATTCGTACTGGCACTTTTCGCATTTACGGCTTGCAACAACGCTGAGTCACAAGAGGATGTAAACCTCGTCACAAACGGCGACTTTTCAAACTTTACGTCCGAAAACAAGTTCGAGGGTTGGACGACGTCTTCTTCGAGCGTGACTTTTGCAAGAGTTCAACGTTCGGATTCCGAAAGCAACGACAACGTTCTCAAACTCGAAAACAAGTCTGCGGGATACAGTTATCTCAAACAATCCGTCAAGGTCGAGGTCAACAAGATTTACAAAGTGACCGTCGATATGAGGATCGATTCCGACCTTTCCAACAAGCAAGGTGCATACGTCGCTTTCCTTGAAAACGTCGACTACAAGTTTGTAACGCATTCGCAAAAGACCGCCAACGGATTTGTGACTTGCACTTTCTATGTCAAACCCAAGAACACCGACTATCTCACGATTGCGCTTTGCCTCGGCTCGAAAGAAAACAACTGCAAAGGCACGGTCTACTTTGACAACGTGAACGTATCGAGAGTCAGTGAAGTGGCGGAAGGTTACGAACTTACCAACTTCAAGAAAGCGACCACCGTTTACACCAACACCGACGTCAACGGCATTTGCTTCACGGTGCTTATGAGTTTGTTCGGCGTTGCGCTTCTTTGCTGTGCGTACGTCCTTATCAGACGCTTGTACGCAAGAAAAGACGCGTTCGTCGATTTCGGCAAAAAAGCGGTTTACGACAAAAAGTCCGACGTGCTAACGAAAAAGTGGTATCAAAACGACGCGTTTATCGTGTCTATGATTCTTCTAGCTGCCGCCGCGCTTCGCCTCGTGATTTTGCTCACTATGTACGGTATGGGCAGTGAAATGTCGAATACGCTCAATATCGCAAGAAAGTATCTCGGCGTAAACAACGGCGTGTTCAACTTCGCAGAGAAGATGGCTGCCGCAAACACCACGGTGACGTATTCGCCGGGCGTGATTTACATCTTGTCGATACTCGGATTCATCGGACAGGGTATGGACGACGCTTCGCTTTCAATCTTGCTTCGCCTTATCAACGTACTTGCGGATTTGGCAGTCGTCGCAATGATTTACTTCTACGGCAAAAAGCAAGTCGGAAACAAACTCGCAACCGTTTACGCAAGCGTTTACGCAATGTTGCCGTTCGCGCTTATGGTGAGCGGACACAGCGCAACCTTCGAGAGCCTTTTGATTGCTCTCGTCTTGGGCGCACTCATTCTTATGATAAACAAGAAGTATATCTCGACCTACTTCGTTATGACTCTCGCCGCAGTTCTCGACTTGAGAGCGATGGCGATTGCCCCGATTGTGGTTGCCTACTTCGTGTATATGTACATCAAGGATAACGACGACAAGAAGAAGTTTACGTCGAACAGAGCGAAAATCGTGTTCGGTTTGCCCGCTTGCTTCGTTCTTGCTTACGCGCTTACCATTCCTTGCGCGATTCACCAAATCGCCGCAGGCGACGCTTTCTACGGATTCAAGATGATGATGGGGCAAATGACCAACGTCACATACTTCGTAAAGAACGCGTTTAACCTCTACGGTATGGTGGGTATGAACGGCAAGTCCTCGCAACAAAGCGTCAATATCCTCAACCTTATCTTCCTCTTGGTGCTCGAAGCGTACGTCATCTCGCTTTACTTCAAGAACCGCAACAAACAAGAACTCTTGCTTCTTGCGTCCTTCACGTTCGCCGTTATCGCAGTGTTCACAATCAAAGTGACGTACACCTATTTGTTCCTCGCAATCGCGCTTGCGTTCATCTTCACGATGGTCAGCGGCGACAAGAGAATGTACTTCGTCACAAGCGGAATGTCCTTCCTCGGCTTCCTCAACTACGCTCAACTTATGAACCAAAGCGGATTCGTCAAGAGCGGCGTGTTGTCAAGTGCAATCACAAACTTTGAAACGACTGGCGCGTTCTACATCACGTTCTGCGTATTCACGGTTATCCTCATCGGTTACTACGCATACGTCAGTTATTCGATTACGAACAATTCCAAGATTGTCGACATCAAGGCTATGCCCGAAACCGTCGGCAACACTTTGAAAGCGTTTGTCAAGAGAGTAGGCGCAAAACTCAAAAAGGAAGACGTCGAATAAGAATCGATTTAAAGCATTGAAAAACGGCACTCATCGAGTGCCGTTTTTGCTTGTCTAATTGCAAATTTAATTAACTTACTTATTGATTAACACGCGAAATTGTTTTGTCAATAAACAACCCTGTATGTATTTTCTGCTTTTAGGTTGCGTTATTTTATGCGCTGTCCGTTATTTGTTCGAGGGCAGATTCTTTTCAAAACAACGGAAGGGCATAAACTTTCCCGCCAAGTCGTTCATTTGCGCCGCGTCCATATGCTCGAAGATAACGTTGTTTGCGTATTTGGTTGCGTCTTCGAGAGTTTCTTGCGACTTTATCGTCCACATAAGGATAGGCACTTTTTTGCCCCATTTGACAATCCACTTGTTTTCTTTGAGTTTTCTGTCGACCGCGCGAACGTCGTATGCGATGAAGTCGGGGCGAGTGATTTTGTTTATCCAAAGTTTGCCCATAAAGTCGGTTGCCCACCATCTGTTGCGCTTTCCGTCGGGGGAACACCAAGTGCAGAGTTCGCCGACTGCGTAGTCGGAATGGCGTTTTGCATACAAAACCGCGCCGAAATCGAAGGATTGAAGGGCGATGTTGCCTTTGTAGCCCACTTCGTTCAAAACCTTTATGGTTTCTCTCACGATACGGTGATTGAAAGGATTGATACCTTTTATTTCGCAAAGTATGCCGACTTTTCCGTCTACGAGAGCGAGGAATTCTTTGAATGTGGGAATCGTATACTCGGAATTTGCAAGGGGATAGGATTTGAGTTCCGCCACAGTGCAGTCTTTTACGAGTTTGTCGATTCCGCAAACTCTTTTGAGGTTATCGTCGTGGAAAACGACCACTTCGCCGTCTTTGGAAACGTGAACGTCGATTTCGATGTTGAAGTTATGCGCAATCGCTTGTTCGTAAGCGGGCATACTGTTTTCGGGATACTGTTCGTCGTGCAAACCGCGATGTGCAATGGGTCTGTCGAAAAGCCATTGAAAATTCATACTTAACCCTCGTATTTGTCTTTTTATTTTGTTGATAAAATTTTATTATTCAATTATAATAAAGTCAATAGTTTTCAAAATTTAATCCGAATTTTTGCGATATTGCGGAAGTTCGAGAACGTAGAGGGCAAGTTGAGCAAGAAACACATACGCAATTTTTCCATAATCGCGCACATCGACCACGGCAAGAGTACGCTTGCCGACCGACTCATCGAAAAGACGGGTACGGTTTCCGCGCGCGAAATGTCCGAGCAACTTCTCGACAATATGGAAATCGAAAAAGAGAGAGGAATTACCATAAAACTTCAAACGTGCAGGCTGTATTATCAGTATAAGGGCGAGGAATATATTTTCAACCTTATCGACACCCCCGGTCACGTTGACTTCACCTACGAAGTTTCGCGCTCTCTCGCCGCTTGCGAAGGCGCGTTGCTTGTTGTTGACGCAACGCAAGGCGTAGAGGCTCAAACGCTGTCAAACGTCTATCTCGCTCTTGAAAACGACCTTGAAATATTGCCCGTCATCAACAAAATCGACCTTGCTTCCGCCGACGTTGACGCCGTGAAACTCGAAGTCGAGGATATAATAGGACTCGACACCGACGGTTGTCCGCTCGTATCGGCAAAAGAGGGCATAGGAATAGACGACCTCATCGAACAGATAATCGAAAAATTGCCCGCGCCCAAAGGTGACGACGACGCGCCGCTCAAAGCGTTGATTTTCGACAGCTTTTACGACAATTATCGCGGCGCAATCTCTATGGTGCGCATTATGGACGGCACCGTCAAAGTCGGCGACACGATAAAAATGATGTCGTCGGGCAAGACGTTTGAAGTCGTGGAAGTCGGCTATTTTTCACCGGGTATGCGCCCTTGCGACGTGTTGAGTTCGGGCGAAGTCGGATATATTGCGGCAAGCATAAAGAACGTAAGCGACACGGCTGTCGGTGATACTATAACCAACGCGCAAAATCCCGCAAAAGAGGCGCTTCCTGGGTATAAAAAAGCTACGCCTATGGTGTATACTGGCGTTTTTCCAGCGGACGGCGCAAGATACGACGATTTGAAAGAGGCTCTTTTGAAATTGCAACTCAACGACGCTTCGCTCAGTTTCGACCCCGAAGTTTCAACCGCACTCGGATTCGGTTTCCGTTGCGGTTTCCTCGGACTTTTGCATATGGAAATCATCGAGGAACGCCTCGAAAGAGAGTTCGACCTCGATTTGATAACCACCGCGCCGAGCGTTTCGTACATCGTCACCAAGACCAACGGCGACAAACTCACAATCGACAATCCGACCGCTTTGCCCAATCCGAGCGAGATTGCGAGCATAGAAGAACCGATAGTCAAAGCAACGCTTTACACGCCGCCCGAATACGTCGGACCTATTATGGAACTTTGCCAAGGCAAGAGAGGCGTGTTCGTGGATATGAGTTACATCGACCCGACCCGCGTTCAACTCATATATCGTATGCCGCTCAACGAAATCATTTACGACTTTTTCGACAGCCTCAAATCGAGAACGCGCGGTTATGCGTCCCTCGACTACGAAATGGACGGCTACGAAAAGAGCGACCTCGTGCGCCTCGATATGATGATAAACGGCGATATGTGCGACGCACTTTCGATAATCGTGCATAAAGACAACGCATACGCAAGGGGCAGAGGCATTGCCGAAAAACTCAAAGACGTCATTCCTCGCCAACTTTTCGAGATACCCATTCAAGCCACCGTCGGCGGCAAAATCATTGCGAGAGAAACGGTAAAAGCAATGCGCAAAGACGTGCTTGCAAAGTGCTACGGCGGCGACATAACGAGAAAGAAAAAGTTGCTCGAAAAGCAAAAAGAAGGCAAAAAACGTATGCGCAAAGTGGGCAGTGTGGAAGTGCCGAGCGAGGCGTTTATTTCCATACTCAAAGTCGACCCAAACAAATAATATCAAACCCCGAAAAACGCAAATTTTTCGGGGTTTTCAAATGAAAAAATGCAAATTTACGTCCACGTTCCGTTCTGTAAATCGAAGTGCAGATACTGCGATTTCAATTCCTACGCTTGTCACGACAAACAAGCGATTTTCGATTATCTAACCGCATTAAATCGAGAAATCGAACTTGCGAGCAAAGCGTTTTTCAACGCGAAAATCGACACGATTTATATAGGTGGCGGAACGCCGAGTTTGCTTGACGTGAGTCAAATCGAAAATCTTTGTCAAAACCTTGCAAAAAACTTCGATTTGTCGGGGGTAAAAGAGTTCAGCATAGAGTGCAATCCCGAAAGTCTGGACGAGGAAAAATTAGAGGCGTATCGAAAAGAGGGCATAAACAGAATCAGCATAGGCGTGCAAAGTCTTTTCGACGACAATTTGAGAGCGATAGGCAGACTTCACAACTCGAAAACCGCAATCGAGAAGATAAAACTTGCAAATCGCTATTTCGACAACGTATCGGCGGATTTAATCGTCGGGCTTCCTTTCGATACGACGGACAGAATAAAAGAGGAAGTCGAAACCCTTGCGCCGCTCGTTCGACATCTTTCGATGTATGAGTTGAGCGTGGAAGAAGGCACTTCGCTCGAAAAGTTGATAAAACAAGGCAAAATATCCGTTCCGAGCGACGACAAAACGCAAGATTTGTTCGACATTGCATGCGATACGGCGCAAAAGTGCGGTTTCGATAGATACGAAGTATCTAATTTCGCAAAAGACGGCAAAATTTCCTATCACAATTACGGATATTGGACGAGAGAGGAATATCTCGGATTAGGCGCGGGCGCACACTCGTTTTTGAAGATTTCGGACGGCGAAAATCCGCTCGAAAACCAAGTTAGATTTGCAAATTTCAAGAATCTCGACAAGTATAAAACCGCGGTCGAAAGCACAAAATTCTATGCGAAAATCTGCCGCGAATACGAAGAAAATCTCGACGAAAAATCCGCGTACGAGGAAGAAATTATGCTCGCGTTGCGCACGAAAAAGGGCGTAAAAGCCGAGCGTATGCCGAGCGTTCCCGCCGAACTCGAAAGATTTTTCGATAGAAAAGACGGTTACGTTTCGCTCAAAAGAGAGGGTATGGCGGTTATGAACTCGATACTCGTGGAAATTCTCGACATTTAATCTTAAAATAATATTTTTTTGTTGACTAATATCGATTGTCAAGGCGAAAAATATTTGTTATACTTTTTTTACAACCTACGGAGGCACAAATGACACCGGATTTTTCAGTCTATACAGAGACGCCCAGCGCGCCTATCGCGCTCATCGCCACACCCGGCGCGGAAGAACTTGCACAACTCATCGACAAAAGACTTATCTCGCTGTTTAGCGAATCGCATCTCGGAAAAAAACTGCATAAAGACACCTTTATCCTAAAATCCGACTGTCCGCGTTTCACCAACGGCGACGCAAAGGGCATAATCTACGAGACCGTCCGCGGCAAAGATTTGTATATCATCTGTGACCCGGGCAATCACGGTGTAACCTATCCCTTCTTCGGAAAAGAAATTCCGCTCACGCCCGACGAGCATTTTCAAAACCTCAAACGCATAATATGTGCTTGTACGGGCAAACCCGCACGTATCACGGTCATTATGCCGATGCTCTACGGCGGCCGCCAGCATAGAAGAAGCGCGAGAGAATCCCTCGACTGCGCGCAAATGCTTCAGGAACTTCAAAGTATGGGCGTAACGGACATCATCACGTTCGACGCGCACGACCCCAGAGTGCAAAATTCCGTTCCTTTTATGGGATTCGACAACTATTTTGCGCACTATCAGATTCTCAAATGCCTCACAAGACGTTTCCCCGAAGTCAAACTTCAAAAGGACAGCCTTATGGTCATCTCGCCCGACGAAGGCGCAATGACGAGAAACGTGTTCTACGCGTCGGTGCTCGGACTCGATCTCGGTATGTTCTATAAGAGAAGGGATTATTCGACGATCATCAACGGACGCAATCCCATCGTCGCTCACGAATATATCGGCGCAAACGTCGAAGGTATGAACGTGTTTGTTGCGGACGATATGATAGCGACCGGCGATTCAATTCTCAAACTCGCCAAAGAAATAAAAGAGAAGGGCGCAAAGAAAGTTTTTCTTGCCGCGACGTTCTCGCTCTTTACGGAAGGCGTTGAAAAATTCAACAAGGCTTACGAAGAAGGTATTTTCGACGCGGTGTTGTCAACAAACCTTACTTACCGTATTCCCGAACTCAAAGAATGCGAATGGTTTGTCGAAGCCGATTTGTCGAAGTATATCTCGTATATAATCGCTGCTGCAAACGTCAATGAATCCGTTGCGAACTTGCTCGATCCGTCGCAAAAAATTCGCGAACTCGTGGAAACGCTCAACGGTTGACGAAAAAGGAGTAAAAAATGAAAATCACTTGGCTTGGTCACTCGTCGTTTTTGCTTGAAGAAAGCACGGGAACGAAGATTGTAACCGACCCTTACAATTCTTACGTCGGATATGAAATGCCCGACGTCGAAGCGGACATCGTGACGGTGTCCCACGCTCACAGCGATCATTGTTGCGTGTCCAAAGTGAGCGGCGATCCCACCGTTCTCAACAGAGCCGGCGCATACGAAATCGGCGGCGTACACATTCTTGCAAGTCGTTCCTATCACGACGACAAGAAGGGAAACCTGAGAGGGGACAACCTCATTTTCAAATATCGTATGGACGGCGTGGACGTGTGCCATATGGGCGATATAGGCGAGGAATGCAACGCGATTTTGGTTGAATCCATTATGCCGGTAAACATCCTTATGATTCCCGTCGGCGGAAACTACACGATAGACGCAAAGGAAGCAAAGGAATACGTTGACCGCATTATGCCCGATATTGTGATTCCTATGCACTACAAGACCAAAGACTGCGAGTTCGACATCGACAAAGTCAACGAGTTTTTGTCACTTTTCGACGACGAAAACATCGTTTATGCCGACTCGACGACCGTAGAGTTCGACAGGGCGGACTTCGACGGCGAAGAAACAAAAGTTTTGGTTCTTGAGAAACTTTCAAAATAATTTCACTCGATTTTAAGCCGTTGCCGACTTTTGTCGGCAACGGACAAATACACTTTCAATCCTAATACTTAAATAACGTAATACAATTTTTTACGAGCATTGGCTCGTATATAGGAGAAATATATGCAAAAATTCTCGAAACAAGAGTTGGAGGCAAAAAGCATTTTCGAGATGCGCGCCCTCGCAAAAGACGTAGGCGTGAGCGCACCAACGAAACTCAACAAAGCCGATCTCGTCGATTTGGTGTACAAAATCACAAACGGCGAAATGACGCCCCCCGAAGCACCGCGCAGAGGCAGACCCAAAAAGTCCGTTGAAACGACTGAAAACGCACAAACAACGAGCGAAACCAAGCCCGAGCGTCAGTATGTCGAAGTTCTCACCGCCTCGCCTGCGCCTACGGCCGAACAGAACAGCGATACGCCGCTTCCCAGAGGCTTTGAAAAACCCAAATTCCAACCTGCGTTCCGCAATCAGAATCAATATCAACAAAACAGAAATCAAAATTTCAATCAAAAACAAAACACGTACCGTTCACAAAATCAACCCGTTCGTGAAAATACCCTTGCAGAACGCACCGATATTGACGACAGCGAACAGATAAGAGAAGGTTATCTCGAAATCAATCCCGACGGTTACGGCTTTTTGCGCGTGAAAAACGGCGAATTTAACGAAATGGACGCCTACGTTTCCGCAATGAAAATCAAACAATACGGTTTGCGTAGGGGCGATTACGTTACGTCGCTTTGCAAAAAGGTGCAAGAGGGCAGACCGAGCGCAGTCGTGAGCGTTACGACGATAAACGGAATCGAAGCGGACAAAGTTGGCAAACGCCCGAACTTTGACGACCTCGTGCCTATCTATCCAAACGAGCGCATACGCCTCGAAGTTTCGCCAAGAGAGTATGCAACGCGCTGCATCGACCTCGTTTCGCCTATCGGCAAAGGTCAAAGAGGTATAATCGTTTCGCCGCCGAAAGCGGGTAAAACCACGCTTTTGAAAATGATTGCAAGTTCGATTGCGAAGAATTATCCCGAAATCGAACTCAAAGTTTTGCTTATCGACGAACGCCCCGAAGAAGTCACGGATATGCAACGCTCGATAAAGGGGGAAGTGGTATATTCCACTTTCGACGAACTTCCCGAACACCACACCAAAACGGCGGAAATGCTTTTGGAAAGAGCAAAACGACTCGTGGAAATGGGCAAAGACGTCGTGATTTTGCTCGACTCACTCACAAGACTCGCGCGTGCGTACAACCTTACCATTCCGCCGACGGGCAGAACGCTCTCGGGCGGTATCGACCCCGGCGCGCTTCATAGCCCAAAACGCTTCTTCGGCTCGGCAAGAAACATCGAAAACGGCGGCTCGCTCACCATCATCGCAACCGCGCTTATCGACACGGGCAGCCGTATGGACGACGTCATTTTCGAGGAATTCAAGGGTACAGGCAATATGGAAATCCACCTCGACCGCAGACTCAGCGAAAAGAGAATTTTCCCCGCAATCGACCTTGCAAAGAGCGGCACGAGAAAGGAAGAATTGCTGCTTACGCCCAGCGAACTCGAAGGCATTTGGGGTATTCGCAAGATTTTGTCAAACTCTGACAACGCCGAAGCAACCGAAAATCTCATCGGTATGATTGTCAAAACGACGTCGAACAAAGAGTTTATCGACCAACTCAATCTTCAACTTCGCATGCTTGCCAAAGAAGGCTACACGGTGAGAAGTTTGAAATGATTTGCGGATTCTAATCCCATTAAATCGTATAATAAGGTAAAAATCCTTTTATCTAAATTAAGTAACAGAGGTGAAACGATATGAGCGAATTCAAAGATTTGCGCATTGTTGACAACTTTTATCAGACGTCGGCATTTTTCCCGATGCCCGTCGTGCTTGCTTCCACCGTTTCGGAAAGCGGACAAACGAACATAGGTTCGTACTCGCTTTGCTTTCCGTACTACATCGCAGGAAAAGACTACTATGCAATGATTTTGGAAGTCAGGAATTCGTCGAATACCGCGCAAAATATCTTGCGCACGGGCAAAGTCGCGCTCAACTTCATACCCGACGACAAAAAATTCTTCAAAGAAGCAGTCAGATTGGGTTTCCCAGGCGACACGACCGAGCAAAAAATGAAAGATTGCATTTTTACCTTGCAATCGAGCACGCTCGGATCGGACCGTCCGCAAATCGTCAAAGAGGCGTTTCAAGTGTTTGAATGTACGTGGGACAGTTCCCTTGAAGACGCATATCTCGACAAAGCGGGTTGTCTTGAAGGCTACGAGCCACCGTACCGCAATTTCAACGGTATCACGAGCAAATTCGGCGCGCATTTCATCCTCAAAATAGACAAAATCTGGATGAAAGAGGAATATTACGATTCCATAATCAACGGCGTGAATAAGCGCAATTATCCGCCCGTTCCCGTTGACTACGGCTATCGCGACAGCACAAATTTTTGGTGTTCTCGCTTCAAAAAGCCCTATCCCGAGAAGATTCAGGCAAAGGAAGGGGACGTCAATTCCGTCAAATACGCCGCATCGCGTATCGACCCTGCCGTGAAGTTCACCGACGAAGCGTGTGCAAAACTCACCAAAATACCGAGAGTTTTCCTTAAAGCCGCGCTCACTCAAATGGTTGAAATCGCAAAGAGCGAGGGCATTTCACTCATCGACGAAAAGGCTCTTGCGCTAATCAACGACAAGCGTAGGGAAGAAAAGAAAAAGTAATTGGATTTGCAAGCGAGATTTTGCCTTTCAATGCAAAATTTCGCTTGCAAAACGATTTTTTACAAAATGTTGCAAAACAAGAGACAATTACAAATAATTGTTGCAAATTTTGGCTAAATCTCGGTTGGATTGGTCATTATTCGAAAATCAAATAAAATAAATCTTTCAACCGCTTGTCAAATCCGCTTTGTTGATATATAATCGTCACGTTGGGTTTTGAGGGTAACAGTACCCCGTGAACAGTTGGAGGAAATGGTTTTGTTTTCCATTGGCTTCCAACTGCCACCCACTTGTAAACAGAACAAGCAATACTATTTTGGAGAAGTCGCCTAGTTTGGTCGAGGGCGCGCGACTGGAAATCGCGTAACCGTCAAAAGCGGTTCAAGAGTTCGAATCTCTTCTTCTCCGCCATTTTTCATAAAACCCTACTGTTTAGTAGGGTTTTTACTTTTCTATTATTTGATTTTTCCTCTCGTTTCCCCCGTATTCCGCCCGTTTCCGCTGTGTTCTGTCACATATAGTGTCACATATTTTTTGCAAATTCTATGCCAATTTCGCACCAACAGTGGAGTAACAGAAAACCGCCGATTATCTCGACGGTTTCAAATAGGTTTGTTTTATAGAAGCGCGACGGCTTTGTATTTATCCGCTTCAACGTGGTGTGCATAAGTTTTTACCACCTGATCCAGCGTGTCACCGATAAGAGCGGCAATAACGCCAAAATTTACTCCTTGTGCCATTAAGAGCGACACGTACGAATGTCGAAGGTCGTGAATCCGTATTCTTTTTACACCGCTTTTCGTAATGGTTGATTCCATTTTAACCTGTATCGCATGTCTTGATGGCGGATTTGTAACGCCAAAGATAAAATCGTTTGATGCTTTATTTTTTTGATTCAACCATTCATTCAATACGTTAAGTGCCTTTTGCGGAAGGGGAACATTTCGCGATTTGTAGTTTTTTGTTTCCGTAATTCTATAAGGTGTTCCGTCAAGCGTTTTTTGAGAGAATGTCGAATGCACATACAATTGTTTGCCATCGTAATCACAAATACGGAGTGCTTGTAACTCGCCGATACGGCATCCACTGTAATACAGAGTGGTGAATAACGCCTTATATCGCAAATCATCAATAGAGTCAATGAAATGCGTAAATTCGTGTTCTGTCCATATTTGACGAGGTTCTTTATTATCGCGACGTTTTGGCGTTTTAACGCCTTTAAGCGCGTTCTCAATGCAGTAGTGTTCAACACACCAAGTATAGAATGACGAAAAGAAACTAAAAACCTTCATCAATGTTTTTTGTGAATACGGTTTTCCGTTGTATGTTTTGCCCCAAAGCGTGTCAAGCCATTGAATTATATCCTGACGCCGTATGCTGTCAATGCTCTTGTCGCCGAAGTCATTCCATATATGCAACTTAAATATGTGGGTAATTTCATACATTGTGCTTTCTTTTACATTATATTGAATTGCGCCAAGATACGAGTTGAAAGCATCTTCAAATGATACTTGCGATTTGCTGTTGTATTTCACGGGGACAGCAATATAATTTGCCATAAAATCAGTGTAGGCTTTTTTTGCGAGTGTTTTGGTTTTATAACCACATAAACGTTTGTGCTTGCGCCCTTCGGGCGTAACGACATAGAAAAACACGTCGTAAACAGTGCCTTTCTTTGTTTCTCGCGGTTGGATGTTGTAGTTAAAATTATTGTTCATCGCTCAAACCTGTTTCGTACAAATTCCGAAAATCGAAGAGGGCAGAATATCTTTCCCCGCTTATATTATCAAAATTGTACTGAATATATCCATCGAAGCCAACTTCGTGATGGGAGAGTTCAACACGTCCATCTCTGATTGCTTGCAATAGGAGCATTATAATGCTGTCGGCTGCAAATCGAGTTGCACCATAAGGCTCAAACAATCCCATATAAATTGAACGCAGATGTGTCATCGTGGTCGTTTGATGATATGTCATGATATCTCCAATACACTTTGCGGCATTCTTCGTTCTATATAGCAATCCGGGCTTTAAGAACGAAACATATTCAATTTTTTCGATTGCACCGAGTTTATTAGTGTATATATCTAATTCAGCCGTGTACAAACATTCTTTGCCTTCGTCACTCAAAAGCGTAACGCTTTTTTCTTTACCGTTTACACAGATTTTGGTAAAACTGCGAGACGTGTCTATTCTCCACATACTTTTGGGCAGGAATAGAATCGGGGTAGTATAATGAATCTTTTGAACACGACGAGGAAGTTTTTTCTGCAACGATGCGTGAATATCAAATTCTTTTTTCATCGCTTTGTAAAAAACATTCGGACTTCGTTTTTCTTGCAAGTCCTTAACTTCATCATCAAGATTCAATTCTTCAAACGGTGAATCAAACATAACTTCCGCTCCTTATAGATTGACCTTATAACTACGGCAAACGCCGAGAATAAACGCTTCTTTGTTGTTTAGTTGCTCTTGTGTAATCGTGTAACTGTCTGCAAGTGGATTGTCCGCGCGCAACAAAATAGTGCCGTTAGATTGTGGATAATAGCGTTTAAGAGTGGCATATTCTCCGTCCATTGCAAACGCAACAATCTGTCCTTTTTCCGCCGTGTCTTGAATACGAATTATTGCAATCGAGCCGTCGGGGATTGTAGGGGACATGCTATCGCCTTGAACTCGAAGCATAAAATGTTGTCCGTCACCATATTTTGCATCGGCAAATTCCCATTCACCATAATTGTTTTGATCGCAACATACGGGTTGTCCGGCGCGGATAATTCCGAGAACGGGCAGTTTTACATACGGTTCGACCGGGAAAACGTTGGCATAATCAAATGCTTTTGGTTGCTTATCATCCCAACCCATAAGGTAAGCGGGGGTAGTTTGCAAAGCCTTTGCAAGCGGCTCAAGAACGCTCGAAGGCATATCTTCAATGTCGTTACTCTCGTAACGATATACAGTCGCTCGATTTTTACCAAGTCTTTTAGCGAGTTCTGCGACCGACAATCCAAGCTCTTCGCGGCGAGCGCGTATTCTATCTGATATCATAGTATTCTTCTCCATATTTGTATTATATCATAATATTGCAAAAATGCAACAACTTTTCAAAAAAATGCAAAAAATGTTGCAAAAATGCGAATTTACTATTGACAAAACGCTTTTGCGGGTGTAAGTTATATGTGTCGCACAAATGCAACAATAAAACAAGGAGTGGAACATGATAAACAAAAAATTGTTACTGTACAAAATTGCCGAAAAAGGGCATTCGGTCAAAGAAATCTCTGTTGATATAGGCGTAAATCCATCTACGTTCTATAGAAAAATTGAGAAAAATACGTTTACTTGTGCCGAGGTCACAAGTATTGCAAACAATTTATCTTTAACTGCCCAAGAGATCATGGATATTTTTTTTGCAAATCGTGTCGCATAAGTGCGACAAATTAAAGAAAAAATGACACTTGAAGAACGTGAGCAAATATTAAGTAAGGACATTTTGTCCGTCAAGGATGTCGCAAAACTTTTAGGACAGTCGGAAAAATATGCAAGCGAGATTATGTGCAACATCAAACAATCTCTTCGCAATCCACGAACTTCGGAACGCGGCAAACTACATACCCAAGACTATTTGGACTTTTACAGATTAGAGAGGAAATAAAAATGAACATGATTATCAAAGGAAATCCCAACCAAGTTTATAGCGAACTTAAAAAACTCGAACGTATTTACGGAGAGAACGAGCAGATGGCGGTTGTTATCGCCGACAGCAAATTAAGCTTTCATCCCATTATGGCACAAGCATTAAGAGGAATTATCAAATTTTAAGGAGAGAAAAATGGCAAGTATTTACGAAATTGACCAACAAATTATGCAATGCATCGATTTTGAAACAGGAGAAATAGTTGATGCAGAAAAACTCAACGCGCTTCAAATCGAAAAAGACAAGAAGATAGAAGGAATCGCTTGTTGGATTAAGAACCTTAACGCCGAAGCGCAAAACATCAAAGCAGAAGAGCAGGCACTTGCAGAACGCAGAAAAGCCAAAGAAAACAAAGCAGAGCAGTTGAAGCAATATCTTTCAGACATTCTCGAAGCAATGCCGTTTGAAAGTGCGCGTGCAAAAATCACCTTCCGAAAATCAACAGCAGTCAATATCACGGATGAAAGCAAACTTGCAGACGCATTCAAAAAGAGCGAAACGGTCGTCAAAATCGATAAGAAAGCAATCGGTGACGCACTGAAACTCGGTGAAATCGTAGACGGAGCAGAACTCGTCGAAAATCAAAACATTCAAATCAAATAACAGGAGAGGGAAATATGGACGTATTCAGACCTTTAAGAGCAGATGAGTTGGAGTGCCGCGTCAATGTTATCAATGAAAGCGGTTTCACAATCTTAATTTACAAAGACGCAAGGTGCGATCAGAACGTTCTCGATGAAACAGTTGGCAAAATGAATTGGCAGCGCGACCACAAAGAAATTAAGGGCAGCGTGTATTGCGGAGTGGCAATTTGGGATGACAACAAAAAGCAATGGATTACCAAGTGGGATTGCGGCGCAAAAAGCAACACGGAGAAAGAGAAAGGCGAAGCATCGGATAGCTTCAAGCGTGCGTGTGTCAATTGGGGTATCGGCAGAGAACTCTATACAGCACCATTTATTTATATCAAGGGTAACACGCAAAAGAACAGCAAAGGCAAAGACGTTCCGACATTTAGACGGCTTGAAATCAGCAAAATCGAATACGAGAACGGCAAGATAACGCAACTTGAAATCTTGGGCGACGGAATGTTGATATTCACTTACGGCAAGAAAGGCGCTCATACGCAAAATGACGAACACAAGATTCAACCCAAACAGCAAGTCGAGAACAAAGATGAACTCACGATTGACAAGGCTTACGGGCTTACTACGACCAAAGGAAAGATGTATGGCGAATTGAGCGATAACCAACTCCAATACATAGTAGATAAATCGGTGAGCGCAATGTACAGAAAGGCTGCGCAAATGATTCTTGACGATAGAAAGGCATCGGAAGATTTAATGCCGTTGGAAGGCGAAGAAGGGTTGCCCTTTTAAGGAGTAAGTAATGATTAAATTCAAAGGCACTTTCGACAGAATAGTGAAGCTTGCGGATGGAACGGGCATCGTATCTTTTGTAACTGCTGACAAGAACGCAATCGAGGAATTGTCAAAATTGGACGGAACGATTGCTCAAAAAGTCGAAGTCAAAAAGTTCACAGAGAAAAGAAGCCTAAATGCAAATGCATACTTTCATCTCCTCGTAGGGAAAATAGCCGAAGTTATGAAGCTGCCTATGTCGGAAGTGAAACGGAAAATGGTTTTTGACTATGGCACACAACTCGGTGCATTCAGAGCAGAAGCAACAGTTCCTCTTGAAGCGGCATTTACATATTTTCAAATCATCCGAGAAAGCAAAGGAACAAAAAGACCGTGTGTCGATGTGATTGTGTGGAAACCCACACACGCGCTCGATAAGGCGGAAATGGCACGGCTTATAGACGGCGTTGTTGAAGAAGCAAAACAGCTTGGAATCGAAACGAGAACGCCAAACGAAATAGCAGACATGCTTAATTTATGGGAGCAAGAAGATGAACTATAAGGAACGAGAGATTCAAAACAGAAAACGCATAACCGAAGCGTTCGGTGAAATCACAGAGAACAGCGGAATATACGTTTTCGTCAGACATGAAGGCGGTTTTAAGTACGGATATGGCGGACAAGCAAAGCACTTGCAGACGCGCATCGCGCAACATCTTGACGGATACGACAGCCATATAGATTTGAGCATCAAGAAACACGGATTATACAACAAAGAAACGTGTCCTCATGGGTGGCGCGTGTTGTGGGAAGAAGTGCCAATTGAATATCTTGACGAAGCCGAAACGGCATACATACAGGCTTTTGCATCGCAAGGCTATCAAATGCTTAACAAGACGAGTGGCGGACAAGGCGAGGGAAAATATGGAATAGCGCCCAACAAACCGTCAAAAGGCTACAGAGATGGCATCGCGCAAGGAGAAAAGAATATCCGAAGACAAGTTGCAATTTTGTTTGAAAAATACCTTGATGTGACAATAAAAGGAAGCTCAAACAAAACAAAGGAACGCAAACTTGCAGAGTTTCAAGAGTTCTTAAAAGGGGTGGAACATGGACAAGAGGAAGTATGAGTATTTGCGCAGGCTTGCAGCGCTCAAAGACGCAACGGACGACAACTTCGACAAGACTGTATTCGATATCTTGTGCAGAGCGTATCAAGCCTTCTTGCTTGGAAAACGAGCCGATAAGTTTGTTTCAAAAGAGGAGTTGTTGAAAACACTTTCAAACCTCGGATTGCTTACATCGAGAACGCCCGGAAAACTGCCCGACGATAGAAAGCTTCGCAATACATGCAGAAGCCTTCTCAAAAAGGGATATCCGATTATGGCGACAAGCACGTCGGCAGGGTACTTTATCGCAGAGAGCATTGAGGAAGTCCAAAAACCGATGAACGAGAACCATAAGCGTGCTATTGAGATTTTGGCGGCGGAACGCGGATATAAACGCTCTATGCAGTTTATGCTCGGACAATTACAGATAGGCGGTGAGAGCAATGGCTGAACGAAGGATGTTTGCGCGTGCAATAGTCGAAAGCGATGCATTCCTCGATATGCCGTTAAGTGCAAGATGTTTATATTTTGCGCTTGGTATGGATGCCGACGACGACGGCTTCGTAGGCAATCCCAAAAGCGTTATGAGGCAGTCAAGCGCAACGCAAGACGACTTAAAGCTTTTAATCGCAAAACGATACATTTTGTCTTTCGACAGTGGCGTGGTGGTTATCAAACATTGGCGCATAAATAACTATCTGCGAAACTACCGTTACAAACCCACTACATACGTAGAAGAATTGAAAACCTTGACACTCGATAATAAGGGCGCGTACACGGAAATTAAGGGCGGTATACCACACGGTATACCAACGGTATACCAAATGGATACCCAGTATAGTTTAGGTAAGTATAAAGAAAGTACGAACGAATATAAAGAGATAAATATAAAAGATAACAATGCGCATACGCGTGAGTCTTACGAAGACATTATCGACAATATGTGTCTTGAAGATGACGTTCGTCCAATACTATCGGAATTTATCAAACATTGTCGGCTGAACGGAAGAACGCTGACAAACGCAAAGCTTGAAGGAATCCTCGTTTATATGGACTGCAAAGGCTATTCTGTAAGCGACAAAATCAAGGCTTTAAGCGACGCAATAAAGGGCGGATATTTCGATATAAAAAGACAGTGAGGAAAATTATAATGAACAAATTGAACCTAAAAGCAAGCAACGATTACGAAAAATCAATTTTGAAATATCTTGAAGAAAACGCATCTGACTTTTTAGCGATGAAAATCAATCAAGGGAACAAAACCTTGCAATCATGCTTTTCTTACATCCGAAGTATGGCTCAAAAGAAGGCGAAAAACGGTTGTGCAATGATTGAAGATGCTGTTGTTTATGGTTGGGCTATTCACTACTTTGAAGAAGATGATATAGCCGAACCCGAAGAGAAGAAAACAAAAGAGAAGACACTATCATCTCAAAAGGCGATAAGCGCAACAGCAAAAATCGGCAAGCCGCAAGACAAGTTGCAAAACGACAATTTTTCAATCTTTGATTTTATGGGGGTATAAATATGTTGCCGAGAAAACTAACAAAAGCAAAGATACGAGAAATCTGCGCTTATGATAAGGAAAAACATCAAGGAGTTAATTTGTCGCGCGTATACGCCTATTTTGAGGAAAAAGGAAACGCATTGCTTAAAGTTATAGTTGCCGTCAAAAACCATCCGAAGACAGGAAAACAGATGTGTAAACAAGTCTGTGTGCGCGATACCAAAGGCAATGTATACAGGAGAGATTGCGAGTTTACCTATTGTGCAGGCTATTCGTTTGATTGGTCTTCCGAAATTGCCGGCGGAGAATCAGACACACCGTGGATAAAAGTACCCGATAATTTATGCAATCTATATGCCGTGCAGATGATGCCGAACCTTGACGACACTATATACAAATATTCGGGATACAAACAATGTGTCGAGCAAAACATCGATTTGATTGAATATCTAAAAGTGTGGCTCAAACATCCGCGCGTTGAAATGCTTGCAAAAGCAGGTCTTGCGCACGTCGCATTATATTCAAGCATTGTTTCGATGTTGGAAAAAGACAAAAACTTCGCGAAATGGTTTTGCAAAAACGCAGCGATACTTACACACGGCAAAAGATACACCGCAAACGAAATCAAAACAGCATACAAGTACAAAGTCGATCCACGAGAAATTGCGGAAATAACGAGATACATGTCGCCAAATCAATTGCTGACATTCTTAAAGACTTTCAAAGTTAGCGATTTTAAGCGAATGAAAGCCTATGTCGAACAGCAAAACAAATATATGGGCTCATATATCGACTATTTGCGTGCTTGTAGAGTCCTCGATGTAGACATGCGCGACACAAAAAATGTTTTTCCAAAAGATTTTGCATACTGGCATCAAGTGAGGATAGACCAATACAGAGCGGATTCAAATAGAAAAAAATACCTTAAAGAACTTGTTGATTTTAGCAAGGTATCAAAGCAGTATGAGATGCTTGAAATGAAAGATATCTTCACGGTCATGATTGCAAGAACAAAAGAAGATTTGGTGAATGAAGGCGAAGCGTTGCATCACTGCGTAGGACGCATGAATTATGGCCAAAAAATGAGAAGAAAAGAATCTCTAATATTCTTTGTTCGCAACACCACTACGCCCGATGTGCCGTTTGTGACGATTGAGTTTTCACTTTTGCGCAAAGAAGTGTTGCAATGTTACGGAATACACGATTCAAAACCAACACAAGACGTTCTCGATTTTGTATTTGGGAAGTGGACGAATTATGCAATACAGCAAATGAGTCGCATTGCGGAATAGGTGGTGGCAATGACAATTCAAGAGTATAAACAACAACTATACGATGCGTGCAGGGAACATATCTTCCTTGCACAGCAGGCTCTCGACCGATATGCCACGGCAAAGACCGACCGAGAACGAGAATACGCAAAGATAGACAACTTACAACACCTTGCCGCACACAGCGCATTGCAATGGGCATTGTACAAGGCGAGCGAACTTGAAAAATAAATTCCTTTGTTGGCGTACAACGAAAAATAAAACCGAG
>ERZ808262.250-NODE-250-length-34548-cov-5.476531_pt1 | contig 34548 bp, 41 predicted proteins | sample MGYA00520895_ERZ808262 | MGnify/ENA primary metagenome ERZ808262 (study PRJEB31516, sample SAMN03275588) | gut metagenome | biome: mammalia-associated habitat; material: feces | host: Papio cynocephalus | place: Kenya | collected 2012-08-02 ... | reverse complement strand
GCTTTCGAGTATTCGAGTTGGAGGGTGTCCACGCTCATGCGTCGGGCGATCAGCGAGAGGCCGCGTCGCGTGATTTTCACCGTCGGCGCGAAGCTGAACGTGGTGCCGTCGGAGTGGGTGCCGTGCGTTTTGGGCGGCACCATGACGAGGTGGCCCATGTCGATGCGTTTCTGCATTGCCTCCCAGTGGCCGCTGCGGCGGAAGATCCATCCCTCCCGTTCGAGCCATTCGAACAGTTTCTTCTGGCCGATGGGTTTGCCGATGTTGCTGAGGAGCTTCGCGCCCTCGGACACGGTGAGCACGCCGGGGATGTCCACGAAGTTGTCCCATGCGACGGCTTTCGGCTTGAGTTCGTCGATACGCGACTGCTGTTCGATGATCTGCTCGTTCTTCCGCCGGATGGTCTTCTGCGCGACCAATACGGCCTTGGCCATGATGTCCGCGTCCGAATCCACGTCGCTCGTAGGGATGTATCCGCCGGTCTTGCGGATCTGGGGAAGCACCTCATGCGTCACCCAACGCTGGAACTCCTTGGCCTCCGGTTTCCGCGAGCGCATGATGAGCTTGTACAGGCCCGGCTCGCTGATGATGATTGGCGCACGGCCGCCATTCTGAGCAACTTCAGAAATTCTGAAGTTGCTCTTCTCGTCATCATCAAGAGGGCGAAGAGCTTCAGTGATGTTGTTCAGCTCGAGGATGTCGCATACGTCCTTGGCGACGAACCAAGGCTCCTCTTCCTCGTCGGTAAAAGTGCGTAGCGTGGCGCCGTTGAAGTCGAATCGTTGGATGTTGTTCATTGGGTTTTCCTTTGACGTGGGTGCCCCATCCTGACGAGTGGGTGGGGCTGAGTGGTTGGAGATGGGGTCGAACCATCCGGACACTGTGGTGACGGAACGCTACCTGCCTGTTGGAGACAGACCTGAACTGTTTCACAGATCGGTGGCGCGGCAACGGGTGAAGAGTGAGCCCGAATGCGAGTGATTGTTGAGAACTAGGAATAGAGACGTGTCACCACTGTGTCCACAACCGTGTCCAACCAATGCGGCAAGCACTGGAACGAATGCTTGTGTATGTAAACGTCGCTTGCCGCGTGATTATTGTCGATATTCAGTTACGTGCGCCGGTTTCGGACGTTGCCGGAAACGTGGGTTCGTGAATCGGAAACTAACTGGTTTTCGGTTTGGTCGAAACCGGCAAAGTCTTTAATGCTGCCGCGTGGTGTCTTCGTCGTCGCGTGGCAGGAAGCGGATCGCGAGCCACATCGCGGTCAGCAGGTAGACCGCGCCGGTCATGATGGTCGCGGTCTGACTGTCGGCCGTCCTCCATGTGAGCAGGAGCGTGGTGCTGGCGGTGAGGGCGATGATGGCGAGCAGGGTCTTGATGCGGCGGAGCGTGTAGTTCGGTTTCTTCTTCGCGGATTGGCGGGTTTCGATACGAAAGTCATTGTCAGTCATTGTCGTTTTCTTCCTTGAGCTTGTACGTGAATTTCAGGTCGGTGACGCTGGTGAGGGGAATAAGTGGGAGCGCGGTTTCGGGGAGCAGTCGGACAATGAAACTCCACGGGTGATAGAGGTCTCCATCTTTTCTTACTTCATCGAATCTGCTATCCGTACTTAAGTCCAGCTCTTTTGCGATCCAGTCACCGTCACCATCAAGGCTGAGGATAAAAGTGGTTCCGTCGCGTGGAATGTAGTAGCCGGGTTCGGTTGGTGCTTCCGGCAGGTACTGTTGTTCATCGTTGATGATGTCGCGGAGCGTGTCGATTGTTTTAATCGTGTTGGTGTCTCCGTTGCTGAGTGCGGCACCCGCCGTAATGAGTTTGTTTGCGAGTTCTTGTGCTTGCATGGTTGCATTCATTGGTTTGCTGCTTTCCGGTAGGGGTGTGTGTATGCGTAGTCGTCGAGGATGTTTTTGATGCCTTGTCGGCAGTGTTGTGCTTCTTTTGGCGTGTGGGCTTTGGTGTATTCGCCTATCCACCATTCGAGGTTGTTGATGGTTTCTTCGAGGGCTTCGCTGCTGGTTTTCATCTCGTGTTTCCTAGGAGGTTGTCGAGTTGGTAGGCGAAGTCTTCGAGTTCGCGGGCTGGGATTGTGGTGGTGATTTCGCCGGTGGTGGGGAGGCTGTGGAGGATGCCGTCGCCTTTGTTGTTGATTCTGACCGCGATTCCAAGGCTTGGGAGTTTGGCTTGCGGGATTGGCGGGTTGAGTAGGGTGTTCATTGGTTTTCCTTAGGGTTTGAATTGTCGAAATGGTCAGGCGGCTAGGGTGTTGGGCGCATTGCCTTCATCAGCAGCCGCGTCATGAATCTTCTCCTCGTACTTGGCGAGATCAATCATTTCCCAGACCGACTTGAGTCCGAGCGCCGCCGCCACCTTGTCGAGGTCATCGAGCTTCCAGAGGGCCTTGTTGCCTTTGAGCTGGTAGTAGTACTGGCGGGTGATTCCGAGCCGGTTGGAGAGTTCGGTCGCGGTGATTCCGAGCCGTGCGCGCTGGGTTTCGATTGCACTGGAGATGGCTTCCTGAAACGTCATCCGCTTCTCCTTTCATAAGTCTTCGTGGTGGTTAACTCTATTGCGTTAACTTCTGAGTTTCATATTACTTGATAATTTGTGGTTGTCAACTCTATAGCGTTAATTGTCGCTTATCGGCGTGTCGTTGCCGTCTATTTTCTACTGTTACATATGTCAACATATAAACTCAATAGAGTTAAAGGAGGTGAAATAGATGGTACGCAACACAGACTTGGAAGAGACCAGTCAGGCAACCAAGCTCATAGCCGAAACAGTCGCGGCGATGATAAGGAAAGCTGGCTGGTCGCAGACCAAGACCGGAGCCGTATTAGGCAAGAGCCAGTCCTACGCTTCGCTGCGGCTAAAAGGATTGGCGTCTTGGACAACCGACGATCTGGACAAGCTGGCGAAGGCGCTTGGATACGGAAACGCCTTCGCGCTGCTCGACATAGTACGTGGCATGAATAGGTAGTAGACTAATCCATATCCGCTCCTTTCAGCGGGTGAACAATCGGAGCCGCACATTCCTATGGCAAAACGGGGTGCGGCTCCTTCTTTTTTCTTCCAGTCGAACATATGTTCTTCTTTAGTCTCAGATATTACACTTCATCGAACATATGTACTAACCCAACACGCCATTTCGATGCAAGCCGACAAATTTTTTCCGCTTCGCGCTTTTGTAAGAATTTAAATAATACTTTAAGTAGTATTTATGTTAGGTAGGGATATACACCACCCGTAAATCTGGGTGTAACCCAACTACGAAGGTTGCTTGTAGAACCATTACGTGATAGGCTTACAAAGCAACAATGAAAAATACCCTCGCAGCTGGTCAGAGCCGCGAGGGTACAAATCGGAAAACCTACCAGATTCTCCATGTATAAGCATATCGCAGAGCATGGAGGGAAAGCGAATGAATGGAATGGGATACCATAACGCTCAAGCCGTCTACCGTCTCTCGCGGGAAGGACGACTGAACAAAACCACCGAATCGAAGACCACCGACGACAAGATCTCCACTCTTGATTCCCTGGCTCTTCATATGCTCGTCTATATGGCGCTCAGCTCCGTTGACCCCGAAGACACGGAAGGATGCCGTAAATATCCGGCACGTTGCTACTGGGCTGGCTGGGATGCCATGGTTGAGGACTTCGGCATGGCCCTCCCCTCGAAAGAGCAGGCGATAAAATCCCTGAAAGGCGAAATCAGCTTGGAGGAATACCTCGCCAAACGGCGTAAGAACGCCCGAACCACACTCAGCAAGAAAGCCAAATGGCTGACCGAACAAGGCCTAATTAAGTGCATCAGACCATCAAACACGTTTCTCGGACGCAACGCCACATGGGTACTGCTGCTCGGAGACGATGAAGAGAACGCACGCATCATCGCCGCAGCCAAAAGAAAGTTCAAGATCAAGGAAAAGAACTGACATGGGATACGAGAACACTAAAAAAGGATTGCGGATTCTGGAAGACCCTTGCGGCGGATTCACGAACATTCCAGAGAATATGACCGGTAGTTGGGCGAGAATGCTTTACCTCTACTTGTGTGGAAGATCGGCTGACACGAAGACGCTTCCACGCCACCTCGCCTATGATGCGCTCTGGCCGGATGCCATACGTTCAACGTCTTGCGACAATTACGTACCGTTGCCACCACGATGTGTGCTTGACTATCCGCGCGACACGTTGCGTGCATTGGGAATCGAACCGTCACCGTACAATACCACGAAGCTGCATAAAGCAGCATTGGTTCTTTCCGACAATTCGCTGGTGCGTGTCATCAAAACCTCTACCCCGTACAAGGCGACCCTCTATCAGCTTGTTTTCCACGATGAAGCCGATGATGAAGTTTCGGCTGCTGTTGATCGATGGGTCAACCATGAGCCGAAGTTTAAAATCTGTTGCAATGACGATCTGAATACCCAGCCGTCAGAGTGGCACCTTGAGCTGAGGCCGGAATGGGTTCGCTGTTTTGAAATGCTCCATGAGATGAAATTGAAGACTGTTGATGCTCTTGAACTTCGTCGCTCAATCATTTACGCGCCTTGGCGTGACCAGCTGAAATGATTTCAAGCCCCGTCTTTTGGATGGGGCCTTCCATACCATGTGGAGCCACGTTCGCAGCCTGCCGGAACGCGGGCTTCCTCCTACTACTCGGCACACCAGAAGAAAACAAAGCCGTCGAACGATGGGCAAGACAATGCCTCAACCTACCACTCCACTAACATCAAGCCCCGTCTTCGGACGGGGCCTTCCCATATTCCGACACGTCGTTCTCTCCCACGTTTCAGGAGAGAACGACGTGTCGGCACCATGACCATGTGGTGTGAACCACGTTCACACCATGCCGATCAGTCGGACGCGGTTTCCGCGCCATATGACGCGACACGCCTCACCGTCGAGGCGTTCTCTCCGTTCTCTCCCGCTTCTCTCCCACCGAGAAGCGTTTGAAGGCGCCATACACGGCCTTGCGTGTTCCGTCCGAAAAACCATGCGCGGCAAGCCGGAACGCCCCACACGCCCCTGTAAAACCCCGTATAGGCGCATCCTTCCAGCGTGTCATCCCGAGTTTGTCTGAGAATCGGCGTGAACGACGTTCCGCACACGCTCCCCAACCATGCCCTGAATATGAGAAAACCCTTACTCATGTAAGGGTTCCACTCCAAGCTCCTGCGACTGGGCTTGAACCAGTGACCGTCCGATTAACAGTTAGAGAGTCTAAAATCGGAGGCGTTGGAAACCTTGGACAAAACGGCTCCATTCCAACGATTGCACCCCATATGCGTACCACCTGCACCGCAAATGCGCCGCAAATGGAAGTCTGAGAATGTCTGAGAATGGGATTGAGGAAAGGAACACCCTTGGTCAGAAAAGCACGAAACGGCATCGTCTACCCATACAAAGTCACCCGCAAAAAACGATTGAAAGACGGCACCACAACCACCTACGTCAGCTACGAATTCAAAATCGACAACAAAACCTACTCACGCAAAAAATACACCGACGCGAACGCACTGCTCACCAGACTCCTCCAGGAACGCCAGACCTTCGGCACGGCAGGCGGAAACACCGCGATCACACTCGGCGCATACGCGCAACACTGGCTCGAACTACGCCACCGCGACGCCGACCCGAAAACCTTTGCGAACTACCGAACCATCGTCAACAAACACCTACGCCCCTACCATTCGCAGAAACTCGCCAACCTCAACGCCAGCATATGCGACCGCATCGTGAACGGGCTGACCGTCTCGAAGACCGTCAACGGACGCCGACAGCACGCCAAGGCGAGCCTGAGCCTGAGACGGCAAATGCACACCACGTTGAACCAGATATGCAAAGCCGCCGTCGCGGACCGGCTGCTGCCGACGAACCCGATGGGCGGCGTACCGAACCCGAAGGACAAGGACATAAGCCTGATCGACCCGCGCAAGACCGGAACGCACGAGCGCACCGCGTTCACCGTCGATGAAGCGCGACGAATCCTCCAAACGGCAACCGAACTCGGTGTGCGGGATGGCGTCAAGGAATGGTTCAGACTCTGCACCGGAATGCGCCCCGGCGAAATACTCGGCGCGTCACTGCAAGACCTCGAACTCGCCGAACAGAACGGAATACCCTACGGCGAATACACCGTCAACTGGAAACTTGAGGAATTGAAGAAGGAGCATGGTTGCGGCAAACCCGACAGGAAAGGCGTGTACCCGTGCGGCTACAAGCGTGGCGCCGCGTGCCCCCGTTGGCGTTGGCGTATCCCGGACGGATTCGACATGATCGAATTGGAAGGCCGCTGGTGCCTCACCCCGCCGAAATCGAAGCGCGGCAGGAAAGTGCCGATAGTGCCCGCGTTGGCCCAGGCGCTCGAACTGTACCTGCGGGAAACCGATGATATTCCGAATCCGCATGGACTGCTGTTCCGGCATGATGACGGCAGCCCTATAGAGCCGGAAGAGGACATGCGCCAGTTCCGCAGTCTGCTGGAACAGGCCGGAATACCGGACGCGGAATACCGCAGCCGGCATGAGACGCGCCACACCACAGTGACCATCCTCATGTCGATGGGCGTTGACTACGGACTGGTGGAGGAAATCGTCGGCCATTCCAGCAGGGCGATGGTCGAGCATTACCGGCACGCCGGTTTGAAGGAACGGTTGGCCGCGATGGAGAAGATGAACCAGCCATTGCAGCTTGACGCGACTCAATGGAAGGGTTGCTGAGAACGACGAAAAGCCCCTCCCCCAGCGTTAATGCCGGAAGAGGGGCGTGGTTCTAACATGTGTTAGCTGAATCCTTACATGTTATCTTTCATGTGAAAGATAATGTTAGGATTTCGAGCGTCGTGTTACATGCGGGTGCGAAATATTCCACCAGGAATCATCCGGCGTGGTTTTTCCGCACCGATGTTGATTTTCGGACGCGAGGTTGAGTCTCGCACCCGAAAATTAATCGCGTTTAGTTTTTGCGGAGTGGATTGTAGGCGACGCCGAAGGCTGCCGCGAGCAGGCCCGCTCCGGCGCTGATGTAGCTGCCGACAGCCGGATCTCCGAAGGCGGTGAAACCCGCGCCGATGAATCCCGCGATAAGGCAGACGATGTAGATGATGGTGCGCACCTTGTCATTGAAGACGGGCGTGTACGCGGTGCCGGTATTGCCGTTGTCGGTGGTGCCGGTGGCTGGCGTGGTTGGAGTGGTTGGAGTGGTGGTGTCGGCTTCGGTTGCCGGAGTCGCTGCCGCTGCGGCAGTGGCTGCCGCTACGGCGGTGTCGGGTGCTTTGTTGTCTTGGCCGTCCTCACGCTCGTTGGTCAGATTGTTGACGGTGGTTTCGAGGGTGGACTGCGTGTTGTTGTCTGCCATATTGTGTTTCCTCTCTGTCAGAAACGGTTGTTGTTCAATGCGTGTTGCAATGCGCGTGCGGTCGCGGGGCCGAAGCTCGCGTCCTGCGTCAGGCCGTAGTGCGCTTGGATTGCGCGAATGGTGGCAGGGCCGAGCAATCCGTCCACGCCGCAGCCGAGACGCTGCTGGACGGCGCGGATCAGGTTGCTGCCGTAGCCGCCGTAAGTGACCACGGAATCATCTACTGCGGGACGCCAGTAGGTGCGGCAATCGGGGACGAGCTGGCCGCTGATGATGCCGTCCACGGTGGTGCCCATGACCTGCTGCCATCTGCGGACGGTGGCGGGGCCCACGTTGCCGTCCACGGCGAGGGAACCGTTGGATGCGGTGCCCGCGTTGCCGCCCGTGTAGCGCAGGTAGCAGTTCCACGGATAGTTGTAGTAGGCCTTGATGTTGGTTTCGCGGCCGGTCTGGTCGCCGGCCTTGCCATACGCGGTGCCATGCTCGCTGATGGACGCTTGCGCGAGTCTGCCGCCGCCGAGGTAGACGGCCACGTGGTGCACGTCGTTGAGGAGGATGTCGCCGGCGTGTGGATTGCCGTTGGCGGCGACGCGCGTCCAGCCGCGTGCGGTCAGATTCGCGCTCAGGTTGCCGGTGTAGGTGGCGGAACCCGTGTCGAATCCGGCCTCGCGCAAAGCGTGGATCACCAGACTGGAGCAGTCGCAGTTGCCTGCGGTCGGGTTGAAGTTCCACCGGTCTGACTGGCTGTAGCCCATGTTCGCGACCGCGCACCAGTAGGTCATGCGGTTGATAAGGGTGCTCAGGCTAGGCAACATGCACCTCCTTGATCGCGGCTTTCGCGTCCTGTTCGGACACGACCTGAATGTTCTCGGGCGGCAGGCTGTCGCCCTGTGGGGTGAGTTCCGGCGCAAGCGCCGTGGCTGTTTCTTCGGCCATATTGAACCTCCTAATTGATGGTTGATATAGGAAAGCGGCCATATCGACATGCGATACGGCCGCCAAAGTGATAGTCGGTATAAGAAAGGCCGCTCATCCGAAGACGAGCAGCCAGAACGTGATGAGGGGCGCCGCGCCGACGCCAGACGTGAATATGAGCAATGCGACCGTCTCGAACAGCCACACGGCCAATGAGACGGCGATGAGCAGCCAGCCGATGATGCGCGGCACATCATGCGTCATGCAGGAGCAGACCACGCCCACGATCAACGCGACCACCGGCGTGCAGACCACCAGCAAGGTAAGGGCGAGACTAGTCATGATGCGCGCCGATCATGAACAGCCATACCAGCACGAACGGGCCGAGCCAGATGAGAATCCATTTCATGGCCGTCCATGCCTGTCCTCGATATGCGCGTCACGAATGTCCTGCATCATGGCCGTGCCGACGCCATTGCCGCCCAAACCGTGGTACGCGCGGTAGATGCGTTCCGCGCTTTGTTTGAGTGGGATTGACGCGACACCGTCGTTGTCCACCATCTGCTGATGCAGCATTTCAAGTTTGCAGAACAGCAGTTCCTTCACGCCCTCATGCAAAGGGTCGTTACGGCTGTCTATCTTGCCGAGCAGCCACGGCACGAAAGCGCCGAAACCACCGGAGCCGATGACCGCTATCACGATCGCGGTCAAATCAATATCGCTCATTCATCGAGCCTCCCGAAAAGCGGAAGCCCCGCAGGTTTTGATGCGGGGCTTGGTTGAATCAGTAGGGATGGTCGGCGGCGGCGAACACGAACGGCACGCCCATCTGGTAGAGCATGCCGGGCAGGTTGCCGTCCGTGAAGCCGCAGACGCGGGTGAACGTGACCGCGCCATCCGACGGCGTGACCGACGCGGTAACGTTCATGCCACTGCTTCGGTAGTATGTGCCGTCCAGTTTCTGCCAGCAGACGCATGTGCAGCCGTCCGGCTTGGTCGGCGGATACAACCATCCCGTGACAGTGCCGGTGACAACGCATTTCCAACCGTCCGTGGTCTTCTCGCCGGTCGCCGTGGTACCGTCCGGCGTCCACGGCGTATTCGCGGGATAATCCTTCAACGTGGCCGGCTGGTACAAATTCCGGATTCTCACAAGGACCACCCCGCTTCCACGGCTAGTAGGCGGCCGTGTCCTTGTCGAAGCAGTCCACGCCAAGCGTCCGCATTATCCGCCAATCCGCGTCGGTGAAATATCCACGGCACGGTATGGTCACATGCGCGTCCTTCGACAGGTTCAATCCCTCGTACCACCAGTCGCCGGCCTTCGGGTCGAACGTCACAGCACCGTCCCTGACAGTCACATGGTCGGTCGGCGTGACGCCGTCCGACATGTCCGACAGCGTTGCCGAAAACATTCCAGACGACGGTCTTTTTGCGATTGCGTTGGCGAAGACGCGGATGAATTGTCCGTCCGCCGTGGCCGTGTACGTCCGACCGGTGGTCGTGCCGTCGAATCCGTCTATCGGGCTGGTCGCGACAGAACTCATGTTCCTTATTCTCATCGGCGTTCACCCGCCCCAAGCAGGCTAGTATGGCGCGGTGTCCTTGGTGAAATAGCTTGGAAGCCCCCCCCCGATGGCGAACATGTCGTAGGCGGGTTTGGATTCGATGGCGATGTTCCGGCAGGTGGTCTTGTCCTGCGCCTGCATGAGCACGCTCGTGGTCGCGTCCAACCGGAATTCCGCGTCGGACGTGCCCTCCCGCATCATCGTCTTCACCGCCCAATCGACGTCGCCGACGAACAGTTTGCCGCCCTCCTTGTGGACATGCCAGTCGCCTTTATTGAGGCTGCCGATCTTGGCGATGCTGTTCGTCAGCTCCGGCAGCTGATAGTCGAGTTTCCGTCTCATTCCAGTTCCTTTCCGGTCAAAAGCTTCCACTCGCCCGACTGCATGCGCCAGATTTCACGAATTCGGTCGATCAGGAAGCACATGCTGTTGCTGTTGTCTCCGTCGTATGAGCCGGTGTAGTAGGCGAGGTTGTTGTGGGTTCTCTCGGTACGGCACCAGAGCATGTGCGAGGTCGCGTTGTCCGGCTCGTCGGCTCCGACGTGGATGCTCGCCGTCCATGTCCTGCCGTCCACCGTGGTTTGCAGGCGCGCCGTATCGTAGGCGTTGTTCTTCAAGGCGTTCGGCATGGTGGTCGTGTCGGACGCCCATTCGATGGTCGCCGTGTCCACGACCGGAACGCTGGTGGAGGAGGCCAACGCCTTCCCGTCGATGACGGCCAGCCGGCCTGTGACGGTCAGGGGGCCGCGTGCCGCGCTCTCCTGTTCGGACTGCTTCTTCCATTTCACTTCCACGCCGCCGTTCGCGCAATCCGGCAGGACCGTCCGCCACACGGTGTCCGTCAGCTTGGCCATGTGCACGCTCTGCTTCGTGCCGCCTTCGGGCGTGTAGTAGAGTGTGACCGAATCCCATTTCTCCGGCAGCACGAGATACACGAGCATGTCCTGCACGCCATACTTCACGCCGCCATACGATACGGTGGCTGTGGCTTCGTCCGTGCTCGACAGGACGGCGGGCGCGTCGGCCGTGTGACCGTCAGCGTACACGGCCTGCGGTTTCACCGTGACGGTCGGATGGTCGGCGCCCAACGGCTGGACGGTAAAACCGTCCGGCGTGAGGATGACGCCCGTCAACGTCTCCGCCGCGGGCTTCCACACCATCACGCCGTCGTACAGGGCGTTCAGGGTTTCCGGCGTGCCATCCGGTTTCGCGCCATGCAACGGCTGGTTCACGGGCGTGCCGTTCAACAGCAATCCCATGTCAGGCCCCCTGCTGGACGGTCGGCACTTCCGGCGTGGCCGGAACGGTCGGCGCGGCCACGGTTTCCGCAGCCGTCTCGGTAGCGGCGGTGGTTTCCGCCTGAGCTTCGGCCTTCGCGTCGGCATCGGACTTCGCATCATTGGCCGCGTCCGCGACCTTCGCCGCATCCACACCAACCTGAGCCGCCAATTCGTTGACCTTCTTCGCGGTCGATTCCACGATGGTCTTCGTGTTTTCGACACTCGAAGCGTTAGCCGCCACCTGGGACGCGCCGGACTGCACGTCGCTCACGCCCGCACGCGCCGAAGACACCAAGGACTGCACCTGCGCGACCGCATCCGAAACGCTCTCACGCAACGACACCACATCTTCCAGACTCTGCGTCGCCGCGTTCGACACGGCGGACGACTCCGGATAAAACACCAGCACATCGGGATACTGTCCGCTCAACGTCTTCGCCGCGTCCAACGACGCGGCCAGCATGTAACGCATGGTGGACCCCGGATTGTCCACCGGCCCCAACGTGCCCAAATCCACGTCCGGCAGGTCGGAGAAATTCACCGCCGTCTCGGACTCCGGCACGCTCACCGTCCGCACGAACGCCTCCGGCGCGGACGAACCGCCGACCGACACCGTGTACGCGAACTCCGAACTCGTCGCCGGCACCGTCACACTACCGGCGCCCTTGTTATCCAATTGCAGGCTGAACGCCTTGCGCACCACAATCTGCCCGCTAGACTGGGTGAAACGGCTCGTCGGCACGATGGTGACCGGCTCACCCGCCAAAGCCACCGGCCCTGACGCCGCCAACTGGGCGAAATTGAAATTGACTTGTGTCATCAAAACCTCCCTAGAGGAATCATTGGATAATAGGAATCCCACACGCGCCGCCACTGGAATCGGGCGGAACCGTGTGTGGGATTAAAGGAAAGGAAAATGAATAATGTTGTTCGAAACATTCGTGGAAGAAACTTGGCGTCCGAGCATCGGCCGACTGCGGGAGTGCACGCGCGTGGGCTACGAGAGCACATTGCGATGCCACATCCTCCCGAAATGGGGTGACGCGGACATGGACGCGATCACGGCCCCGCAATTGGAAGCATGGCTCAACTCCTTCCAAAAGGCCGGTGCCGCACGCAAAGCGTGGGCGGTGTTCAGGGCGATACTGCGGCTCGCCTTCCGCAAGGGCGCCACGGACAATGACGTGACGCGGCGGGAGATTCGGCTTCCGCACCTGCGCCGGTACGAGCCGCAAGTACTGGCCGCACGGGAAGTGCGACGCCTGTTGAAAGGCTTCCACGGACACGCGCTCGAAGCATGGCTGCTGGTGAGCGTATGCGCCGGACTCAGACGCTGCGAATCGGTTGGCCTTGAATGGCGGGACTTGGATTTGCGGCGTGGCACGGTCACCGTCAAACGCAGCGTCCAATGGGTTACCGGTCACGAGACCGTGACCGACCCCAAAACCGACTTGAGCCGACGCACCGTCGCGCTGCCACGTTTTGCGGTCAAACGCTTGGCGGAACTACGCCACGGCAACCGGCAAGGCCGCTTGGTCGGCGGTCTGAACGCGAACCAAGTCGCGAACCACTACCGCAGTTGGTGCAAGCGCATGGCGTTACCATGCGTGCCGCCACGCAACCTCCGACACACGTTCGGCACCTTGGCGATAAAAGCCGGAACCGGCATAAGCGTGGTCGCACGACAACTCGGCCACTCCGACATACAAACCACCGCACGCTACTACCTCAAACCGGATTTGAGCGTGCTCAAAGACATGCAAAAAGCATGGCAACGGCTCATACTCACCAGCTGATAGCTTTCCGTAACCCAGAAGTGGAAGCCGCCGTTTACCGCCGATTCAGTATGGCTCTGCAAGGTCGGCAATCTGGTCGTAATCAACGGCAACGTGAAATTCAACGCCAGCAACGCACAGAACTACGCGAAGGCGCAGGAGACGATTCCTGCCGGATTCCGCCCAATCCACGACCAAAGCATCATAACTTTTCCGGCATGCGCCTTCAGCCTGCTCGCCATGACTGACGGCACCGTGCAGATGCTTGGCGACACTAAAGCCGCGTATTCCACAGCGCACGGCTGCTGGATCACGGCCTAGCCAGCGACGATGTACGTCGCCGACGTGGTGAAACTGTCTCCGTTCTGCGCGGCGCCTCGATTCGAGTATCCGAACGTGCCGTCCGGCAGCAAGGTGAAGACTCGCTGGCTTCCGCCGTCGCGTCCGCTGTACGCCCATTCGGTCTTAATCAAGGGGCGCCAACCTTCCGGCAGCGTGCCGAACAAACCATTGCCCCATGACGCCGTGTTCGCGCTCTTCCACTGGACGAGAATCTGCGCCACATTACCGGCCTTCACGCCAGTCACGGTACCATACTGCGAATTGATAAGCGTCTGGGTTACGGAAAGCTACTGCTTCGCGTCGAAGACGTGCACGGCCACGGCGATACGATAGCTCAACTGCGTGCTGCCGGCGTTCCAAGCGATCAGTTGGAAGCCTGTCGAGGAGTGGGCGTTCGTAATCATCGAAATGTTGTTGAACGACGGCACTTTGTTCTGATTGTTGTTCATCAACTGCAATTCAACCACATACGAATCCCATGCTGCCGCTTCGATTGGCAGTTTGATGTTCGCCGCCGTGTTCGTATTCGGTTTGAAGACCATGCTTGTCACACGGTATGCGTCATAGCCGCGTGAACGTTTGACCACCACCCAGTCTCCTGACTGGGTTACGGAATCCCACAAGGCGTTCCGAGTCGAAAACAATTGAACAGGCGTGCCAACCGTAATACCATCCAACGGGATGCGCCACAACGGCTGATATGCGTCGGTCGCACCAGACAGTATCTTCCCGTCCGGTATCGTCGGGTCGGCCGCCGTCGTGGCGTTCGGCGTGCCCTTCAACACGACCAGCTCCACCTTCTCGATGCCGGAAGCGGAGTCGCGATTGTAGTGTGCGGCGATAATGTCATTACGCTTCATTCCCTGCGACCCGTTATCGATCTGCACGGTCTCCGCTGCGGTGATATGCCAGTCCAACCCCTGAATCGACGCGCAGCCAGTGCCAATCGTCGCCTTGTTCGCACTGCCCATCGTGCATTTCAGAGCGTCACCCCACGCATACACCATGTCCGACGCGCCGAACTTCGACTGGTGGATAATCGCCTTATCCTCACTCGAAATATGCGCCGTACCGGCCTTGCCGTCAACAAGTTCGATAGTCACTGCTTATCCCCTTTCAACCATGATGCGAAGGAATCATCCGACTGTTTCGCGAACGCCAGGAACGACGTGTTGCAATCCGAACAGAACTCGTAGGTGTCCGGCTGCACATCATTGGCGATGCGTGTGGACTGTCCGGCCGAATACCGTCGGACCTCGAACCACTCCTTCACCGCCGTGTCACCGGAAGCGATGTACGCGGTCTTGCCGCACTTGTCGCACACGTATTTCACATACCCATCGGCCTTCATCAGCCAATCCTTTCAAACGTGTAGAAATCCAACGACGGCAACTGCCGCCATTGGCCGCCGAAATCCACGGACGGGTCAACGCCCGTCGTGTTCCGCACCACATAGCCGACCGGAAACACGACCTGCTGGATGCCCGAACCACTGCCACCGGATGATGCGCCGACATGGGCGCTTATCACGCCATCGGCGGAGACGACGATGGTGGAACCATCCACCTTCACGCCACCCAGCGTGCCCGTGGACGCCACCGGAAGCGTATAAGCGTTCGCATTGTCCGCAATGCCCGCAAGTTTGGAACGTTCCGCGTCCGTCATCATGCCGGCCTGCGCAGCGTCAGCCGTCGCCTTCGCCGCATCAGCCGTGTTCTTCGCAGCCTCCGCCGTCTGATTCGCAGTACCGATCTGCGAGGAAAAACCGGAAGCCGTCTTGTTCGCCTCGTCCGCGACGCTCTTCACCGCGTCCAGATCGGACTGGGCAACCTCCGCGTTAATCGTGTTGCCCGAAATAGACAAGCCACGACCGGCAACCAACGAGCCGGAAGACGCGCCAGACGAAGAAGACGAGGAAGAGCCGGAATAATTCGAGTACGAGGTCTTGGACGAAGCCGCGTCCCCCACCTCATACGAGACGGACAACACGCCATCCGACAGTTTCACGATCTTCTTCAACACCGAAGCCGACACTGACAAGCCCGTAAGGTTGTCACGCCCCGCCACCTTGTCGCCGACATCCAACAGCAAACCGTCATGCGCCGTCACCTCGACCGCGCCCGTACCCTGCAAATCCTGCAACTGCTTCTTCGTCTGCTTGTCCAACTCGGACTGTTCGGCGGACGAATAATCATAAACGGCGGCTATCTCGTCCACGCCACCGAACGTGCGCGTCGTGGACACATTGCCGGAAGCGTCGGCATAATAGTGGACCACAAGACGATTCCTCAAATCGCCCTTGCCCAAGCCGATCATATGGTTGGTACGCCGGTAATCCTTCGTGATCGAGAAATCAACCAAGTCGGAATCAACCGTATCCGCATGATCGACAACCGGAGTCGCATACAGCCAGATCGTGCCGTCCGATTCCTCGAACATGAGCTTCAACCCGTTCGCGGCAAGCATCTTGCGAATCCCGTCGTAAGCGGTGCAATACCGTTCAAACTGGAATTTCGGAATGTTTTTCACACTGTCAGAACGCACTTTGAACAACGAAGCCAAATCCACGCGGGAAACCAGCGAGGACAACACCTTGTCAACCGCACCCGAAACAGCCAGATAATCCTGCCCCGAATCCGGCTGCAACACCTTCCCGTCCAGCACGCCATGCCAGCTCCGGCCGGAATACGTGACCGTACTCACGTTGTCCGTCAGCTCGTCCTTCATATGGTCGATGATTCCACCGACCTCGGTGCCGTCGATATACACGCGGCCACGATCAGGCAACACCGTACCGTCATACAACGTCAGCTCGAAATCGTTCTCACCCGAACCCCACGCGCAGTCGAACACGCAATCCGAAGTCGCATGAAACGGCACACCCTTAGCATCCGTACAGATCAGATCAACCAAGTCGGGTCCCCGTTCTCCTCAACCACCGTCAGATCGAAACCGAAACCCGACCCCAATTCAACGATGCTGTCGCCAGCCGGTATCGGTTGGAAAATATACTGGCCACGATTCAAACCGCTGCCGCGCACACCCCACGAAAACACGTTCACATCCGAACCATCCGCGTTCGTCAACATGATTGTCTTCGACAACGAATCAACCGTCACATAACCGCCAGCGGGAACATCACCATTCAACCGGTAAACGTTCCCGCCAATCGTCAACGAAGGATTGGAAACCGCACCATACACGACCAGACGGAAAGACATAGGCGTGCGCATACGGTTCGACACCATGCACGACGGTCTGGAAACCGCCAGATCATACCCCATGTCCGCTGGCAAATCCAAACCCGTCGAATCATTCGCCGATGAAGGCACATACGACACCACAGGCATGTCATGCCGCCACACGCCATCCAACAGGACAATCGACAGTTGCGCGTAAGCGTCAACGGCGCCCGGATGCGTGGACGCCTCGGACTTCACCACATAACAGGATTGCCGCCACGTCTCACCCAAACCGTTCACGGCCTCCAACGTTCCAGGCTTGCCGGACGCCATGTCCGCGTCGAACACGCGCATCAGCGAGTCGAACGTGGACACGTCACCGTAATGCGCGTCCACGCTCACCTCGCGACGCTTCCGGGAAACACCCGTCAGACCACCACCGCGAATCGTGTACTCCCATTCACGGCCGCGCAATTCCAACGCCGCCTCGAAGTCAACGGTCAGATAATCCGACACGTCGAAACGCTCACCCGTCAGACCGGAAGTGTACGCAAGCTCACCTGCCATTGTTCACCTCCCACACGTCACGAGCGAAATCACGTTTGCTGGGCCACGGACTGCTGTTCGCTGCGATCTCACTGCCGATGTTCGCATGGAACGATCTGACCTCGCCACGCAATTCGTTGACCGCCGCCACCAGATCGGAATTGTCCTGAGAGACGGTCACGTTCACGTCCAAGCCGGAGCCGGCCACTCGGCCGCCGCTCGCATATCCCAGTTTCCGTGAATGGTCGCGGTACGCCAACGCGGTGTTCGACGCTCTGGCGATACGCGAACCGGCCGGCACGTCACCGGTCGCGTTCAACGTGTCGAAGAACCCACGACCATACTTCGCATCCAATTTCCGGAGCGAAGCCGCACGAATCACAGCCTCGCCGTTGGAAAGCATCGTCGGAATCGAATCGGAAGTGCCGGTGCCGGGACCATAGATACGGCCACCGGTAGCGGCCTTGGCGGAACCATCACCACTCTGACGTGTGACGATATCCACGTATCGGGTAGCGAGAATAGAACCATCCAGATTCTTGATGCTGTTGAACACGCTATTGGCGTTCGAGGCGTCGCCCAATACGCGGCCCCACGGGCGTGAAATGGTCGCACCATCATAGGCGCGGGTGTCCATGAACGCCTTACGGGCGCTGCTGTTGTCGCCCAATACGCGGCCCCACGGGCGTGAAATGGTCGCACCGTTGAACGCCTGAATGGCCGCGAACGCGACACGCGCGATACTGTTGTCACCCAGCACGCGGCCCCACGGTTGAGCCAAAGTCACGCCATCATACATGCGAGTGTTGTTGAAAGCACTCTGGGCGCTTGAATCATCACCGACCACGAACGTGCGGGCCGTGGCAAGAGTGACACCGTTCAACCCCTGATATTTCGCCAGCTTCACACTGGCGTCACCGTCTTCGGCATCGATATTAAATTTGACGCCCTTCTCGGTCTGCTTCTTCTTGGAGTTGGTCTTGTCCATCTTGTCGCTGGCCTTATCCAAAGCGTCGATAAGAATCTTGATCTGCGCGTCGGTCAACCCGCTGTCCTTGAGCTTCGCCTTCACCTTGTCAAGCTTCGGACCGGCCTCGTCGGTGGCGAGAATCTTGATGTCGGCCTTGGTCAACCCGAACGATTTCGCCAATCCCTCGGCATCCTTGATCTTGCTGGACGCATTGTCCTGCGCTTCGAGAAGAAGCCGCAGATCCTTCTCGTCGGCACCGCCCATGACCGCGCGTACAGCCGCCTGCAACTGCTCGAAGCTGGTTATGTCGCCTTCTGCGGCATATTTCAGGATCAGCTTCTTCTCGCCTTCGGTCAACGGCAGCATGTCGATGTAGTCCTGAACCTGCGCCTTCACGGAATCCAGATTGCTCAAGTCGAACTTCGTGCTCACGTTCTCTGGAATCAGACCCATCTGGTCAGCCAACTCAGCCGCCTTATCGGCGCTAAGCCCGCACTGTTCGGCCATCTGCATGATTTCCTGACGGGCCTGGTAGATCGAGTTCTTCGCCAACTGCTGGCCCTCGGACGCCTTGCCGATGCTTTCGTAATACGACATGGTGTTCTTGGACGCGATCAAAGTGGACGCGGCATAATCCTTCATCATGCTCATGTTCGCCCGGCTGTTTTCCGTGTTCTTATCCAACTCATAACCATTGGCCGCAAGAGACGAACTCAGCAAGGTCAGCTTGTCGGAAGCGGACTGGTTCAAATCGGAAACGATCTGCGAACTATTGGCATACGACTTGATGGCCTTCGCGCCCGACTGCCATTCCTTGCGGGAGTTCTCCAACACGCCAAGCAGACGAGAAGCGGCTTCTGTCTGCTGCTGGTTCACGTCGATGGTCTGACCATACGCGCCAATCATGTACTTGTGGTCGTTGGCGAGCTTGGTCAGCTTGTCGTGCATCTTGTCGTAAGTGCTGTTCGACCCGGTGGCCGCGCTGTTCAGCTTCTTCACGCTGACGCCCAAAGCGTCGGCGGCCTTGGAGGCGTTCTTGAACGGGCTTGTCCACTGCTGGAAGCCATTCAACGCCTTTTCCGCCGCGTTCGACGAATCGTCGGACCAGCCGTAGCTCGTGTCCGTCCAGTTCTTCTTGATGTTCTTCTTCGCGTCGGACACGGCCTTCGCCGCGCTGTCGGCGTTGCCGGAAACCTCCTTGAACGATTTCGCCACTGTCTGGTTCACCGACTGCGTGTGCGACGCCGAATTGTTGTACGTGCTGATCGCACTGCCGGCCACGCCAAACGCGGTCGATGCCGCGCCGATGGCGATACCCAAAGGCCCGCCAAGGAAATCGACCACGCCGCTCAAAGCGGTCTTCAACAAGCCGGTCTTACGCGCCGCGCTCTCGGCGGCCACGCCAACACCCCTCATAGCGCTCACGGAACCCGTCGAACCGGAGGAAACACCCGTGGAGCCACCGGACTGCGCCGCGTGCATACGATTCAGCTTGGAAGTGGTCTCGTCCGCGGCCGCGCCCATCTGTCGGATGCCCGAAACCTCACCCGTCAGCACGCCAGCGGTCTGACCGGACTTCAACCGCGCCATCGCCCGGACCAGCTCGCTCATGCTCGCCGAAGCCTCCTTCGACGTGATGCCCAACTGGCTCATGATCTTGCGATACTGCAACGTGGACTGGATGTTCTGCAACATGCCCTGCTTCAACGAATTGTACGCGCTGATGCCGGCCTTCCCGAACGTCGCGTACATGCCGATCACGGCCTGAATCGGAGCGGGCAGCCTGCCGAAAGCCTTCGCCACGGCCGAAGCGCCCTCGGCCAGCACCTGAATCGTCGGCGCCGCCGCGTTCAACGTGTTCGCCAACGTGCCGCCGAACGTGCTGGACAACTGGCCGACCATCGACGTGAGACTGTTGAACATCGGCCCCGCGTTACGCACGGCGGCGAACACCTGAGTGAAACCACTCGTGACGCCCTTGCTGAACGCGCTAATACCCGACTCGGACTGCTTCAACACGCTGCTGACGGAACCGATGCCGGAGGACACGATGGTTCCCGCGTCAACGAACACCTGCCTGGTCGTATCCCTCAACGAGTAAGCAGCGTCGCCGATCTGCGCGAACGAATCATGGAACTTGCCTGAAGCCTGCTTCGCGCCATCCGCCCAAGCCGTCAACGTGGCCTGGAACTTCACGCCGTTCACTGCCCTGTCCGCACGGCCCATGGCGTCGGAGAACTTCTCAAGACCGTTCTCACCCTCCGCCAACGTGCCGAACGTTCCCTTGAGGATACCGCCAAGGGACTTCACGCTCGACATGAGATAGCCGCCCTGTTCGACGGCCTTCTCCATGTTCGACGTGATACGCCCCGACTGTTCCGCCGACTCGACCCACTGGGCGAACACCGTCGCGTTACGCGAAACATAGTTCGCCATGCGCGGCAGATACACGCTCGTCTGGTCGCCCAACGTGATGAACGCCTTGGTAAGGCTCTCCACGCCCGGATTCAACGACTGGACGCCAAGCCGCGTGTTCGACAGCACCTTGTTCACACGCTGCACGTAGTCGCCCTGCGCCACGATGTCCGCCGCATGGGCGAACACCTTGCCCTCGGCGTCGGCTATCTCGTTCAGATTGTCCACCACGCCGGAATCGCCAAGAACGTTCAGCATGCGCGTCATCGACGCCGCCGCGCCACTGTTCCAGAACGAACCGCCCACCGACTTCTGCAAGTCGTTGAACTTCGTCTTCGCGACATCCACATGGTCGCCGAACGTCTTCACAGCCGAATACGCCGTGTAGAAGCCGGCCGCCAAACCGGACAGCGCGGCCGGAGCGGCCAACGCCGCACTGCTCATGGACACCAGGGACGCGCCCACCGAACCGGCCGTGCGGCCAAGATTCAACAAGCCCGCGCCCACCGAAGTCGCCGCGGCGCCGATAAGACTCCACTTCGGCACCACCTTGTCGAACGAGTCGAACATGGTGACGAGCTTCCGCCACTCGTTCTGCACGCCCCGAATACCCGTGGCGCCGGAGGTCATGCCATTGAGGATCTTCCCAAGGTCGGTGCCCTTGAAGCTCGCGAACACGTCGATCGTGCGGGGACGGGTGAAATAGGCGAGATGCGCGGTCGCGGCGGCGGTCTCCAAATCCACGTCCATGTCGAAGGAATCATTGTCGTTCCTGAACTTCTTGACCCGCTCCTCGGCACGCTTCATGTCCGCGTCGATGTTCAGCTCGTACTTCGCGTCCGGGTTCAGCCTGACCTTCTCGGCCGCCTCGCGCAGACGCTTCGCCAGATCGGTCTGCTCCACCTCGATCTCGGCGGGAATGCGCAGACGGGAATGCCTCAAGGCATCAAGACGCTTCTCTATCCTCTCCGCGCCGTCCAAGTACAGTTTGACGCGGCTGTTCTCCTCGGCGGTCTTGGTCTTCTGCCGTGTGATGGCCTCAAGACGTGCGACCACGCTGCGGTAGTCCACGTCGTCCATCTGCATGCGGACCTTGAGCGGGTCCGATTCGACCTGCTTCAACAGGCTCTTGTAGCGGGCGACCACCTTGTTCGCGGCCTCGCGCGTGAACATCGAAGACGAATCGCCAAGCGGGTTCGCCTTCAACAGGGCGTCCTGCATGGAACGGACCGCCTGCAAACGGTTGTTCAGCTCGTCCTTGATGAGGGTGGTCTGCCTGCGGGTCAGACGCTCCTGCTGCTGTTGCAGCGTCATATACGATTTAAGGGCGTCCTCGTTCTTCTTCCAACGCTTCTGCATGCCGACCTGCACGTTGACCTTCTTCAGGTCGCGTTGCACGCCGTCCAGCTCACGCTGGAACTTCCTCGTGTCCAACGACAGCTGCGCGTTGACGTTCCTGCCGTCCCACTTGTCCACGAGACGACGCGCGTTGGAATCGTCGGCCTTGATCTGAATCTCCGCGACCCTGTTGTTCCATTCGCGGTATTTCGCCGACGCGGCGCCATCGTCCCAGTCAAGGTTCGCGGTCACATCGACGTTCTTGTTCGCCGCACGCTCCAGCAAGGCGTCGAGCTTCGCCATGAACCCGCTGGTGTCGGGCACCACGTCAACGGAAACGGTTCCGGCGGAAAACATCTGACGAGCCATAATCCAGCAACCCCCGTAAACACGAAACCCCGCCAAACGCCGTCGAAACCGGCGTGACGGGGTTCAAAAAGAAACGAGGGTCACTCCACGCGGAACGCGCGTTGAACCCTCGTCATGTAATTCTCAAGACCCGAAGAAGAAGCCGCGTCCACATGCGACGAACGCGATTCCGGCACGTCCGCGCCGGGCGGCAGTATCAGACGCGGCTCACGCTTCTTCCCGCTCCAATGCGAGGCGAGCATCACACGAACCGCGTCCAACGTGTTCTGCAAATCCAACAGCAGCATCTGCGTCTGTCCGAAACCGTTCCATTCCAAACGCAACGGACCGCCGTCACGCCGTCGCAGCCTTCCCATCGCACGGTCGTCATGCTCCAACGTCCAAGCCCGATACAGGCTCTCCGGCACACCCTCCAACCCGTCCAACAGGTCGCACAGGAAATTCGGATCATACCGTTTCAAGTCGGCGGGAAGATTCATCTGGTAGAAGCGGCGGAAATCGGAGACGACCGCTACTCGGCAGTCCCGGCACGCTTCTTCGAGTCGCTTGATTTTCCCAGACGCTCACCATAAAAACGGTGCAGCAGCGAGAACATGTTGAACAAGTCAAACACGCTACGGCCCTTCGTCCAATCCGCGTAGGCGTCAGCATCAACGGCCAGACCCTTGTAGAACTGGTCGGCAATGCCGACATATTCCGCGACGGCGACGTTCGTCTTGCGGGCGGCCTTCTCCACATCACCCTTGCGCGTAGGCATCTTCCCACCGAACAAGCCCGCATCATGCATCGTCTGGATGCGTTCGACCAGCACGCCATCCGCAACCGCGTATTCGGCGGACTGCTGCGGCGTGAAATCCTCGGCCTGCACCATGTCCGGCAGACCCGCCATCACAGGGTCGAAACGCCTCAACCCCTCCCAGTCAGCCGGAAACTCGACGTTCTTCGATTCTTCATCAGCCATGACATTCTCCCATCATCAAAAAGCCAAAGGAACCCCGTCTGGTAAAGAAGAAAAGGAAATCCCCAAACGGACGGCAGACAGGAGAAAAGACCCGCCCGTTCGGGGAAGAATCAAGGAAACAGGACTACCGGTCAGGCCACCTTTTCGAAATCAGCCGGAAGATAGAACCCGATGAACGACGACTTGCCGGAAGCGGTCTTCGGCAACACGGTGGAGGACAGGATATTGCCTTCCAGCTTGAACGTGTTGAAACCATCCTGGGACAATTCAGGCATCGCACTGTACGCAAGGCTCACGTTCGGCATCCAGATGCCGAACTTCTTGCCGGTGTACGTGTCCTCGACATACACGAACACGGCCTTCTTCTGCTCCACCTTGTCCAACGAGACGGCGGTGCCGCCACCAGAAATGTCGGCCGCGTCGAACATCAGCTTGAGCGTATCCGCGTCACCCTGCACGCTCGTGAACGTGACCTTCGCGGTAACGGTATCGTAGGTCACACGGAAATTGCTCTTGTTCCAAGTGTCCTTCGTATTGGGATCGCCACCGTCCACATCGAACGACGGCAGATCGTCAACGCTCATATGACCGATGTTCGTATACTGCTTGCCGGCATCGCCGACGGTATCCTTTTCCAGGCCGAACAGCTTCAGGCTCGGCAAAGCGGTATCGGCTGCCGCGAGGAACACCGCGCCTCGCGTGCTGATGACTACCGCACCATCATTCATAGCCATGAAAGGCTCCTTTCAAAACGGAAACCCCGCCACACGAGAACACGCGGACGGGGTTTGCAAAACAAATGAGAAAACAGAACGGGAAGAATCAGACCGGCTCCCCGGCCTGCACCAATTTCGTGCTGGAACGCACCACGGCGGTCTTCGTGGTCACCACGTCGCCGATGGCCGTCAACTCGAAACCCGGATTATCGACGATCATGCCGACCCTGCCGTAATCCGTGGTCGAATCGTTCGGCCAATTGGAAATCTCCCGCTGCAACAGGCTGCACAGCCGGAAATTCCGGTCGGGATCACGGTTCACCACCGTCAACGACAACGTGAACCGCCACACCCACGCGCGCAGGTTCCAATCCGGCTGCGACGGCGCGCCGCAATGCCAGATGATTACGTCATGGTCCATCGCCCATGAATCCGTGTCGGCTATGACACGGGGAAGGACCTTGACGGAATCGAAACCTGCCGTCTTGTAGTCGATGCGGTTCAACAGCGCGTCGACCAGGCTTTCGGCGTCCAACTGGCCGCGCACGCTCAGATCAGCCATACCTCGCCTCGCTCATGATGAACTTGCCGGCCAGATGACGGTCCGCCCAATCGTTGACGTACCCGTATTCCAAGTAGGACGCGATCTCGTCGCCGTTACGTCCCGTGACGCTCAAGACCACGCTCGTATGCGTGCCATGACCGTGCATGCCGATACTGATGCGGTCGGCCACGCTCGAACGCACCGCCCGCATGTCGGCCAAAGCCTTGGCGCGATGCAGGACCTTCTCCGCATGGGGGCGCGTGGCCTTCTCTCCGAAACGCTTCGCAATCTGCAAATTCAGGTCGCGGCGCAGCCTCACATGCCCCATACGGCGGCTCCCTCCGGTGGCGTCGGCGGACTGACCTTGTTGCGGGCCAGTTCGGCCGCGTACACGCGGCGCGCCGGAAACTCGTAATGCCTCGCCGCGTCCGACGAATCGGGCAGGTAGACCGGCGAACCATCGACCTCGTAGCAGGAACCCTCATACCAGAACCTTGAGTAGAAGTCCCCATGCCATTCCGGCGCGAGCACCTTCACCTGATTCATCTCACGGTTTCCGCCAACGCTCTGCGGCGTGGTGTCCTGCGCCCAGTTCTCGCTCATGACCGAGTTCTTCTGGGTGCGTCCCACCACGCAGCAGTAGACCTTGTGCACGTCGGGAACACCATCAACCGTCTTCGGGACGGTGGTGTTCCCATGCGCCGTGACCAACGGCTCCATACCCTGATACACGATCACGTCACGATGCAGCAGATCGTCACGCACATGCTTCGGCGTGTCCGACTCGTCATAGACGCTCCTGTTACGGGGCTTCTCGTCATACACGGCCATGCTCAACCCCCATATCCGGGGTCGAATCCAAGACTGATATGGGAGAAGCCGCCAGCCTGATTCTCCGTTCCCACCAACACGGCGCGGTCGTCCTTCGACACGAACAGTTTCGGCGACGGCGAATAACCGGGCGCGTCGGGCTGCGGATCATTGCGCGTATACGTGTACGAGCCGTTCGTCTCCGACTTGAACTGAGTGGATTTCGCCAGACGAATCACCATCTCGCAGACCACCTGCGCGAAATCCTCCTGCGACAACCGTCCCTTTCTGAGACGAATCGTGACAAGCGGACTCACGGCAAGGCATCTGAGCGCCGCACGACGGCAACGGGTGGTGACCCATTGCTCGTCATACGGCGCGTCATCGCCGGTGAACAGTTCGCTGTCGGCTGTGGCGAACTTCTTCATGTACGCAATCCAATCGATGTTGTCGATGATCGCGGTGGACATGGTTCACCTCCCGAAAACGGTTCAGGCCGCCAGAACGGTGGCCTTGAGAGTGCTGTTGGACTGCACCAGCACGGGCAGGGCGGCGGCGTTCATGTACGCCTCGTAGCCCGGGGTCGCGGACGGGGTGTTCAACACCGCGCCGATAGGGCCGGCGTTCTTCTCACGGGTGATGCCGTAATCCGGAGTCTGCGCCTCGGCGGTCGGGCCCAAAGCCGTGTAGCCCATGTTCACGTCGTTGAAAGCCGGAATAAGCAGCACGGTGTTCTCCGGGAAGAAGCTCTTCACGCCGCCCGGAAGAGTGATCTTGGACTGGCGGGCGAAATCACGGTACATCTCGTCAACCACGTAAATGTCCTGAATGCCGGCGTACAGGCTCAGAACGGACTTCACATTGTCCTCGGACACGAGCTTCGGCAGGGTGGAGCCCTTGCCGCCGTAGAAATACTGGATAATCAGGGTGTTGGCCATGAGCGCGTTCACGACCTTGCGGGTCGTGACCATGACGGTCGGACGCGCGCCATCGTTGTCATCGATGAGGTCGGACCAGGAACGCAGGTCCTTCACGGGATCGCCCTGCTGATCCCAGACCTTGGTGTCGGACAGGGTGACGTTCAAGGCGGCGGCACGCGCGTAATCCCATGCGGCGTCTTCGTTGGATTCGGTGACGCCGAGCTTCGCGTCAACCGCGACGGCCACGCGCGCCTTCTCCAAACGGTAGGCGAGCTCCTTGCCCAACTGGACGAAGTAATCGCTCAGGGTGGCCTGCAATTCGCCGCCGCTCAAGGAAATGCTGCCGTTCGCGATGTCCTTCTCGGACACGCGCATACGCTTGCGCAAAGGCAGCATCGAAGTGTAGGACAGCTTCTCGCCGCCGACGGTACGGCCATACGGCGCTTCCGCATCCCACGTGGAGAACTTCACCTCGTCGGCTTCGGGGTTCTTCTGGTTCGGCGTCCACTCGACGGACAGTCCGGTGAACTGGTCCGGCAGGATGGAAGCGAACGGCAATGCCGCCGTGGTGGTCTGATAGGCGCCGAGCACAAGAGCCGACGCATCAGCCGGGGTGATAATGTCTTTGTTCAAAAGACTCATTGGAAAACCTTCCTAGATATGCGAAAACCCGCCATGATTGGCGGGTTCTGATGTTCTGGCGGACGGATGCCGTCAGGCCACGGTGATGTTCACGGTGGTATTGTCGGACAGTGTGGCGGTGCCGCCGTTGATGGCGCCCTGGGGGTTCTTGGTGAGCTTGATCGCGGTGACGGAAGCGCCGGTCGGGTTCAGCACGCTCACGTTCGGGTTTGCCGCGTCCTTGTCGTAGTCAAGGAACAGGCCCTCAAGCTGGGCCGCGCTGAAATCGACCGTGTACGGCAGGTTCGCCTTGTCGATCACGCCCATGTAACGCACGCCAACGGTCGGATACTGGTCCTCGAAACCGGTGCGGGTGAACACGACATGCACGGACGATTCAAGGAAACCGATGATCGTGCCGTTGCGGCCATCGGTGGCGTTCTTGTCGTAAGGGCCGTAATTGTTGGTGTTGGTGATCTTCGCCAGCGGGATGCCTGACTTCAGCCACGCCTCGTAATCGTCATCGGAGATGGACGAGAAGTAATCGTTCTCCTTGGACTTGTCGGCGGTGAACGTGGAAAGGTCAAGCTGGGCTTCACGCACGCCGTCGGTGATACGGTTGATAAGCCAAGACTGGTCGTCCTTCGGAGCGGTCTTGGCAACGGTATGAACCATCTGATTGGCCATAACTGTTACTCCTTATTTAATGTTGATCCTGGAACGTTCGGCGGCGTACCGGTAGGCGTCGGCGATGCCGTTCGACTGCTTGCCGATATGGGGGGCGCTGTGCGACAGCGCCTCCTTGGCCGCCGCCGACATGAAGCCCTGGCCTGCGCCGTCATCGTTCGGCTGCCCAGCTTCGACCGTTTCGGTCTTGCTTGGCATGAATTTCACGAAGGCGTCGGCCCATGCGGAAATCTTCTCCGGCTCCGTCTCACGGCACAACGTGTCGAAAGCCTCGTCGGTGATTTCAGGATGCTGCCTTTGCGCCTCCAACCGCGCGATACGCACGTTCGCCTTCGCAAGCTCGCCCTCAACGTCCGTGAGCTTCGATTCCGCGGCGTTCGCGCGATCACGGTTCTCATGCATCTTCCGCTCGTTCTCACGGGCCTGATGCTTCCACATGCCCAACTGGTCGGCGCCGTCATCATCGGATGGCTTGCGCGCATCGGGTTCGACGGTGTTCGGCTGCGTGGTCGCGTCCGTTCCAGACACATTCTGCGTTGCCGCCGTTTCAGCGGCATCATCGGTTTTTTCAGCCATTGGGCTTCGATTTCCTTTCGTTTTTCACGCGGCCTTGCGTTGCAGGGCGCGCATTTGGTTGAGCATGGTGCGTTGCCATGCCATGGCCTGATTGAGATGCTTCGACGGCGAGAACGTGTACTTGCGTCCCTCATACCGGAACGAAACATCCTTCCCAGTGTCACGAACCTCTTTGTAACGGCGGTTGAACTCGATGGCGCGGTTCTCCATGCGTTCGATCTGCTTCAACGTGGTCTGCCGGTCGGGAACGTGCCACTGTTCCGCGTCCTTCGCGGGAACGCCGTTCTGATGCCGGTCGGCCTCGTACTCGCTGAGTATCGGCCCCAACTCGCCATGGTTCACGCCCATGACCTTCACCTGCTTCAAAAGGTCGGCGCGTGTTCCGCCAGCGGCCTTGTAGAGGCGTTGCAGATCCTTCTGGTTCAACTGGTAGCCGGGATCGTAGTCGGCTCCGGCAGGCGCGATGCCGCAATGGCAGTTCGCGTGGATCGGCAGCAAATCCCTTGTCGAATACCAGCGGTCGGCCGCGACGACGCACAGGCCGCACGAACCGGTCTTCGACAGTTCGGGATGCAGCACACGACGATACTGGTCAACACGGCTGCCCTTGTACCGGCCTATCGTCGCGGTGGTGGACGCGCGAAGCGTGTCCTCCTGGACAGCCGTCTCCAAGCGCGTGAACGCCTGACGCAGCCACTTGTCAACCTCGGCGAACGATTCATCGGTTTTCGACGGCCATTCCACGGGACGCAACGATGGCGCTTTGACGGCGGCGCCACGATACGAGTCGGCAGGACGGGCCGCGACAAGCCACGGGTCGGCGTTCGCGCGCGGGAACACCAGCGAAGCCACGTTCCCCGACGGCTTCACCCCAAGCATCCTCAACGTCTCGTCCGCGTACTGCACGCCCAACTGCCGCACCTGCTGTATAAGCGCGATCTCCAACAAGGCCGCACGTGCGGCCACGCCGAACGTCATCCCGTCATTCCACCAGTCCGAAGGCGCAAGCATGTTCCACATGGCCCTGGCCTGCTTCACGTAAGCGGCCACCATGCGTTCCCGCGCCTCGTCAAGAGTCGTGGATAACGCCGCCAAGGATTTGCCAGCCATCAGACCTCCCGACCATCACTATCGCCGGCATCAGGCTCCAAACCGTCAACGGCTGACTGGGATTCAGCGTCCCAACCGGTGGCCGGAGCGACGGCGCCGGTCATCACAGGCCGCTGGGACGAAGAGCCGCCGCCATCGGAAACGTTGAACTGGTCGGCCATGCGATTCATGTCGTCCTCGGCAACATCCTGGGCGGTGAACCCCAACTTGTGGGTGAGCACCGTCCTACGCGCCAGCAAGCCGCTCTGGTACAGCAATTGAGCCGCCTGAGCCAACTCAAGGGAACTGGTCGTCTCCATCGGCTTCCAAACCATTTCGAACTCGGAATCCGAGGGAACCTCGCCGCCATCCAACGCGATAGCCATACGGACCATGCGGACGATAGGCTCGGAATCCAGCTCGTTCATCGTCTGGACCTTGAACTTCAACGTCTCACGCTTCAACTCCGCTCCACTGGCGGAACCCTGCACGTCGGGCGAAAGAATATCCAACGGCGTGCCGGAAGCCGCGGCCAAATGCTTGATGTCATTGGAGATGATCGTCATCAGAGGCGTCGTGTCAACGGTCTGCGACTCCCAAATATCCACGCCCTGCGGCAACTGCCACAAAGCGGCCGGACTGGTCGCGAACCGTTTCGAATAGTCGATGGGATCACCGAAACTCGCTTCGCCGTTCAACACCTCGGGGTCCTCGTCGCCATACGTGAGCGGAAGATCACCCTTGATGGCACGCTGGCGGAACGCCTGCATCATCGTGATGCACAACCGGTCGAAAACCTGCCGGTCGATACGCTGCAACGTCGGGATATAAGGTTCGAACAAACCCAATCCGTCGATGGTGCTCAACCTGACGATGGGCAGCGACTCGCATTGAAGCGCGTAATCGCATGATTCCTTGTCCCCATCCCAACGCCAATCATCGCCCGGGGTCCAGAGCGTGCCGTTCCTGGAATACTTGTCCAGGAACCGCCCCAACGCCTGATAGTCGTTCGGGTCAACGACCGTGCGATCACTGTCCCTGACGGCGAGCCTTGAGTAGACCTCCTTCGGCTCCCCCGTCTTATCGTCGCGCAGAATACGGAAAAGCCGCATCCTCTCGACCCCGGAACGCTCGTCATGCGAGTACATGATCGCGGAATCCGCGTCATCGGACATCCAGCATTCCCAAGGACTCAACGCGATGATGGAACGCTTTCCACGCCCCCGCGTGACGAATCCGAACGAACAGCCGTAAGTGCCTTTCTGCGGGAACATGAACCGTCGAAGCAACGCGGGCAACCCGCACCGCTTCGCCACGAGATCGGCCTCCGTGTCCCTCAACGACGTGTCCTCGACCTTGCGGAAGCCGTTAGGCTGCTGCCGGTCGGTCACGCTCTCGCTGATGCGCCGCGCGAAATTCATCACGCCCAAGGAGCGCATCGTCCGGTACACCGGAGCCGCGTCCGGGTCAACGCCTTGGGGGACGCTATTGCTATCGACGCTCTCACGACCATCCATGAACAGACGCAGCTGCGCCAGCGCGGGCATGCGCCTGCTCCAAACGGTGGCAAGGGAAGTCAGGAAATAGGCGTCGTCATCGTCCGACGAGGCGCCTTTAATCATCAACTTCAAATCAGACATCAGGAAACCTCACATCAGTAAATCCGGTACGGTGCGTAACGACGCTTTTCATCGGCAAGCTCCAGATACCTTCCGCGTGCCGTATAGGCCAGCAATCCGGCCATGCACGCATCGATCTTGTCGGGCGAGTTCGGGGACTCCTTGTAAATCGCATAACCGGTACGTGTCTCACGCCTGCGCGCGTTGCGGAAATGGTTCACCAATCGCGGGTCGGCCAGCAACGCTATATCGTCCTTGACGGGCTTGCCCTTCTTCTCGGGAACCGTGTACGGGTAGCGGAACGCGGTATGCGCGTTGTCCAAAGCGACCTGCATGTCCTTGAACCAGTTGTTCGTCCAGAACTTGATCTTGTCGCCGTTCCTGCGCGGCCCGACCTTCAGCTTCCTGCCGTAGTCCTTCTCCCAGCCGCCGATCATCTGCTCGAAATACGCCACGTCGGCGAAAAAGCCGACGACGTTGTAATTGTCGAGCATCCACCGGGCCATGCCGTCGAACGCCTCACGGTTCACACGCCAAGTGGCCTTCTCGGGACCATCGGGCGCGGATTCGAGCTTTATCAGGAACAACATGCCATCCGATACGCGACAGCCCACAAGAGCCGTCGAATCATCCGACACGGAACCATCGAAACCCAACGTGATCGGCTCCTTCTTCGTCACGAACTTCTGCCAGGCGCCGTCAAGACGAATCGAATTGAACGCGGTATGCATCTCGTCCCGATACAGCATGTGCGATTGGATGTCCGACTCGGCAAGCCATGCGTCACGCACACTTGACAGCGTGTTGAAGAAATAACGCATGGAATCGGCGGGATCGGAATCGGGCTGGTAAATCTGGTCCATCTGACCATTCAGGTCAATCCACCCGTCCCTCGACGGCCCCAACTCGCCGTCCCAATACGTGTGCCCCTCCGAATCGGCCCCATCATCGTTCAACACGGTCATCCGGCCATCGGGCAGGATCAGATGATCCTTGCCGTCGGAGCTTTTCGCACTCGCCCCATACGCGACCTGCAAGGCGCGGAGAATCTTCTTCTCGTCGGCGAAATCGTCCAGATCTACGTTCGCATACACATGGTCGAAATAAATGCCGCTGCGATGCTTGATCTTGCCGCTGGCGGTATCCCACGCATACTTGTACGAAGTCTCGGCGATGGATTCCTCGCCCGGCTTGTACATGGTCGAGGTCTCCAAAATCCACGGGTCGGCGTCGCCCTTGCGCTTGCCAAGGTTGCGTTGCACGGTCTTGTACATGTTGCGCAGCTTGTTCGTGTTGTACAGGTGCGTCTCGTCGCAGGCCGCGAACGTCTCCACCCCGCCATCCTTGGACGCGGCGCCGCTCGTGGTCGGAATGATCTCCCCGCCCTCGGGCAGGCCGATACGGGTACGGCCGACGTCAAGGCCGACGCCTTTCAGCTGGCTCAACGGACCCTGATCGCAGTTGTAGTAGATCGAATCGAAGATGTTGCCGGTCTGCCCCTCCGCAGTGGCGAGGCATAGAATCTGCGGCATCTGCACCATATGGCCGACCGGCTCGCCCTCCGCATACGGGTACGTCTCGCCAAGGAACGTGTAGGTCTCGCCCTTCTCCGCCCAATGGTCGAAACGGCACGGGGCAAGCCCCTCGAAAGCGCAGATGCCAGCGGCCTTGCCGGACTTGTTCTTACCCTTCGCACGCGAATAAAACACACGATTGAACCGGCGAGTACCCCACTCAGTCAACGCATAAGCGTGAAGCATGAACACGTACTCGTCCATGTCGAACGTCTCAGGCAAACCAACGCCGCCACCACGCCCGACACGAAAGAAAGTCTCAATCCACCAGACCGCGAACATCCCCATCGAACGAGTCAAATCCTCGCCATGCAATTCGGGAATCCGCGTATGCATCAGGCACCACCGTCAATAACCCGTAAACCCAATGCGGAAGCACGCTGCCTATTACGCTGCACGTTCCGCGCACCCTCGGTATCACCCTCATACGCGGACGCCTTCATATCATCCGGCTGCGGAGCATCGAACTTCAAACGCACACGAGCTTCCGGCGTGATACCCAAAGTGGCCTCACGCTGCCGAATCTCCGAAGCGAGCATCCAACGCCCCTTCGTCCTCGGACGCCAGAAATCATCCTTCAACAACGCCAAATCCTGAACCGCATACCAGTCGGCCTCAACACCCATACGCTGGGCAAGAGGACTCACACGAAGCGACTCATACCAATCCTTGGTACGCTGAAGCCACTCCTGCCCGTCAGGACGAACAGCGGGAAGCTCCAAACCCATCGGACAATCAGGAGCCTTCAAAACCATATTCGAAGACTTCTTCGCCTTACGACCATTACCAGCCATTGACCACTCCACAACCGCCCCGTTCCAGGGCAATAAAGCGAAGCGGAAAGCGTTTCACCCCACGCAACGCCTGTGAACCAGCAGACGATTCTCCAAAGTCGCGGAAAACGACTTCTCCAAAGGAACCCTCCACACGAAAGCGGCGCCATCAACGCCACCATCGGAAACATCAACGGGCTTATGGCATTTCGCACACAAGCCACCGCACTTCTCGACAACCTGCGAATCAGTGAACTGCTCGACCACCAGCTCAGGCCCCACATCCTCTTCAGCGACAGGCTTCACGAACAACGTCGTCTCCGGCTTCAACGGCAGAACAGCGCCTTTGTCACGCGCACGCTTGTAAGCCACACGACATCCGCCGCAACAAAACAACTGATCCGACCTGCCGGGATTGAACCACTTATGGCATTGAGGACACATACGCTGGCGAACCGGCTTCAACGGCGAACCCGAATAATGGTCGCGATTGTAATGGTGACGGCACAGGCCACGAGCGCAAGCCACGTTATGGCAACCCGCGACCATGCACATGCGGTCGTTCACTTGAAAGCCGGGTGAGAATACCATTGATTCTCCTTCCGACGCGCACTCTTCCTACGACGCGCCTCAGCCGACTCCCTCTCGGTCTTCCGCTGGTGATGCCAATGGCACAAAGCCCACAGGTTATCCGGCGAATCATCATCATGGACGCCATCACGCCGCTTATGATCCACCTCGTTCGCGGGAGCGCCACACAAACGCACGTTCCCGAAATCATCCTTCACAGGCCACTGGCAACGGTATCCGTCACGCTTCAAAATGATTCTGCGGGTACGCTGCCAATCAGGATTGAACCGTTCACGCCGACGCGAACTAGACCAAACCACAGGCACCCCCAGTAAAAAGAAAAAGGAAACCGGCCGCAGCGACAACGCTATAAGGAGTCACAAGCAGCAAAACCAAGCCACGGCCGGTACCCCGAGTGCCCCGAACGGGAATCGAACCCGCACATGACAGACGCAACCAATCCATCACCGCGCCACGCGACCGAAGCAAAGAGAGCGGGCGAATCTCACGAGGCAATCACAAACAAGGAAACAGTAAACCCTCGGAAACGCCCACTCCCCCAGAGTCCCCGACCGGAATCGAACCGGCATCCAAACAATGAACGTGGCGGAGAACCAAACAAAAGACCACGAACGAAAAAGCTCTACCAATTGAGCTACAGGGACAAAAAACCCACACCCGCACACGGGATGTGATCGTGGACGGCAAGGGAATCGAACCCAACGACCGGCATGCACGGCCAGCTCCAGCCACCGCCCCTAGCGGCGTCCCCCGAATCGCAAACCATCCAGCGGAAGGGCCACACCGCCAGACGAAGGAACGCCGCCAACCAAACGCCGGAACGTAAACCAACAGGGCTGCTCAACCCCAAAACCATTCCGACATGCGACAGCATACTCACCAACAACGTTGCAGCAACGTTGCACGGCCGAAAGGCAACGTGAATCCGCGCCGTTTCAACGACGACACACCTTGTAACGGCTATTCAAAATTTGCCCGGGAAAGCATTCAGCGTCAGCACTA
>ERZ808262.248-NODE-248-length-34725-cov-32.067465_pt1 | contig 34725 bp, 25 predicted proteins | sample MGYA00520895_ERZ808262 | MGnify/ENA primary metagenome ERZ808262 (study PRJEB31516, sample SAMN03275588) | gut metagenome | biome: mammalia-associated habitat; material: feces | host: Papio cynocephalus | place: Kenya | collected 2012-08-02 ... | reverse complement strand
AGTAATCTCGCGAGTTTTTTTGTCCTAACAAGTCGGCTTATTTCGGATGCTTACCAACGAACTATATCTCCCAAAATCTGTTCTTCGAGGTCAAGCCGAAATCCCTGTGAAGGACTTTGCTTACATTATGTAACAAGGGCGCATCCGCGGCTACGGATACGCCCTCATTACATGTATAGATATCGGTTGTTATTCTGCTTCTTTGCGCTCTTTTACGGAATCCATTCCGGCTTGGTCACCAAGCATATAGTACACCTGCTCAAGGAAGGTCAGGCAGATGCCGCGATTATTCTTATCAAGCTTGTACGCTTTCTCAAGATAATCAACTGATTCGCGAAGCAGAGGATCGACTTTTTCGCTTTTATATTTAGCGAAGTTTCCGCCGGTACGATCATTGAAGTTATCTTGAATTTGACCGGCTTTTTCGAGGATAGTCGCGCCCAAGTACAAGTTGGCTAGAGAGTTATCCGCATTGATAGCCAGAGCCTTACGATAGAGATCTTCGGCAGCAGCGTTATCTCTCTTCTTGGTGTATATAAGACCCTTGAGGGCGATATATTGCGCATTGTTAGGGTCTGTCGTAGCAGCAGCATCCAGCTTCTGTAGGGCTGTGTCATAGTCCTCTTTCATGATGTAGATGTTGATAATGTTGTTGATGAAGCTGGGGTCTTCTTTACCGTAAAGTTCATTACCCTTAGTGGCAAATTCGAGCATAGCATCTTCGTCTTTTGCGTTATTAGCCACAGCTACAGCATAGTCGAACACATCTTTTTTGGTGTTGCCTTTTGCTATGGAGTTGCGGAACGACTTTACTGCTGCTGCGAAATCGTCTGACTGCCAAGCTGCCAGCGCTTGATTGTAGTATACCTGTGCGAGTGTCGAGTCGGGATAAACCTTAATTTCCTTGGCCAGGCTCGGATTTTCGGGCATTGTCAGGAAAATCTCCCATGCCTTGTAAGCATTCTTAAAGTCCTTTGCGTTCCAGAAGTCGAGGGCTGCGAAGTTGTAGTCATTGTAGTGACCGGCGATGGTGTTGTAGATCTCCTTGGAGTACTTGGTTTTGACTTTGCCTTTTTCGTTGATTACGGTGTCGCGAGCAGCAGCTTTAAGGAAGTACTCGTATCCGCCGAGGAGGTCCTTGGCCATCACCAGTTCATCGCCTTCTTTGAGGAGCCCGAACTGCTTTTTACCAAGCATGTCGTCATAGATTTTGTACGCGGTCTTGCCGGGGATATAGTATGTGATGGCTTGATCCTTGGTCTCGGGATTCTGAGTAGCGGGAGCCATTATCTGTGCAACTTCTTCAAAGGATTTGCCATCTTTCATGGCCCTTTCAGCATCCTTTACCACGGCTTGTTGCGCACTCATGGTCAGTCCTGCCAGAAGGCAGGCGCTTAAGAGGCTAAGCTTTTTCATAATCGGATAGGTGGTTGTTTGGTTGTTTATTTATGGATTGATTATACTCTATATTATATGATGTATACCTTTTAGACTTGCGTATGCGACATTGGTTTATTCTTCGGTTTCGTCCGTCTCGTCATTCTCAGCTGCACCGGCATCGTCTTGGACCTGCTCTGTATCACTTTCGTTGACGGCCTGAGCTTGTTCGATTTCATCGGCGCTCACGGTCACCTCTCCGGCTTCTTCTTCGGGGTCGGTGGGCACGGCGCATGCCGAAGCGATTTCATCATCGCGGCGATTGAGATTAATGATACGCACGCCCATAGTCGAACGACTGAGCACGGGTACATCGGCAATGCGAATGCGCAAGGCTATACCCGAACGGTTGATGATTACCAAGTCCTCTTCGTCGTTGACACTGAGGAAGGCCACCAATTCGCCGGTCTTTTCGCTACGTTTCATCGTCAGTACGCCCTTGCCGCCACGACCTGTAATACGATACGGCTCGAGCGGTGTGCGTTTGCCCATACCTTTTTCGCTAAGGGCAAGTATGGTGTTGTTGCTGTCCGGGGCGATGGAAATCATACCCACCACACGGTCGTCGTCTCCATCGAGGGTCATACCACGTACGCCCGTGGACACGCGTCCCATCTGACGTATCTTGTTTTCGTCAAAGCGTATGGCACGACCGCCGCTGTTGGCCAGCAAGATTTGCGAATTGCCGTCCGTAAGCTGTACGCTTACAAGACGGTCTCCTTCTCGCAGCACTATGGCTTTCTTGCCCTTGGCCATTATGCGTGCATATTCGGCCAGTGAGGTCTTCTTGACCACGCCGCGCTCGGTGGCAAACACAAGGTTATGGCTATTGACATATTCCTCGTCATCCAGGCGCTTGCAAGCAATGAATACATTGACCTTATCATTGGGTTCGATGTTGAGCAGATTTTGCAAAGCACGGCCCCTGCTGTTCTTAGCTCCTTCGGGCAGCTCGAACACTCTCATTTTGTATACAAGGCCGCGACTGGTAAAGAACAACATCGTGGCATGCATCGAGGCCGTATAGATATGTTCTATGAAGTCTTCGTCGCGCGTATTGCTACCCTTGGCACCCACTCCGCCGCGGTTCTGTGCTCGGAATTCGCTCAGCGGAGTACGTTTGATGTATCCGAGATGCGAAATGGTTATGATCATATCATCATCTGCATAGAAGTCTTCGGCATTGAAGTCGCCGGCGGTGTAGTCGATGTGAGTACGACGCTCGTCGCCGTATTTTTCTTTCACCTCTTCGAGGTCGGCAATCATTACTTGACGACATTCGTTTTCGTCGTCAAGTATGAGCTGCAACTCGGCGGCGTATTTGCGCAGCGATTCTCTTTCGTCTTCCAGCTTGTTTTGCTCGAGAGCGGTAAGGTTGCGCAAGCGCATCTCAACAATCGCGCTGACCTGCGCATCCGTAAAGCCGAAACGTTCGGTCAGTCGACTCTTGGCCTGATCTACGTCTTTCGAAGAGCGTATTATCGAAATCACCTCATCAATGTTCTGGGACGCAACAATCAAAGCATCCAGCACGTGTATACGATTCATCGTCTTGTCCAGACGGTAGCGTGTGCGACGGATGGTGACCTCGTGACGATGGGCGGTGAAGGCCTCGAGTATCTGTTTAAGGTTAAGCGTGCAGGGACGTCCGTTGACCAATGCCACATTATTGACGCTGAAGGACGACTGCATAGGCGTCATCTTATACAACTTGTTGAGTACTACGTTCGAATTGGCATCGCTGCGCAGTTTGATGACTATACGCATACCTTCGTGGTCGGTCTCATCGTTGACATCGGCTATTCCATCGAGTTTTTTTTCGTTGACAAGCTGGGCGATATACTTGACCAATTCGGCCTTATTGACCCCATAGGGGATCTGACGCACGATAATAGACTCGTGCGAGGCCTCGGTCTCGATTTCGGCCACGGCGCGTACAACTATGCGCCCGCGTCCCGTATGATAAGCCTCGCGCACACCGCTGTATCCGTATATGGTGCCACCGGTGGGGAAGTCGGGCGCCGGAATGTAGTGTATGAGTTCGTCTATGGTTATGTCGGGGTTGTTGAGCAGCGCTATCGATGCGTTGATAGACTCGGTAAGGTTGTGAGGCGGCATATTGGTAGCCATACCTACGGCTATACCTGCGGCTCCGTTGACCAGCAGATTAGGGAAGCGCGACGGCAGCACTACCGGCTCCTTGCGCGAATTGTCGTATGTGGGGACAAAATCTACGGTATCATCATCGATATCCGTGAGCATTTCTTCGCCCAGACGTGCCAGGCGTACCTCTGTATAACGCATAGCGGCAGCGCCGGCTCCGTCAATATTACCGAAGTTGCCGTGGCCGTCTACCAAGGTGTAGCGCATCGCCCAGTTTTGGGCAAGGCGTACCACCGTTCCGTATATGGACGAGTCTCCGTGGGGGTGATATTTACCCATAACCTCGCCCACGCAGTTGGCCGATTTCTTATGGGGTTTGTCATACGTGTTGCCCATTGCGTCCATACCATAAAGGACGCGACGCTGGACGGGTTTGAGGCCGTCACGAGCATCAGGCAAAGCACGCGACACTATTACCGACATCGAGTAGTCGATGTAGGCAGATTTCATCTCGTTCTCGATGTTAATCTGTATTATGTGATCGTCTTCGAGCATGCTTGTTTATATGATTACTTAATTATTTATCAATAGATTAGGCCAGCCAAACGGCTCAGAACCGTCATATAAAGCCAAATAAGCATACAAATTTACGCATTTTTTTCGAGAAAACGCTCATCCGCGCCTTTATCAGGACCAAAAATAGATCAAAAAAGCCTAAATGAACGGCGGATATCCGCTTTTGGCACGAATATTGCACTTATATGGTACTGTCGTGTGTTGAATACGCTTCTCGGCGTTTTAATCCATACACGACAGCACGGCGAGCGGTGACAATATCGCCCGCCCCACTCAACTCCCATCATCAAATCCACTATAATGGAGAATAAGTTTTCAAAGGAGATACCCGAAATAATAAAACAAAGCACACAACTGGCCACTCGTCACAATGTCAAAACATTGCGACCCGAATTTCTATTGCTTGCGATGAACGATGAAGCTAATTGCGGCTACCGACTTTTGACCGGCGTGTGTGATGAGGCCACCGTAAAACGTCTGTTCGAAAACCTCGACGATAGGCTTTACGACTTAGACGACAATGGTGACGGCCAATTCAGCGTCAGCACATTGACCAATCGAATCGTCAAGCTAAGTTCACTGGAAGCACGTATGCTACATGATGAGGCCATAGACTGCCGGCATCTGATGCTGGCTATGTTTCACAATTGCGAAATCGCCGGAATGGAGTTTCTTAAACCTTTTATACACGCGGGCATAACTTATGACCGCCTTTATACCGAAGTATCTAACGCACACGGCTCTACACAGGTTGCCGAAACCGAGCAAGCGGAAGCGGCCGTCGGCTCGTTTGGCGACACGGACGATGGAGATATCGCCGAACCACCGAGCGAGAAACCTCAGGGTAGCAACAACCCATCTCGCAGTTCGCACAAATCAGCCAAGGGAACTACCTCAGACACCCCGATGTTGGATAAATTCGGACACGATATGACACGTGCCGCTGCCGAGGATAGACTTGATCCCGTTATCGGCCGCGAAACCGAGATAGAGCGTCTGGCACAGATTTTGAGCCGCCGCAAGAAAAACAACCCGGTACTGATAGGCGAACCGGGCGTGGGCAAAAGCGCCATCGTCGAGGGGCTGGCTCTGCGCATCATACGCCGTCAAGTACCGCGCGTTCTCTTCGGCAAACGCGTAGTGTCCTTGGATATGGCGTCTATAGTAGCCGGAACAAAATATCGCGGCGAATTTGAAGAACGCATCAAAAACATCCTTGACGAACTGGCCAAAAATCCGGATGTCATATTGTTTATCGATGAGATACACACCATCGTAGGCGCCGGCAACGCACAGGGATCTATGGATGCCGCCAATATACTCAAGCCGGCTTTGGCTCGCGGAGAGATCCAGTGCATCGGTGCCACGACACTGGACGAATACCGCAAAAACATCGAAAAGGACGGAGCACTCGAACGTCGCTTCCAGAAAGTCATGGTCGAACCTACTACGGCGGCCGAGACTCTCGAAATTCTCAATAACATCAAGGACAAATACGAGCAGCACCACAACGTTATTTATACGCCCGAGGCTCTCGAAGCCTGTGTCACCCTCACCGACAGATACATCAGCGACCGCAATTTTCCGGACAAAGCCATAGACGCTATGGACGAGGCCGGTTCGCGCGTGCATATCACCAATGTCAAGGTGCCTGAACAGATCGAGAGTTTGGAACGCGAAATCGAAGACTCCACGACAAAGAAACTCGAAGCTGCACGTGCTCAAGACTTTGAACGTGCAGCCACCTTCCGCGATAAGGCACAACAACTGACCGATCAACTCGAGCAGGCAAAGCAAGAGTGGGAAAAGGCGCTCGAGCAATCACGCGAAACGGTAGATGCCGACCGCGTGGCCGAAGTGGTTGCTATGATGACGGGCGTCCCGGTACAGCGCATAGCTATGGCCGAGGGGCGTCGATTGCTCGAAATGGCTCCGGCACTCAAGAAGGTTATCATCGGCCAGGACGCCGCCATCGATAAGGTTGTCAAAGCCATACAGCGCAACCGCATAGGGCTCAAAGACCCGAATAAGCCTATAGGCTCTTTCTTATTCCTGGGACCGACAGGTGTGGGCAAAACTCATTTGGCTAAGAGCCTTGCTAAATATATGTTCGATTCGGCCGAAAGTCTCATACGCATAGATATGAGCGAATACATGGAGAAGTTTACCGTGTCGCGCCTCGTTGGTGCGCCTCCGGGATATGTGGGCTACGAAGAAGGCGGTCAATTGACCGAACGCGTACGCCGCCATCCCTACTCCATCGTATTGTTAGATGAGGTGGAGAAAGCTCATCCGGACGTATTCAACCTATTGCTGCAAGTAATGGACGAAGGTCGCCTCACCGACAGCCTCGGAAGGCATGTCGACTTCAAGAATACGATAATAATAATGACCAGTAATGTCGGTTCGCGCCAACTCAAGGAATTCGGCAGCGGCGTCGGCTTTGCTACAGACGACACATCGGCCAAGGAGTACAGTCAGAGCGTAATACAGAAGGCTCTCAATAAGACGTTCTCGCCCGAGTTTCTTAACCGCGTGGACGACATCGTGATGTTCGATCAACTGGATCGTGATGCAATATTCCGTATCATCGACATCGAATTGGCCGGGTTCTACAAACGTGTAGATGACTTGGGCTATACACTCGAATTGACCGAAGCGGCCAAGAACTATGTAGCCGACAAGGGATACGACCGCCAGTACGGCGCACGACCCCTCAAGCGTGCCATACAGAAGTACCTTGAAGACCCATTGGCAGAGATGATTATATCGGCACAAGTGATGCCTGGCAATAAGATTGTCATCGATTACGATAAGGAAAACGACCGCATAACCAGCGAAATACGCTAAATCGGCATAACACCGCACAAACAACGGCGAGAGCACATACTCCTTTTTGAGCTCTCGCCGTTATTGTGTCCTCAAAGCCATTGCCTTGCGGTATTCAACACTCGATGCATCATCAACAGCGTATCAAATCGCACATACCATATCCACGTGTCGTATGCACAGATATACCCGTATGATGCCACCGGGATGCACAATGGTTTGCCTATCTGCTGATTTATGCGTACTTTTGCATCAAAATACACACACACACAAAGACAACACCATGCCCGACAACAGCATACACCCGGACACCAACGGCCAGTTCAAAGAAGCGCTGAAGCGTTGCCGCGACATCTTTGCACGCAAACTGCAAGATTACGGCCCGTCATGGCGCATTATGCGCCCAGCCGCACTCACTGACCAACTATTAATCAAAGCCAAGCGCATACGCACACTCGAGACCACGGGCGTCAGCCATGTCGGAGAAGGTATATTGCCCGAATTTGTAGCTTTGGTCAACTACTCTATTGTCGGGACAATACAACTGCGCCACGGATACTCCGACCATAAAGATATGTCGTCAGACGAAGCTTTGGCCCTATATGACACCACTGCGGATGAAGCATTTACGCTTATGAAAGCCAAAAATCACGACTACGGCGAAGCATGGCGCATGATGCGTGTATTGTCATACACCGACCTCATCCTTACAAAGATTGAACGCATCAAAGAAATCGAGGATCACAACGGAATCACCTCCGTATCCGAAGGCATAGATGCCAACTATATGGACATACTCAACTACGCAATATTCGCAATCATCAAACTCACCGAAACACGCTGACCACAATGGCAGCTACCAAAACCGTATTACGTTTTTTGCGCCCAACGGGAGCACACACAACCGCAATCATCGTATGGATACTGCGCGTTATTGTGGGCGCAATATTTATATTCTCCGGATGGGTCAAAGCCGTTGATATCTGGGGTGGCACATACAAAATCGGCGAATATCTGAACGCATGGCACATAGCACTACCCGATAGCATCACCGCACTGGCAGCCGGAGCATTGGCCATAGCCGAATTTATGGCCGGCGTTATGATACTTCTCGGATGCTTCAGACGCATGGCCGTAAGAATTACCGCCATATTTATGGCGGCTATGACCATACTGACACTATATTTATGGATGGCCGACCCGGTCAAAGACTGCGGATGCTTCGGCGATGCCTTCATACTGTCCAACGCCGCTACATTCTGGAAAAACATCGTCATCGATGCCATGCTCGTTGTCCTATGGATAAATAACCACCGCGCCGGGGCGCTTATACATACACGCCTGCAATGGCTGGCAGTCATTACTACCGCAGCATTTATAGGATACATCGAGTATATTGGATACCGTATTCAACCCGTACAAGACTTTCGCGGATACGCTCCCGGCACTCTACTGGCTCGCGACGGCGACAATAACAGCGATGACAATATACGCTTCATATACGCCAAGGACGGCATCGAGCAATCCTTTGCCACTGACAGCATACCCGATGAAGACCTTGGATGGACATTTGTCCGGCGCGATACCGAAAGCGATAGCGATGACAAGACACTGACATTTTCCGCACCGGGAGGAGAGGATGTTACCGCCGATATCATATCCGGCGAAGGCACTCAGATCATACTCCTTGTTCCTAACCCGCAACGCTACGGACGCACTCGCAGCGCTATGGCCAATGAGTTGTATGGAGCACTTGCGGCCCACGGTGGTGATATGTTTGCCGTCGTAGGAGCCGATGATAGTACTGCTACGGTCTGGGCCGATGAGGTCCGCGCCCACTACCCCGTATATACCGCCGATGACACCGACATCAAGATGCTGGCACGCGGTAATGGCGCAATCGTATGTCTGCACAACGGACATATCGCATGGAAGCAGAACACATTGACACTTCCGCACGACCTGGGCGTCAGAGTCATGCAGGACGGAATGGCCGTATTGGACGACCCTGCATACATCGACACGTTGCACACGGAAGACTCCACACGTCATTCAGCCGAGATATACATACTCGTCTTGGCCGTTTTGATGACCATAACATTACCACCGGCCATCCGCAATAGGCTCAACGCTAAGGCAAAGTTGGACAAGGCCTCATAACTCATTTTACAGGCCGCTACAATCCCACATCATACCATCACAGCTATTGTCCATTACAAAAAAAAGCAGTAAATTTGCACTCTGATAGCGAGGCGGCCTCGTCTCCTCGCTTAAGACGACAAAAAGCAAATCCAAAACAACAAACCCACACAATAATGAGAAAGAATATTGTTGCCGGCAACTGGAAAATGAACACCACACTCAAGGCCGGCGTAGAACTTGCATCTCAAGTAGACAGCGCACTCAAAGATGTCACCCCCAAGTGTGATGTCATCATCTGCGTACCTTTCACTCACCTGGCTCCCGTAAACGCCATAATCACAAATAAAGGCAAACTCGGACTGGGTGCAGAGAACTGCGCCGACCACGTCAAAGGCGCTTATACCGGCGAAGTTTCCGCCGAGATGGTAGCCTCCACCGGCGCCACCTACGTCATCCTCGGCCACAGCGAACGCCGCCAGTACTATGGCGAAACCGCCGAAACCCTCCGCGAAAAAGTAGCCCTGGCACTCGCCAACGGCCTGACTCCCATATTCTGCATCGGTGAAGTTCTTGAAGAACGCGAAGCCGGCAAGCACTTCGATGTAGTTAAAGCCCAACTCGAAGACGGACTGTTCAACCTCTCCACCGAAGACTTCGGCAAAATCATCGTAGCATACGAACCCGTATGGGCCATCGGCACGGGTAAGACCGCCACAGCCGAGCAAGCCGAAGAAATCCACAAATACGTGCGTGGCGTCATCGCCGAAAAATACGGCAAAGAGGTAGCAGAAAACACCTCCATTCTCTATGGCGGTAGCTGCAAGCCCGGCAACGCCCGCGAGCTCTTTGCACAGCCCGACATCGATGGCGGCCTCATCGGCGGCGCAGCCCTCAAGTGCGAAGACTTCATGGGTATCGTCAACGCATTCTAATCGCAACAACACGACCATTAGCAAATTGTCCCCGAAGGCACACTATATGCCTCCGGGGACATATAGCTAAGAAATACCCCCCCCCCGCCGTTCAAGCGGCACACACCCACAACACCAAACAGCCACAGCCAATGAACACACGTCTGCGTATAATCACGATAGCATGCGCCACCCTTTGGACCACGATTTCCGTGGCTCAAACTCCGACTACAGCTACCGAACCCGACAGCGTCGACATCGTGCGCGAACTCAACAACTCGGGGCATATACACATCACCCAACCCGCAGAGCTACAACTGCGCTCAAACGCCACAGACGAAACCGCCGGCGACAACTCCGGTGTATCGCGTCCTCGCAGCGGCACAGGCTTCCGCGTAGAAGTCTTTGCAGACAACAACGTGCGCACCGCCAAGTCACGCGCTACAGCCAAACGTCGCAACCTGATGGCTCGCCTGCCGCAATATCGCGTGTATCTGACATTCCAATCCCCATACTGGCGCGTACGCGTGGGTGACTTCCGCACTCGCGGCGAAGCCGAAGGAGCACTGGCCGAAATACGGCGTATATTCCCTTCTTATTCGTCTGACCTGCGCATAGTACGCGACCGTATCAACAAATAATGAACCAGACCAACGACAACAAGCAACAGATCATACCGGACACCACGCCACAAGTAAACGAAATAGCCGCCCACATCCACCGCATCCTCGAACTATTGGGCGAAGACCCACAACGCGAAGGCTTGGTCAAGACGCCTATGCGCTACGCCAAAGCTCTATGGTTTCTCACCCAGGGCTATCGGCAGGACGCCGACGAGGTCATCAATCAGGCAATATTCGAATATGCCGGGTCAAAGATGATAGTCGTCAAGGACATCGAATTCTATTCGATGTGCGAACATCACATTCTGCCTTTCTTCGGCACAATGACCATAGGCTATATACCCAACGGCAAAATGGCCGGATTGAGCAAATTGGCTCGTCTTGTGAATGTATATGCCCGCCGCCTTCAAGTACAAGAAAGGCTGACAGCCCAAGTGTGCGCCAAAGTATCCGAAGCACTGGACGCTCGCGGTGTCATCGTGCACTGCAACGCACACCACTTGTGTATGAAGATGCGCGGCGTTGAAAAGCAGCAAGCCACCACCACAACGCTGGACTACTGCGGAGCATTCGCCGAAGACGCGGAACTGCGCCGCGAATTTTTAGATGCCATACATCAATAACGTGTAGTTAGACGAGTCGAAATACCACCCAAATAAAAAACGTACTACTGCACAAAACATGGGCCGACTTATAGCCATAGACTTCGGACGCAAGCGTTGCGGCATTGCCGTCACCGACCCCTTGAGACTTATTGCCAATCCGGTGGATACCATTCCCACGGCTCAATTGACGTCCTACATCAAAGCGTACATAGCGACCAATGACGTCGATGCCTTAGTCGTCGGGCTCCCCAAGCAGATGGACGGTACGCCCAGCGATTCGACACGCTACCTGACCCCGGCCATAAATCGTCTGCGCAAGGAAATAGCCCCCGTGCCCATAGTGTTCTACGACGAACGCTTCACTTCCGTATTGGCGCATAGGGCAATGATTGACGGCGGAATGTCCAAAATGGCACGACGCGACAAGGCTGTGGTCGACAAGATTTCGGCAGCAATAATCCTCAACGACTACCTATCCTCGGCTTCAGGCTCGTGTCAGAAACTGCATAATTAACAGCCGAGATAAGACGCCAAGAATACAACAATACAAATATACATACAATGACACTACCTATATACTTGTTGGGCCAGCCGGTGTTGCGCAAGCAATGCGAGGATATCACGCCCGAGTATCCTGAGTTGAAAAAACTCGTGGCCAATATGTTTGAGACTATGTATGCCAGCGAAGGCGTAGGCTTGGCCGCGCCACAGATAGGCCACGCCGACCGCATCGTTGTCATCGACGCTTCGCCCGTAGGCGATGTGTTTCCCGAATGCGTTGACCGCCGTATGACGCTCATCAACCCGCGCGTGACCATACTTGATGGCGAGAGCATAAGCCGCAGCGAAGGATGCCTCAGCCTCCCCGGCATAGCCGAAGACGTCAAACGCGTCGAACATATACGATTGCAATGGCTCGATGAGGACTTCAAGGAACACGATGAAGAAATCTCCGGATATCTGGCACGCATAGTTCAGCACGAATGCGACCATCTCGAGGGTAAAGTCTTCACCGACCACTTGTCCGCAATACGACGCCAACTGATACGCGGACGGCTCAACAATATTCTCTGCGGACGCGTACGCGTCGATTATCCGGTACGGTTTGCCAAGCCGCACCGCCGTTGATCACGCGAAGAAAAGGCCGAACGATTATCCCAGAATAAGCATAAGCGTGTCTTATAGGCACGAATAACACCCCCTCCTCCATACGATTCATCAACCACACAAAACACTCATACAATGGCTGACGACAAAAAAGTTATATTCTCTATGGTGGGCGTCTCCAAGACCTATCCGCCACAGAAACAAGTTCTGAAAAACATCTATCTATCCTTCTTTTATGGTGCAAAAATCGGCATCATCGGCCTTAATGGCTCCGGCAAGTCCACCTTGCTGAAGATTATTGCCGGTATTGATAAAGATTACCAAGGCGAAGTAGTGTTTTCGCCGGGATACACCGTCGGATACCTCGAGCAGGAGCCCAAACTCGACCCCGACAAAACCGTCATCGAGATTGTCCGCGAGGGCGTACAGCCAATAATGGACATGCTGGCCGAATTCGATGCCGTCAATAATGCTTTTGCCGACCCGGACGCCGACTTTGACGCCCTATTGGCACGTCAGGCCGAACTCCAAGACCGTCTCGATGCCGTAGGAGCTTGGGATATTGACAGCAAATTGGAGCGAGCTATGGATGCCCTGCAATGCCCGCCGGACAATCAGAAAGTGAACACTCTCAGCGGTGGCGAACGCCGTCGTGTGGCCTTGTGCCGCCTGCTGCTACAACAGCCTGATGTACTGCTACTTGACGAGCCCACCAACCACCTTGACGCCGAGTCTATTGACTGGCTTGAGCAGCATCTGCATCAGTATCCGGGTACCGTAATCGCCATAACTCACGACCGTTACTTCCTGGACCACGTGGCCGGATGGATACTCGAATTGGATCGCGGCGAAGGTATTCCCTGGAAAGGCAATTACTCATCGTGGCTTGACCAAAAGACCAAACGTATGGCTCTTGAAGAAAAGCAGGCGAGCAAACGCCGCAAGACCCTCGAGCGCGAACTCGAATGGGTACGTATGGCGCCCAAGGCACGCCAAGCCAAAGGCAAAGCACGTCTTGCCGGATACGACAGACTGCTCAACGAGGATCAAAAGCAAAAAGAGGAACGTCTCGAAATATTTATACCCAACGGACCGCGCCTCGGCAATAAAGTCATCGAAGCTCACGGACTGGCCAAATCTTACGGCAACAAGACATTGTTCAAAGGCCTGGAATTTATGCTTCCACCCAATGGAATTGTGGGCGTAATAGGCCCCAACGGTGCCGGAAAGACCACCCTCTTCCGCTTGATTATGGGTCAGGAGAAAGCCGATGCGGGTCAGTTCAGCGTCGGCGACACAGTGAAAATCGCCTACGTCGACCAGCGTCACCACGACCTATTGCCTGAAAAAACGGTATACGAAGTCATCAGTCAGGGCGTCGACAGCTTCCGCATGGGCGGTCGCGATGTCAATGCACGCGCCTACCTGAGCAAATTCAACTTCACCGGAGCCGACCAAGAAAAGAGAATCGGCGTACTGTCCGGCGGCGAGCGCAATCGTCTGCACCTGGCTATGGCGCTGAAAGAAGAAGGCAATGTCCTGCTGCTTGACGAGCCCACCAATGATATCGATGTCAACACCTTACGTGCTCTTGAGGAAGGTCTCGACGACTTTGCCGGATGCGCTGTCGTAGTCAGCCACGATCGCTGGTTCCTTGACCGCATCTGTACACATATCCTGTCTTTCGAAGGCGATGGGAAAGTCGTGTTCTACGAAGGTAGCTATAGCGACTACGAGGCATACAAACTCGCCCAAAACGATGGCAAGCCCCTACCCCGGCGTCGCTACCGCAAGCTTATGGAGTAATCCGCCTCAAGTGATTTCTGCCTTTCTAAGAAGGCAAACTACTATAAACCGAGGACGCGAAATTTAGGTTTCGCGTCCTCGGTTTATATTCTCGGCCCTGCACATCGGCGAGGCTGTATCCTCGCCGTAGCCCGACTCACGGTTTAGGCATACAGCATACCGGCAGCCACTTCTGCAGCCACAGATGCACCAAGGCTATTGGCTACGATAGCCAACGCAAAAGGGGTGGCAGCAGCGGGACCGTTACCCGTTACAAGGTTGTTGAGTGCCACCACTGGAGCATCCTTGCATATCGCATCGCCCTGAGCGCACATTGCTTCAAAGCCGGGGTAGCATGTCGTTTCACGATCTTTGAGTATGCCCAGCGGAGCGAGCACCACAGCCGGAGCGGCACATATTGCGGCAATCTTGCCTTTGGATGTATGATTGCGGAGCAGCTCGGTCAGTCCTGCATGCTCGTGCAGATTAGTAGCTCCAGGCATTCCGCCGGGAAGTATCAACCACTCGGCCCCTTCAAAATCACATTTGTCAAAAACAACATCGGCTGTTACTGTAACACCGTGTGCTCCGGTGGCATTTCGATCCGCGTTGATGGATACCGTCTTGACATCCATACCGGCGCGACGCATCACGTCCACCGTCGTAAGTGCTTCTATTTCCTCGAAGCCGTTGGCTAAAAATAAAAATGAACGCATAGTTTAATCAATATTTTATCTATTTAATATTTGACTTTATCGGTTATTGGTCAAAAAGTTGAGCGTATATCCGTTTCGGCCGGACATATTCGTTTTGCAAACTTCGGAAATAATTCGCAGACTTTTACTATTTTTGAGGAAAAAATTTTCAACCTGTATGCATACACGATATATCAGACACGCCACGCATGCCCTGACTATTGTCTTGGCTTCCGTAATCGTATTAGCTTCGTGCACTCATCAAAGACAATGGCGCCAAGCACAAGGCGCAGCCTGGGGTACGTCCTATCATATCACCTATTTCGGTGACCAAGCTTTGGACGACTCGGTAGTGGCCGTGATGCGCAATGTCGAATTGTCGCTGAGTCCCTTCGAACCTGCCTCAAACATCTCGCGTATCAACCGAGGCGAGACAGACGTTGCCGATAGCAATGTGCAGCGCGTATTTGCTCGTGCTATGGATATTTGGAAGTACTCGGGAGGATGCTTTGACCCGACAATAGCGCCGCTGGTCAACCTATGGGGGTTTGGAACTAAAGATTTCGAAGAAATACCCGATACGACAGCTGTGGCTGAAGCCTTACGCAGTGTCGGTATGAGCAAATGCCGTATCGATGCACAAGGGCATGTCATCAAAGGTCATAAGGAGACAACTTTCGATTTTTCGGCCATAACCAAAGGCTATGGCGTAGATTGTGTGGCACGGATGCTCGAACGTAACGGCGTGTCAGACTATATCGTCGAAATAGGTGGTGAAATTGTATGCCGCGGACATAATCCGCGCGGCATCGACTGGCAAGTACAAATCGATGAGCCCGTAGCAGACTCGGTGGTGACGCATCGCCGCTACAATATAATTCCGCTGAAGAATGCCGCGATGGCCACTTCCGGCAATTATCGTAACTTCCGAACTCTTCCGGATGGGCGTCGCGTCGGGCACACCATATCGCCTCTTACCGGCTATCCGCTAATGTCAACTACATTATCCGCTACCGTCATCGCCCCGGATTGTATGAGCGCCGATGCCTTGGCCACGGCTTGTATGGCTATGGACGCAGACAAAGCCTTAGCTATGATACATTCACTCGGTAAAGGCTACTCGGCAATGCTGATTGTAGATACGCCACAGGGATTACAAACCGTAAGCACTCACGACAAGTAAGGTGCCGTAGGCGCTTCCGGACACTTTGCCACCTGCTCGGGCGTTCCCTGAGCCAGAATTACGCCGCCATCGCGACCGCCCCCCGGACCCATGTCAATGATATAATCCGAAGCTCGCAGTACATCGGTGTTATGCTCAATGACAAGCACCGTATTGCCGCGGTCTACAAGGCGATTGAGTATAGCCAGCAAAGTATTAATATCCTCGAAATGCAGACCCGTAGTGGGTTCGTCCAATATGAAAAGTGTGCGCCCCGTGTCACGTCGTGCCAGCTCGGAGGCGAGTTTGACGCGCTGGTTTTCACCGCCACTGAGCGTCGACGAAGGCTGTCCCAGTTTGATGTACCCAAGGCCTATATCTTGCAGTACTTGTATTTTCTTCAATATGGACGGAATGCCGGTGAAAAATTCAACAGCCTGATTGATGGTCATATCCAGCACATCTGCAATACTCTTGCCTTTGTATCGCACCTCAAGGGTCTCGCGATTGTATCGTTTGCCGTGGCATACATCACACACGACATTGACATCGGGCAAGAAGTTCATCTCTATTGTACGGTAGCCATTGCCGCCGCATGCTTCGCATCGTCCTCCGCGTACGTTGAAAGAGAAGCGACCGGGCTTGTAGCCGCGTATCTTGGCTTCGGGCAAGGCAACAAAGAGGTTGCGTATGTCGCTGAAGACGCCGGTATATGTCGCCGGATTCGACCTCGGCGTCTTGCCCAGCGGCGACTGATCCACGGTGACCACCTTATCTATATTTTCGATGCCGACAATCTCGCCATACGGCAGCGGCTCGGTATGAGCGCGATAAAAGATGCCGCGCAAAGCAGCCTCCAATGTACCGTTGACCAGCGATGATTTACCACTTCCGCTGACGCCGCTGACACAAGTGAGCGTGCCCAGTGGAATGGTAAGCGTAACATCTTTGAGGTTATGTCCGGTACAGTGCGTAATCGTCAGTAAATTTCCATTGCCGGGACGACGCTTTTCGGGCATAAAAACGCTGCGTATTCCGTTAAGATATTGCGCCGTCAAGGTATCCGCTTTCTTCATCTGCTTGGGCGTACCTTGGAACACCACTCTTCCGCCACGGCGACCCCCACGAGGTCCAATGTCTACAATATAATCGGCCTCAGTCATAATATCTCGGTCGTGCTCGACGACAATGACCGAATTGCCCGCATCGCGCAACTTTTTCAGCGATGAGATCAGACGATGGTTGTCTCGTTGGTGCAATCCTATAGACGGCTCATCAAGTATGTATAGTACGTTCACAAGTTCGCTTCCCATTTGTGTGGCAAGGCGTATGCGCTGACTTTCGCCACCGCTGAGCGTTGCCGTTGCGCGGCCCAGTTGCAGATATTCCAGCCCGACATCCACCAAGAAGCGTAGGCGACTGCTGACTTCCTTGAGTATCTCAGCGCCTATGGTACGACGTGTCTTGTCCAATTTGTCTGGCAACGCTTGTGTCCATGCATATAAGTCCTTGATATCCATACGGCATAAGTCGGCAATGTTGCGGTCATCAATATAGTAACTGCGTGCCTCCATACACAGACGGTCGCCGTGACATTCGGGACATACCGTACGCGAGAGGAATTGTTCGCTCCAATGACGCGCTGCTGCTCCGGCATCCTCGTCCTGCTGCATCTCGATGTACTTTATAACACCTTCGTAAGGCGCAAAGTAGTTGGATGTGGACATCGTGTCATTGGAGATGGTAAGATGCTCGGTAGTGCCGTTGAGTATATCATTGATACATTCTTCGCTGAGCTCGCCCACGGGCGTGCGCAAGTCAAAGCCATAGCGTTTACAAATGGCCTCTATCTGCCAGAAAATCATCGTATTGTGATACTTGCCCAACGGCAGTATACCACCTGTATATATCGATGCCTTGGCATCAGGCATAATCTTGGCTCGGTCAACGAGGTTGATAGTGCCTATGCCTTTGCACGTGGGGCATGCGCCCTGCGGCGAGTTGAAGGAGAAATTGTGCGGTGCAGGTTCGCGATACGACAGTCCGGTCTCCGGATCCATCAATGACTGGCTATAATGCGACACCTTGTCTGTATCGGCATCATATATCATCATTTGACTATCGCCTTGTTTAAGAGCTGTTTCCACAGTGTCGCGCAGTCGTCCTTGATCCTTGGCGCTTACTTTCAGACGGTCTATAACCAGTTCGATTGAGTGATTCTTGTATCGGTCAAGCTTCATTCCGAAAACAATCTCGCGCATCTCGCCGTCTACGCGTACGTGTAAGTAGCCCTTCTTGCGCAATTGTTCAAAGAGCTCTTTGTAATGTCCCTTGCGGTTGAATACCAAAGGTGCAAGAATATAGATCTTGTGCCCGTCATATTGGTTGAGCACGAGTTCTACGATTTTTTCGCGCGAGTACTTGACCATAGGACGCCCCGAAAGATAGCTGCGAGCTTCGCCCACGCGTGCATACAGCAGGCGCAGGAAGTCGTAAATCTCGGTGGTGGTTCCGACGGTGCTTCGCGGATTGCGGTTGACGGTCTTTTGCTCGATGGATATAACCGGGCTTAGTCCCGTAATTCGGTCGACATCCGGGCGTTCGAGGTTGCCTATAAGGTTGCGTGCGTATGCCGAGAAGGTCTCGATATAACGGCGCTGTCCCTCTGCATATATCGTATCAAAAGCCAAAGAGGACTTGCCGCTGCCGCTTAGTCCGGTGATGACGGTAAGCGTGTTCCGCGGAATGGTTACGTCAATGTTCTGCAGATTGTTGACGCGAGCGCCGGTGACGGTCAGCACTCCTGCTCCATCATCGCCGACAGTATCAACAGCATCGGAAGTTTTGGCGGCGAAACCGACCTTAGAAGCAGCATCAGCCGAAGCTGCGGGAGTCGTAATCTCGGAATCTGTTTGCAACGCTGTCGCTTTAATTTTTTTAGTATCTTTATTTGTCTTGGTCATTGTTGTTTAAGCCAGCGTTGGTTGTACACTTTCACATGGGATGTAGAACGGCGCAGCGAAGAGGCCTTTGGTATTTTGACGGTATAAGTTTTGCCGTCTTTATTGGTGAGGACTTTGGCTCGTATCCACGGATTGGCTTCGCGTAGTTGCGCGTAAGTGATGCCGTAGTCCTGTGCCCATGCAGGCCAGTCTTCAACAGCTCCGCTGACCGTTTCTTCGGTATATTCAATAGGTTGGTAAAGCTGGTCGGCACGAAGATCGAACCCGAAAGTGGGGGCATTTTCCATCACTGCTTTCATGGCCATAATGCGGAATACATAACGTGAAGTTTCGTCTGTCAAGTACAAGTCAAAGGATGTATCGACGCCCTGCTTGGACAACTCGCCGGAGATGCGCCCCATACCACCATTATAGGAAGCCATCACGCTTTCCCAATTGCCGTAGCGTGTGTATGCCGATTTGAGGTATCTACACGCGGCAGCCGTGGCCTTTTCCAGATTGTAGCGCTCGTCCACCTCATCGGATACTTCGAGCCCGTATTGGCGAGCCGTTGTCGGAATAAACTGCCAAATTCCGGCTGCTTTAGCTCCGGAATAGGCTCGAGGATTGAGATAACTCTCAACGCACGCCAGATATAAAAGGTCTTCGGGGACACCATTGGCACGCAATATGGGCGCCATTACGGGGAAATACTTGTTGGCTCGCTTGATTGTCAGCAAGGTATTGCCGTGGCCGTATACCAGTGATGTGAGTTCGCGGTCCATACGCTCGAACATATCTTCGCGGTCAAGATCAACTTGGACGCCTGCAAATGTCATAGTCTTAGGCACTTCGGGATTAGGCACCGTGACAAAGGTCGATGCTTTAGCCTTGTGTCGGTGTGTATGCGTATGCTCAGCCGCAGCAGCCGTTATCGGCAACATCGCAAGCGCGGTTACGACAAGTATTGTGTGTATGTTCATATTCTTAATAAGATATTATATCAAAAGCAAATATGCGCCGAAGTACGACTCGGCACATCTGTTTAAAAACTAATGAGCTGCATTATGATACCAAGCCGACGCATTGATGTAATTGACTCCGTTATTCGGCACATGCCGAGTATATATGGATACGAATATATGGAAATGCGCAGCCTGCAAAAGCACTATGTAGCAGGGTTCATTCACCACCGCCTTCGGTAGTACCACCGATGGCACGGCGTGTGTTGATAATGTTTATATCGCCGGATAGATTGTATTTCTTACCATCGGCACCACGAGCGCGTATCACATAAAAATACACGCCGTTGGGCACAAATTTGCCTTTGTATTTTCCGTCCCACCCTTGCGAAGGATGTGTCAGTGTAGCCATCTTTGTACCCCAGCGATTGAATATGTTGCACTCGAAAGATGTAATGGAGGTGTAGCTGACCTTCCAAATGTCATTGACACCATCCTCATTGGCCGGAGAGAAGGCATTGGGACACAGCAGACGCGATGCGCCTATAGATACCTCGTAAGTGTCGCTGTACCATGCGCAAGTACCGGCGGCATTGTCAGCCATAAAGCGGACGTATATTGTGCCTTCTTCGTCAAAGGTGTGAGTCAGTTCCAATTCGCTGTAGCGGTCAAATACATCGCTGAATTCGGGGTCACGACTCATTTGCCATTCGCGGAAAATGGCCGCATCGGATACGGCGGCCTTAAAGGTGATAACCGCCGGGGCACTGCCGCCTAAAGCTCCTCCATCCTGATTTTTTATCTGATTGTCAACATCTTCCTGATCCTGCGTGGCTGAGGTATGCGCTTCCACAGCTATGGCTGTCACCGAAGGCGTGGACACCTGCTGTGCCATATTCCAAGCGCGCAGAAAACGATCTCCCGAGAGCGTCACCTCCGTGTCACACAACGGTGCATCTATATACATAGCGTCAGACAATGCATCAAAGGACTTTGTGATAGTAGTCTGCACGTATGTCTCCGAGGCCTCGTCCCATGACAGCGAACGATACTCTGCCGTGATTTCGCGACTCAGATGCAGAGGGCGTGATGTTGTGCTGTAATAGGTAATAGTCTCGCCCGTACCGACAGCCGCAAGTGCCGTTCGATCGCACGCGGACATCTCGGCATTAATGCCTACGCCCTTCAAATCAAGACGATGACGGTCGTAGTTGACCACCCACCAAGCGTGCAGACGACCTCCGTCATTGACCACAAATCCACTATCGTCCGGTCCTATAGTCCACGTGTATGTAGACCCGTCTCGTTGCACGCCGGTGACTTCCGAGGCGTACGCAATACCGTCTGCACCATAACGCTGCACCTGTACGATATTAGCGGATGCATCTGCAACATAAGATGCCGTAGCCGTACCCGCAGCATTATCTATGACGTATACACCATGGAGATCGGAAGTGGACGCGTCGATGCGCACAGCCGACAGGTTGATATCGCCAAATGAGAGCGTTGTAGCCGCCTGTGCATCGCTGACGCTGCCGCCAAGCAACATCATCGCAATGATTTGTATGGTGATGGTATGCTTCATTTTGTATGCTATATGTGTACTTGTACAAAGTTACGCATTTATCGTCAATCACAAAAATAAAAAATATTCGTACCTTTGCCTCCGAATGGCACGTATCGTACACATCAACACCGTAGCGGACACTTTTACGGGGGTCGGCAGCGTCATAGCCTCCTTAGCCGCATGTCAACGGCGACAAGGGTTCGATGTAAGTATCGCAGCGGGATATGTACGCCCGAAATTCGGAACTTTTGCAGACTACGTTATGTGCGGACGCATACGGCACGCCTTTGCGGCCTTGGAGGCTCGTATGCGCGCCAACGACGGCCGCTTGTGCCGTCGTGCCACAAAGCGTCTGATAAAGTGGCTCGACAGCCTCGGAGATGTCGCAGTACTTCACTTGCACAACATGCACGGATATTATATCAATGTGCCTGCACTTATGGCTTGGGCTTGGCTGCACAAGGTACGCACAGTGGTAACAATGCACGACCATTGGTGGTGTACCGGACGATGTGCCTATATTCCAAGCGGATGCGAAGACGACTGCTATAAATGCAAACACCCGGATATATACCCTGCTACAGAGTTGCATTTCGGAGGCTATGCCTACGAAGAGCGGTTCAGGCGTAATTGTTTTGTTCGCAAGATGGTCGCTTCATCGGCTCTATTTGTTGCTCCGTCTGACACTGTTGCAAAAATCGCACACGACAGGCTTCGCATTCACGTGGACGTTATTCGTAACGGCATAGACGACACCCTGTTCTATCCCACAAAAGAGATACACGCCCCCTCACCCGGGGTACACGTCATTGCTGTTGCCGCCACGTGGACGCCGGTCAAAGGCCCTGACATTCTCCGGTCGGTGGCTTCAGCCTTGCCGGATGGGTGGAAGTTGACAGTCGTGGGCAAAAATGCGCCGATAGGCATCTCGCCGCGAGTCTCTATAAGGAGCGAGGAGACGCCGAACGGAATGGCTGAGTTGTACCGCGATGTAGATGTCCTGCTTAGCACAGCCACAGCCGAAGCCTTTGGAATGACCATCGCTGAAGCTATGGCCTGCGGCATACCCGCCGTGGTCAACAGCTCAACTGCGACAGCCGAACAAATCAAAGACGGCGTCAACGGCTACGCCATAACCATGAATGCCGAACATCCCAAAGCGATAATTGAAGCAATAGGTCGTGCCGCACTATTACGCTCGACGCATTCACTGACAACACTGACTGCCGAGCACATGGCTCGCGAATATGCCAAATTGTACGGACTATGACCTTTCCCGGAATATAAGGACGCTGACCATACCTGCGCCTCATTTCGGTCGGGAAATTGGCTTGACTGATATTGTTCCGGTTTTATAAATTCTTTGTATATTTGCACAAACCAACACCCACAGCACAATGAACAATTTCACATATTACGCACCCACAGCCTACACTTTCGGCAAGGGCGCAGAGAAGCAAGCAGGCGCGCTCAGTGCTCGCCATTTAGGCAATAAAGTACTCATCGTTATCGGTGGCGGCAGCGTGCGTCGCAGCGGCTTGCTGGACATCGTGACAGCCTCGCTTACCGAAGCCGGCGTCGCATACGACATTTTGGAAGGCATACGTCCCAATCCCGTAGACGGACCTGTGCGCCGCGGCATCGAGATTGTGCGCAACGGCAATTTCACCGGACTGCTGGCCGTAGGCGGTGGCAGCGTCATCGATACAGCCAAAGCCATAGCATTAGGCGCACTCTATGACGGCGATTTTTGGGACTTCTACTGCGGCAAAACCAAACCCGAGCGTGCCCTACCCGTAGGCGTAGTGCTCACCATACCGGCTGCCGGGAGCGAAGGATCAGGCAATTCGGTAATTACACTCGAGTCGGAGGGGCGCAAAATCTCGTTGCGCACCGACTACGTCATTCGCCCGCGCTTTGCACTGCTCAACCCCGAATGGACATTTACACTACCGCAGCAGCAGACAGCTGCCGGAATCGCGGATATGATGGCGCACATATTCGAACGCTATTTCTCGCCCACGGAAGATGTTGAGGTGACAGACCGCGTGTCCGAAGGCATTTTGCGTGCCATCATGGCCGAAGCGCCCAAAGTCGTGGCCAATCCGAAAGATTATCAGGCACGCGCCAATATCATGTGGTGCGGAACATTGGCACATAACGGAGTCTGCGGTTGCGGCCGCACCGAAGACTGGTCGTCGCACGCCATGGAGCACGAAATATCGGCATTATATGGCGTCACACACGGCGCCGGATTGGCTGTGGTATTCCCGGCCTTCATGACTTATATGGCTATGCATAAGCCTTGGCGCGTCACTCAAATGGCTCGCCGTGTCTTCGATGTAGATATATGCGACGACGTGGCCGCCGCAATGGAAGGCATACATCGTCTACGTGCTTTCTGGAGTTCTCTTGGCCTGCCGCTGACGTTAGGCGACCTTGGCATAGACAATCCGGACATCAACACGATGGTCACCAAGCTGCACCAGAACAAAGGTGCATTGCTCGGTGCATACCTGCCGTTGGACTGCAACGCCACGCGCGAAATCTATCAATTGATGAAATAACAGCAGACGACACAAAACGCCAACGTCACAAACGACGCACATTATGTCCAAAGTTTTGAAAAATATGCGCGTGGTCGCCAACCGACGATTGACACCTACATTGTCGCTACTGACACTCGTGACAGACGACGGAGAAGCGCTGCCTGAAATTGCACCGGGGCAGTTTGTCCAGATTGACATACCCGATAGTAAATCGACTTTTCTGCGCCGCCCCATCTCGATATGCGATGTCACGGGCAATGGCGGCATTGTCTTGATGGTACGCGATGCCGGCGCAGGCACGCACGCGCTATGCCAATGCCGTCCGGATAGTATTCTCAGTGTCTTGCTACCCCTGGGAGGCGGAACATTCCCTACCGATCTGCCGGAATACAGCCGCGTGCTGCTTGTCGGCGGAGGTGTCGGCGTAGCGCCTTTACTGTATTATGCCAAGACACTTGCAGCCAAAGGCATAAGCGTTGAATTTGTCCTTGGCGGACGGTCAATCTCAGACTTACCTATGGCTACGGACTATGCCTCCGTAGCCCCGGTACATATCACTACCGATGACGGTTCGGCCGGCGTACACGGTGTAGTCACTTCGCATCCGAGGTTGGCCGAAGCTCAAGAAGACACTCTTTGGGCCGTATGCGGACCGATGCCGATGATGAAGGCTGTTGCCTCGCTCGCTCGAGACAAGGGCATACGCTGCCTCGTATCGCTCGAAAACACTATGGCTTGCGGCGTAGGCGCCTGTCTCTGCTGCGTCACACCTGACGCCGATGGCAACCACATGTGCGTATGCACCGCCGGCCCGGTATTTGACACAAACACATTAAATTGGAACGAATGATGGCTCTCGACAAAGCATTTATGCCCGACCTGCATACAAACATAGGCGGGCTCACACTTGCCAATCCGGTGATGACAGCCTCCGGCACTTTCGGTTATGGATTCGAGTATGCGGACATAGTCGACACATCGCGTCTTGGCGCCATCATCGTAAAGGGCACAACCATAACCGCGCGTAACGGCAATGCTTACCCGCGTATGGCCGAGACACCCTCGGGGATGTTGAATGCCGTAGGTCTGCAAAACAAGGGCGTAGACTTCTTTGTACGCCATATTTACCCCGGTGTACGCACCCTCAGTTCACCGATTATTGTAAATGTCTCGGGTGCAACCATAGATGATTACGTAGCAGTCTGTCAACAGCTTGCGCCACTGGAAGGCATCGCTGCCGTAGAGGTCAACATCTCGTGTCCCAACGTGCGTCAGGGCGGAATGGCCTTTGGCACTACGTGCGAAGGAGCGGCGGCCGTCACCGCTGCCGTACGCCGTGCATGGCCCCGCACACTCATTGTCAAGCTATCACCCAACGTCACGGATATCACAGAAATAGCGCGTGCCGTTGAAGCCGAAGGCGCCGATAGCGTATCTCTCACCAACACCTTTCTAGGTATGGCCATAGAAGTGGAACATCAACGCCCGGTATTATCTACCATTACCGGCGGCCTCTCCGGCCCGGCTATACGCCCGATAGCATTGCGTATGGTCTGGCAAACGGCACATGCTGTCAAGATTCCCGTAATAGGAATCGGTGGCATCGACAGTGCCGATGCAGCTTTGCAGTTTATTATGGCCGGTGCCGCAGCAGTGGAAGTCGGTACAGCCAATTTCACCGACCCGTCAGCAACGATGCACATTTTGGATGGCATAACCGAATATATGTGTCGTCACGGCATTGCCTCGCTTGCCGAAATACGCGGCATCATCTAAATCTTAACGGCCGACATCCGAGCCACACAATATTCGAGGCCGCTGCTTTACATTCCGGCACAGAAACTGCCGCATCATCGTGGCGCAGACAAATCTTAAGAAACAATATACTCCTTAGCTCCGTCGTATCAAATCTAAGCATCATCTCATTTCGTATTCAGTCGTTACACGCACAGTTGCATACCGGGATATTTAATTCTATAAACCGGTTTACATGCTCATTAAATTCTATCCACAGTTTCACCAAATTCCATCGGTCTGCAAATATGTCAATATCTTTATATATGGCAAATTTCAATGTCAATGTCTGCGGATGAAAATATCCGAGGCTCTTAAAGTTCAAGTAGGGCTGCCAAGTAAATATCTTATTAAGATCAAAATCTTCAAAATAATCGCAAGCCGATAGTATTGTGCGTGGAACCGAGAACTTATGGACCTCAAGTGGTGGAATAGCGGTAAAACTATACCAAAGACTTCCTGAATTAACAACTGCATTATCACCGTATCTAATGAGATCGCTAAGGCCTGCTGACAGATAGGGCTTTATCGGCAAAAACGATATGGCGAATCTATCTGTGTTATAGCTATATCGGCGTAGGTATTTGGCTTCTGCCAAACAATACCCATAATATTTTTTTAAATATGTATCGAATACATAAATAGTGTCATTTGAATTGTTTGATACCTCAACATACAATGAATCATTGGCATAAAGCACTTTCCCGGAGACTCCGCTATTTGTGGTTTTTGCCACACCTACTATAGTGCAGAAAAACGCAGCTGCGACAAAGATCAATGTTCTGCAGTTTATACATTCGCTATCTTTTTCTTTCATTGTGATTTGTGTCATATCTTCGTTTTGGTAATCCTAATATTTTTCGCGCCTTATTATTGAAATCTATGACTTTATCTTGTGTCTTGCCTGCATTTAACACATGTCCTATTTCGTGCGAAATCATATCCGGTACATTCAACAGAACATCTACTATTTCTGTTCTTGCGCCAAGACTAAGGTTAGACCAATCTCCATAGTAAGCATCCGTTACGGCTTCAACTTGTGTACTGGTCGCATCCGGATCAATTAGTATAATGTTTGAGCTAACATCAAACTCTTTTTCAATAGCCTCTGCCTGGAGGATTGTAAATGCGCCGCCACCATCAGATGTATTGATTTTGACGTCATTACCATTCTTATCCTTTATTGTGATGCTTTTGCCAAAAGATATCGTGGTATTTTCTTTGCTATCCATAACTTTACGAAGACCATCCAGTATGTTCTTTTGGTCTCGAGATAATCCTTTTGTATCTCCATTGTACTTTAATTGGCCGTCACTATTAAAGCTGAAGTTTCCGGCTTTATCATTAAATAATTTTGCCATCGCTTCATAAAATTTTGTCTGATCTTCCACACTTACGATAGTTATTACACCGCCGGTTTCATCGGTATATCTGATTGGATTGCAGGCGAAGGAGCAGTAAGGAGAAAGATGCGGATATCGTTCTGCATATGGATCCATTGAGCTCCAATATTGTACTATAGATACATATTTTCGCAATGGATATTCGTAGGTTCGTGGCACAAGGTCAAGCCTCTTGTTATGAAATAGATATGGATTAAGCGTTGCATTGCTTTCATTCGATATTATCGCCGTAGCATCCGTCTTCTGTCCGGCAACGGAGATGCCGAGGACGGCGGAGGCGGAGGGATCGCGGTGGGGCTCGCCGTAGGGGTAATAGGTGGTGGATTGGACGAGGGCGCCGTCTGAACGGATGACGGCGATGTTGCTGCCGAGGTAGTCGGTGATGTAGTAGTGGGGTGTCAACTGCCCATCGAAGTAGCCGCCGGCGAAGCGTAGCATCTCCAACGTGTCGGCGGCGGAGTTGCCCTCGCCGCCGCGAAGCACGTGGCCGTCGCCACTGTACGCGCGTATCGAAGTACGCCGTGTGCGCCCGGGAAGCGCACCGGCTGAGACAGGCGCCACCGCCATCTCGTAGGACGTGTACAGGTGATTGCCCAGTGAGTCCCAGCCCAAACGCTGTCGGTGGCCGCCTTCAATGTCGTACTGCATCGGGTGGCCATCGGCATTCCAGCGAGTGTACAGCAGTCCGCGCGAGGCGTCCGACACCATGTCGCCGGCCTTGTTGTACGACAGCTCGAACTCACCGTTGGCGTGCAGTCCGGTGACGCCGTCGAACGGCAAAGCCTCGGTTATGGCTGTGACGTTGCTCAGTCGGTTGCCTTCGTAGCTGCAAGCCAGCTCGTCAAGCGTGCCGAAGGTCTCAACGCGGTCGAAGTCGCTGACGGCGTCAACAACGCCGTAGCGCACGATATTGGTCGTATTGCCGCGTAGGTCGTAATCGTAATATACCGAGAAGTCGGGCACGCGGTTTCTCTCGACGGCGGGTCTGTCCGCCAATCCTTCTGCCGGAGTGAACACGGCGGAGGTCAGGCGGTTGAGCGCGTCATATGTGTACGTATAACTACCCTCGTCCCACACGCGTTTGGAGATATTGCCGTTGAAGCACGACGCGTATTCCAGCGTGTAGCCAAGAGCCGTTTGTCGGGCTGTCGCAGAGGTGTTTGTCCCCGTGCCGTATGTCGTTTGCTGAGATACCGGCCACGAGTGTACATCGTAGGCATACTCGGTGACTGCCGCATCACCGTGGCTCAGCCGTGCAAGCCGCCCTATGGCGTCATACTCGCGCCGGATGACCGCTGTTGCCCATCGCGGCGAGGCGGCGGGGCTTGCATCATCGGCGGCCTGTACCGCAGCCGATTCCAATCCCGGCACAGGCACCGCCTTGTCCACGCGTATGGTCGTAGAGGTCGGGCGTCCGCAGTTGTCGTAGGCGTATTCTTCCTCCATATTAGGCAGGTATGGCTCCGTGTAAGTATATGTGCGCGAGGCGATAGTGCCATCGTAGTTGTACGCGGTGCAGCGTCGCCCGGAGTTGTAGCCCGTGGCATAACGCTGAACCTCGCGGCCCTCGCTATCGTAATAGTACACCTCGTGGCCGCTGCCGGTGTACATGCCTGTCAGCAGCCCGGTGGCGGAGGCGTGGGATGCAGCTGTGGCGTCCACCTCGAAGGCGAACTCCGCGCCGAGGCCGCGCAAGGCGACAAAGCGGTAGTCGTCGTAGTATTTTGCCCACACCACGTCACCGGGCCAAGCCGTCGGGACGGGCGTCAGGGCGTAGCCGCCGCGGTCGTATTCGTCGGCTGCCGTCGTCAGCGAGGCCGTGCGGCATACAGATGCAAATTCCGCTATCTCGCTATCCATCATTCCGCAGCGGAACTTGGCGACCTGTCGGCCGCAGCCGTCGTAGACATACAAATGCCAGGTGTCATTCGCGAGGCGTCCGTCGCGTTCGGCGACGATGCGCCCTGCCGGGTCGTAGCGATACTCGGCAACAGCGAACTCTGCAAACGATATTAGCTGCATATCCTGCTTCAGCATAAACATGGATAAATTACAAACAACCTTTTAATTAGCGCCTTGGGGTTCGGCCCATTCACCATTCATAAGCCTGAATTTATATCCATCCTGCGTCCTGATGATTTTTACCTCATAAGGATCAAATTCACCCCAATATAATTTTGTAATATCATTGGTAATTTTTACCACGATAGTATCCCCCTTTGTTCTCATTTTTAAGTATGACTCGGCATCCTCACCAAAAAAAACAGTTTTAGAGCCAACGCGGCAAAAGCCTCTCAACCTGGAGTCAAGCCCTTGATTGTCAATTTTGAGGTTTTTAATAGCCCAAACAGCTCCCACTAAATTAGTCGTAGTGTCACACGCATACATTGATTTAGTGGAGAAAACCATCCATGTAAACGGCTTAGAATTGTGCGCTTCAAGTGCCGGAATAGCTCTATGTATTGCCTCATATATTGTAGAGTCTAAAATAACCTCCGGAATTCGTCGTATTCTATATTTATGTTTGGACTTAGGTCGAGACGTTGCCATAGCCGACATACTAAATATCAGCACAATAGCAACAGCAAAATAGTGCCATACGGTTTTATTTCGGCAATATGCCGTACTCGTTAATTGCACCCTGTGTCGGTTGCTTGTCTTTTGGTGAATATTCATAATATTTGGGTGTTATGTTTGAATTTGCGTCTTTTTCAAAAAATAAAATCTTATGTTTGATATGGTATCCCAGTATACATTCAATGCCGTATGCTATTTTATAATCTCCATTCCAATCGCTTGGCTCCGGAGACCCAAAATGGTTGTGAATTTTCTCTCGTAAGTGATAACCATATCGCAGCTGATTCATGAACAAGAACATTGCAGCGCCATCGGCATCTTCCTCATTCGTTGTCGTTATGAAGTTTGAGGAGTTTTTGCCATCTCCGACAAGTATGCGTCCCCATTCCACTTTGGTGTGGGATGCGAGAAACTCGTGTATGATCCTGCCGTTTTCATCGCCCATAACTCTCATCACAGTGTACAACGGCGTTATCTTGCCCGAATAAGTGTTGTGGGATTGGATGGTGCGGTATTTCATTTTCGGAGACTCATCGATTGTTCCATCGTCATTCTTAACTTGGATCATGTCATATTTCTTGTTCTTTTGACTGTAGAGCAAGTATCCTCGGCTGTCATACACTAAGACGTCATTACCTGTCGGGTCTACATAAACGATAGGGTTGCACATGCAAAAAGCATAGGGTGAAAATGATGGGTAATTCTCGGCGTGTTTGTCCATGCTATTGAATCGGGTCTCGGAGGGGACGCTCATGCGGGCGCCGTAGATGTACTCGCGCAGACCGTCGCGGCGGACATACTCCTTGCCGCCGTAAAGATAAGGATTGGAGAATGTGGATGCGGTGGCGGAATCGCTTGATGCGGAAGCCGTGGCAGACATTGGCAGGGCGGGTTCGGAGATGCCGAAGCCGGCGGAGGCGGTGGGGTCGCGGTGAGGCTCGCCGTAGGGATAGTAGGTGGCGGATTGGACGAGGGTGCCGTTTTCGTCTATGACGGCGATGTTGCTGCCGAGGTAGTCAGTGACGTAGTAGTGCGGCACGAGGTCGGCGTCGAAGTAGCCGCCGGCGAAGCGGATCATCTCCAAGGTGTCGGCCGCGGAATTGCCGGCGCCGCCGCGCAAGACGTGCCCGTCACCGCTGTACGCGCGCACGGACGTGCGGCGCGTACGCCCGGGAAGCGCACCTGTGGAGACAGGTGTCACCGCCGTCTCGTAGGATGTATACAGGTGGTTGCCGAAGGCGTCCCAATGCAGATATTGTCGGTGGCCGCCCTCGAGGTCGTACTGCATCGGGTGGCCATCGGCATTCCAGCGAGTGTACAGCAGTCCGCGCGAGGCGTCCGACACCATGTCGCCGGCCTTGTTGTATGTCAGCTCGAACTCGCCGTCGGCGTGCAGCCCGGTGACGCCGTCGAAAGGCAACGCATCGGTTATGGCTGAGATGTTGCACAGTTGATTGCCGTCGTATGCGCATGACAGCTCGTCAAGCGTCCCGAAGGTCTCCACGCGGTCGAAGTCGCTGACGGCGTCAACAACGCCGTAGCGTACAACGTTGGTCGTATTGCCGCGCAGGTCGTAATCGTAATATACCGAGAAGTCGGGCACGCGGTTTCTCTCGATGCCGGGTCTGTCCGCCAATCCTTCTGCCGGAGTGAACACGGCGGAGGTCAGGCGGTTGAGCGCGTCATATGTGTATGTGTAGCGGCCCTCGTCCCACGTGCGTTTGTCAGCAGAGGTGATGTGCCCACTATTGTCTTTGGCGTGAACGGCAATATTCCACTGTGTGCACAACGGCATGTAAGACGCGTTGCACATCAAGTGTGACATTTGCCGTGGATTGTCTCCTCGCATAATCCTACCAAATAGCAGCGCTGTTATTTGTCCCAGTAATCCGGATATATCACCTTGTATCCGTCAGCAGACCGCACAATTCTAATCACATCCGGATCAAAATCACAAATGTGTACGATTTTTGCATTTAGATACTTGATGGTAATATATTTCGGATTTCTAATTTTCTTGACATACGGCGCGGTCGTATCACTGAAGAAAACAGTCTTTTCCCCAATTTTGCAAAAGCCGCCCTCAAAACAATAAAGATTGTGGTTCTCGAATCTGCTGTCATCAATAGCCCAAACAGCCCCGACTAAGTTTTCTGTTGTATCCGAATAGCCCGAAAAGAAATCTTTTGATGAAAAACGCATCCAAGAAAACGGCCTGTAACTATGTGCTTCAAGCGCCGGGATGACCTCTTGCAATAACACATAGCGTATTGCGGAATCCACGGCAACCTCCGGAATGTGTCGTATTTCGTATTTGCTTTTAGGCCTTTGCTTTGCAATAGCTGATAGGCCAAGCATAAGCACTACTACAACGGCACACACGTGCTGTAATTTTTTAGTTTGGTAATTTCCCATATTTGTCTATTATTGTTTGTGCCGGACGGGCGTCCTTAGAAAAAAATTCATAATATGAGGGGATATTTGAGTCTCTATCAAAAAAAAGAATCTTGTGTTTGATGTGATACCCTAATATGCACTCTATGGCGTATGATGTAGGATAATCTCCGTCCTCTCCATCCTCATCACTTGGCAGAGGCGATTTGAAATGATTATGGATTCGTTCTCTTATATAGTATCCGAACTGGAGTTTATAATTAAACAAGAACAGACCGGCTCTTTCTTCCCCAGCTTCATTAGAGGTCGTTATGAAGTTTGTGGAATTCTTGCTATTTCCGACAAGCGTGCGACCCCATTCCACATTGGTGCGGGATGCAAGGAACTCGTGTATGATTCTGCCATTTTCATCGCCTTTGACTTTCATTACATTGTACCAACCGCCTTTACCATCACCATATTTTCTTGTAGATTGAATTGTCCCGTATTTCATTTCCGGGGAATCGTCGATTGTGCCATCGTCATTCTTAACCTGAACCATATCTCGTTCCTTGTCCTTTTGACGGTAGAGCAAGTGCCCCTGGCTGTCATACACGAAGACGTCATTTCCTGTCGGGTCTACATAAACGATAGGATTGCACATGCAAAAAGCATAAGGTGAAAATGATGGGTAATTCTCGGCATGTTTGTCCATGCTATTGAATCGTGTCTCGGAGGGGACGCTCATGCGGGCGCCGTAGATGTACTCGCGCAGACCGTCGCGGCGGACATACTCCTTGCCGCCGTAAAGATAAGGATTGGAGAATGTGGATGCGGTGGCGGAATCGCTTGATGCGGAAGCCGTGGCAGACATTGGCAGGGCGGGTTCGGAGATGCCGAAGCCGGCGGAGGCGGTGGGGTCGCGGTGAGGCTCGCCGTAAGGATAGTAGGTGGCGGACTGGACGAGGATGCCGTCGGCGCGGATGACGGCGGTGTTGCTGCCAAGGTAGTCGGCGACGTAGTAGTGGGGGACGAGGTTGGCGTCGAAATAGCCGCCGGCGAAGCGGATCATCTCCAGCGTGTCGGCCGCGAAATTGCCGGCGCCGCCGCGCAGCACGTGTCCATCACCACTGTACGCACGTATCGAAGTGCGGCGCGTACGCCCGGGAAGGCTGCCGGCGGAAACGGGTGCTACAGCCGTCTCGTAGGATGTGTACAGGTGGTTGCCGAAGGCGTCCCAACCCAAACGCTGTCGGTGGCCGCCCTCAGTGTCGTACTGCATCGGGTGGCCGTCGGCATTCCAACGCGTGTACAGCAGCCCGCGCGAGGCGTCCGACACCATGTCGCCGGCATCATTGTATGTCAGCTCGAACTCGCCGTCGGCGTGCAGTCCGGTGACGCCGTCGAAAGGCAACGCATCGGTTATGGCTGAGATGTTGCACAGTTGATTGCCGTCGTATGCGCATGACAGCTCGTCAAGCGTCCCGAAGGTCTCCACGCGGTCGAAGTCGCTGACGGCGTCAACAACGCCGTAGCGTACAACGTTGGTCGTATTGCCGCGCAGGTCGTAATCGTAATATACCGAGAAGTCGGGCACGCGGTTTCTCTCGATGCCTGGCCTGTCTGCAAGCCCCTCGGCCGGGGTGAACACGGCGGAGGCCAGGCGGTTGAGCGCGTCATACGTGTACGCGTAGCTGCCCTCGTCCCACGTGCGCCGTGCGATATTGCCGTTGTAGCACGGCGCGTATTCCAGTGTGTAGCCAAGAGCCGTTTGTCGGGCTGTCGCAGAGGTGTTTGTCGCCGTACCGTATGTCGTGTATTGCGACACGGGCCACGAATGGACATCGTAGGCATACTCGGTGACTGCCGCATCGCCGTGGCTCAGCCGTGTAAGCCGCCCTATGGCGTCATACTCGCGCCGGATGACCGCTGTTGCCCATCGCGCCGAGGCGGCGGGGCTTGCATCATCGGCGGCCTGTACCGCAGCCGATTCCAATCCCGGCACAGGCACCGCCTTGTCCACGCGTATGGTCGTAGAGGTCGGGCGTCCGCAGTTGTCGTAGGCGTATTCTTCCTCCATATTAGGCAGGTATGGCTCCGTGTAAGTATATGTGCGCGAGGCGATAGTGCCATCGTAGTTGTACGCGGTGCAGCGTCGCCCGGAGTTGTAGCCCGTGGCATAACGCTGAACCTCGCGGCCCTCGCTATCGTAATAGTACACCTCGTGGCCGCTGCCGGTGTACATGCCTGTCAGCAGCCCGGTGGCGGAGGCGTGGGATGCAGCTGTGGCGTCCACCTCGAAGGCGAACTCCGCGCCGAGGCCGCGCAAGGCGACAAAGCGGTAGTCGTCGTAGTATTTCGCCCACACCACATCGCCGGGCCATGCCTCCGGGACGGGCGACAAGGCATAGCCGCCACGGTCGTATTCATCAGCAGCCGTCGTCAGCGAGGCCGTACGGCATACGGATGCAAACTCCGCTATCTCACTGTCCATCATGCCGCAGCGGTATTTCGCCACCTGACGGCCACAGCCGTCGTAGACATACAAATGCCAGGTGTCATTCGCGAGGCGTCCGTCGCGTT
>ERZ808262.247-NODE-247-length-35019-cov-17.353907_pt1 | contig 35019 bp, 25 predicted proteins | sample MGYA00520895_ERZ808262 | MGnify/ENA primary metagenome ERZ808262 (study PRJEB31516, sample SAMN03275588) | gut metagenome | biome: mammalia-associated habitat; material: feces | host: Papio cynocephalus | place: Kenya | collected 2012-08-02 ... | reverse complement strand
ACCATGGAACAGGTATAGTTATTGGTCAAACTTGCATTATTGGTGATAATGTAAAACTTTATCAAGGTATTACTTTAGGTGCCTTATCCTTAAAGCAAGGTGCTTTATTAAAAAATCAAAAAAGACATCCGACAGTTTTAAACAATGTAACTATCTACGCTAATGCTTCTATTTTTGGGGGAGATACTATTATTGGTAACAATGTCACTATTGGAGCTAATGTTTATTTAACTCATTCAATAGAAGATAATAAAGTTTGTTTTATTTCTTCTCATGGTATTCAAATAGAAGATGAAAAATTAGCTAAATATTAATTCAAAGGTTAGCTTTATAGGCTGACCTTTTTTCAAGCACTTTTTTCATAAATACACTTATATAAATGTATACTAATAACTATGGAGGTTGACTTATGGTTTTGTTTTATTATTCTTTTAGTAGGAGAACTTTTGCAAAAATAAGTCAATTTTTTGTAAAATTATAGTAGAAGATTTTAATTATGAAAACTATTTTTGATATTAAAGGTATGTCTTGCGCTTCATGCCAGGCCCATGTAAAAAAAGCTGTAGCTAAATTAGTCGGTGAAGAAAATGTCAATGTTTCTTTATTAACTAACTCAATGGAAGTAAATTTAACTAATCCTCAAGTAAGTATAAAAGACATAGAAAAAGCAGTAAAAAAAGCTGGATATAAAGCCTCAGTAAAAGGTAAAAATGAAAAAATAAATTCTAATTCTTCTGACTTAAAAGCAAGTTTAATTAAATTAATTGTTTCTTTTATTTTCTTACTAGTTTTACTATATATTTCTATGGGACATATGGTAAATCTACCTTTACCATCTTTCTTAGATATTTCAACTCATGAATTAATGATGAAAAATGGCTTAGCCTATGCTTTTACTCAGTTTTTACTTAGCTTAGGACCTGTTTTGATATATTCTGATTATTTTATCTCTGGATTTAAAAAATTATTTAAATTAGCACCATCCATGGATTCATTAATTGCTATAGGAGCCTTAGCTAGTTTAATTTATGGTGTTTTTGCTATTTATATGATTGGTTATGGATTAGGTGAAAATAATATGGAAACTGTTTCTAATTATGTTCATAACTTATATTTTGAATCTGCTGCTACTATTCTTACCTTAGTAAGTTTAGGTAAATTTTTTGAAAGTCTTTCAAAAAAGAAAACTACTAAAGCCATTGAAGAAATGATGAATTTGACTCCTAAAAAAGCAACAATTTTAAAAGAAGGAAAAGAAATAGAAATTAATGCTAGTGACATTAAAATTAACGATATTATAATTCTAAAAAAGGGTCAAACCTTAGCTATTGATGGAGTAATAATAAATGGAAGTGGTTCAATAGATGAATCAAATATTAATGGTGAATCTCTTCCGCGTTATAAAACAATAAATGATAAAGTTTACGCTGCTACTACTCTAAGTAGTGGATACTTACAAATAAAAGCTACTAAAGTTGGACAAGATACTTCAATAAATACAATTATTAAATTAGTACAAGAAGCTAGTAATTCCAAAGCTCCTATTTCTAAATTAGTAGATAAAATATCACTGTATTTTGTACCAACAATCATTTTAATTGCTTTATTAACATTAAGTGGATTTTTAATTGCCAAATATCCTTTTGAAGAGGCTTTTAATTTTGCCTGTTCAGTTTTAGTTATTGCTTGCCCTTGCGCTTTAGGTTTAGCTACTCCTGTAGCTATTATGGTCTCTACTGGAAAAGGAGCACAAAATGGTCTTTTAATTAAAAATGCAGAAATTTTAGAAAATGCGCATCATATTAAAACTGTCGTCTTAGATAAAACTGGAACCATAACTAAAGGAAAACCTGAAGTTACTAATTATTTAAATTTTAATAACGATAGTAATTTAATTAACTTAATTTATTCATTAGAAAAGAAATCAGAACATCCATTAGCTGAAGCTATTAGTAAATATTGTGAAGAAAAAGACGCAAAAGAACTTAAAATAGATAATTTTAAACAAATTGAAGGCCAAGGAGTAGAAATGACTTATAACAATATTAATTATAAGATTTCTAATTCCAGAGAATTTAATAATAACATTCCTTATGAAAAAGAATTTACATCATTTTCTAATCAAGGTAAAACTGTCCTCTTTGTTTTAGAAAATAATAAAGTAGTTGCATTAATTGCAATTAAAGATGAAATAAAACAGGGTTCCATTCAAGCTATTGATGAATTAAAGAAATTAGGTATTAATGTAATTATGCTTACAGGTGATAATAAAAACACCGCAGAAGCAATTGCTAAAGAAGTAGGTATTAACAATGTTATTGCTGAAGTATTACCTTTAGATAAACAAAAAGTAATATTAAATCTAAAAAAAGATCCTCATCATTTAGTAGCTATGGTTGGTGATGGAGTAAATGATGCTTTAGCCTTAACTAGTGCAGATATTGGAGTAGCTATTTCAAGTGGTGCTGATATTGCTTTAAATTCGGCTGATATTGTTTTAATAAATAACTCTTTACTAGATCTAGTTAATGTTATTAACCTCTCTAAAAGAACGACTTTAACTATTATCACTAATCTATTTTGGGCCTTTATTTATAACTTAATTGGTGTTATTTTAGCTAGCGGAATTTTTTATCCTGTGTATAATATAAAATTAACACCGATGATCGCCTCTTTATGCATGGCTTTCTCATCAGTTTTCGTAGTTTTAAATGCTTTAACTATTAACCTATTTAATGTTAAAAAAGCAAGAAAGGAAAAATAAAATGATCCTAATTCCTAAAAATTATCACTCAAATTTAGATTTATATCAGACTCAAAAAGCTATTAAATTAATTAAAGACTTTTTCCAAGTCGAACTTTCTTTAACTCTTAATCTAAAAAGAGTAACTGCTCCTTTATTTGTTGAACCAACTACTGGTCTTAACGACAATTTAAATGAAGTAGAAAAAGCTGTAAGCTTCACAAGTAAAGATCATCATACACTAGAAATAGTTCAATCATTAGCTAAATGGAAACGTTATGCTTTAGCAAAATATAATTTTCAAATTCATAAAGGACTTTATACCGATATGAACGCCATTAGACAAGATGAAACTCTAGATAACCTTCATTCTATTTATGTTGATCAATATGACTGGGAAAAAATTATTTTAAAAGAAGATCGTAACGACTCATATTTAGAAAAAACAGTAAAAGAAATTTATTCATGTTTATTAAAGTTAGAACAATTTTTGGCTTTAAATTATGATTATTTACAACCAACTTTAAAAGATGAAATATTTTTTATAACTAGCGAAGAACTTTTAAAACTTTATCCTAAAAACTCTCCTAAAGAAAGAGAATATAAAATAAGTAAAGATAAAGGCTCAGTATTCATTAAACAAATAGGTAAAAAACTCTCTGATCATACTGTTCATGACTTAAGAGCTGCTGATTATGATGATTGGAATTTAAATGGTGATTTAATTCTATATTATCCTCTTTTAGATATCCCATTTGAACTTTCTTCTATGGGTATAAGAGTCGATAATGTCTCTTTACATCAACAATTATTAGAAGCAAATTTATTATATAAAGAAAAATTACCATTTCAAAAAGCAATTTTAGAAAACAAATTACCACTAACAATTGGTGGTGGAATAGGTCAATCTCGTCTTTGTATGTATTTTTTAAAAAAAGCTCATATTGGTGAAGTTCAAGTTTCTTATTGGTCAGAAGAAGATAGAGAGCAATGTAAAAAAGGAAACATTTATTTACTTTAAAGAATCAATATTAAAGGAGAAATAAATATGTCAGTATTAGATATTATTTTATTAATCTTAGTAAGTCTTGGTCTTATCTTAGGGATTCTAACTGGATTTAGTAGAAAACTATCTAGTTTCTTGTCAACCATTTGTGGTTTAATTGTTTCTTATTTTATAGCGACGCCTTTAAATAATTTTTTAGTAGAAAAAAACTTTTACAGTTTTATAGATAAAGATAAAAGTTATTTTGCTTTAGTTACTCTTATTATTACATGGATTTTAATATTTATAATTGTTTATATACTTGTTAAATTACTAGTTAATTTGTTTAAAAAGATTGCATACAAATCAAAAGTTTTTGCAATTATCGATCGTCTTTTAGGTGGAGTATTAGGCTTAGCTAATGGTCTTTTTATTACTTGTATAATTTTGTTAATCCTTGGTTTTACTAGTAATTATGTTGATAGCTTAAATTCTTGGTTAACTTCTCAATTAAATATGTCTTCTACAATAATTAAGAAATTATTTGAATTTTGTGCAACAACAATATCAGAACTTCCTATAAACTTTCAAATTTAGATTCCATAATTTATGAATTTATAATTTTTATTTTTTCTATTTAATGCTTTTTTATATATTGTAGCTATGATAAACTAAATAAGGCACCCCAAAAAAATTATTTTTATTTAAAGGAGATTTTCGTATGAAAACTAAATTTATTTTTGTCACAGGTGGAGTAGTTTCTTCTCTTGGTAAAGGCATTTCTGCTTCTTCTTTAGGTATGATTTTAGCCAAAAGAGGCTTAAAAGTTTTCATGCAAAAATTTGATCCATATTTAAATGTTGATCCTGGAACTATGTCTCCTTATCAACATGGTGAAGTTTTTGTTACTGATGATGGAGCCGAAACTGATTTAGATTTAGGCCATTATGAAAGATTTACTGATCTTTCCTTAACCAAAGAATCTTCAGTAACTGCTGGTAAAATATATCAATCTATTTTAGATAAAGAAAGAAAAGGTGAATTCTTAGGTTCAACTGTTCAAGTTATTCCGCATGTTACTAATGAAATTAAACAAAGATTATTAGATGCTGCAAAAGTATCAAAAGCAGATGTTGTTATAACTGAAATTGGCGGTACAGTTGGTGATATAGAATCTCTTCCTTTTATTGAAGCAATAAGAGAAGCTAGAGCTGATTTTGGTTATGAAAATACCTTATATATTCATAATACTTTAGTTCCTTATTTACAAACTTCTGGGGAAACTAAAACTAAACCTACTCAACATTCAGTAAGAGAACTTTCAAGTTTAGGTATTCAACCTGATATTATTATTTTAAGATCTGAAGTTCATATCGATAATAAAACTAGAGAAAAAATCTCTGCTTTTTGTTCAGTTCCTGTTAGAAATGTTTTAGTAGCTGAAGATGTTAAAGTTATTTATGATGTCGCTATTAATTTACATAAGCAAGGTATTGATAATATTGTTTTAGAACATTTCCATTTAGGTTCTGCTAAAGAAGCTGATTTATCTGATTGGGAAAATTTAATAACCAAAATAAAGAACTTAAAAGAAAGCTTAACTATCGCTTTAGTTGGAAAATATGTTCAACTTCATGATGCATATATTTCTGTTAGCGAATCATTAAAATTTGCAGGTTACGCCATCAACAAAAAAATAAAAATCAATTGGATAGATTCCACAAAATTAAATAGTGAAAATATCGATGAAGAATTAAAAAATGTCGATGGAATTTTAGTTCCCGGCGGCTTTGGTGAAAGAGGCACGGAAGGTAAAAAACTCGCTATTAAATACGCTAGAGAAAATAAAATTCCTTTCTTGGGAATTTGTTTAGGTTTGCAATTAGCTGTTATTGAATATGCTAATGATGTTTTACATTTGCAAAATGCAAATACTACAGAATTTGATCCTAACACTCCTTATCCAGTAGTTGATTATTTACCTGATCAATACCACGGAATAAAATTAGGTGGTACCATGCGTTTAGGCTCTTATGAATGTAAATTATCGAAAGATTCAAAAGCCTATCCTTTCTACAAAACTGTAAATATTAAAGAAAGACATCGTCATCGCTATGAAGTAAACCCTGCTTTCTTAGATAAGTTTAAAGATGGGAATTTTGAAGTAACTGGCGTTAATCCTCAAACTAATTTAACCGAAATCATTGAATTAAAAGACCATCCTTTCTTCTTAGCTTGTCAATTTCATCCTGAATTTAAATCACGTCCATTAAAACCATCTCCGATTTTTGAAGCGTTTATAGTAGCAGCTAATAAATATTCTCAACAATAAACAAAAAACCTTTCACCTTGATGAATAACCATCAACAATGAAAGGCTTTTTTAATATAAATATTATTAATTAGTTTTATTTTTTAGCATTAGAATGTTCAGCAACCTTATTAAATTTTCTATCTAATGGACTAAAACCATCAACAATTAATAAGATACCTAAGATTACTAATACAACACCAGCAATTAATATAGCAATGCTAACTAAATCTGGAGTTTCTTTATAAACAAGAAGTAAAATACCACCAACTAATAAAAGGATAGCAATAATAAATTCAGTAGAAATTAAAACTGCTCTAGTACCTCTAAAACCATTAACTAAGCATTTAGAAATACCATCACAAATTAAAACTACACAAATAGAAAATAACAAAACAGCTAAGAATAAAACTAACAATTCATTAACCATTTCAGGTAATAAAGAAGGTTTAATACATAAAACTAAACCAACTGATAATTGAATTGTAGCAACTAGTATTCCACGTCCTCTTAATTTGTTTTTATTAGGATCAACATAGTAACGAATAATTCTAATAACGGCATCTAGTACAATAAAAACACCTAATAAAATAAATACAACCTTTTGCATTGTAGAATTTTGTGCATAAATAATTGCTAAAACACCTGTAACAATCAATACAAGAGATTCAACAATACGACAAACTAACCATAATGTTTTTGGATTAGTAACTTTTGACATAAATTTCCTCCTTTTTTCAAAAATATTATGATTAAGTTAAATATAATAGTCAACTTGAATATTTAAAAATTTTAAAGTAGAATAAAAAAGATTTTTGGGTCTATAGCTCATCTGGGAGAGCGTCTGGTTCGCAATCAGAAGGTAGCGAGTTCGATCCTCGTTAGATCCACCAATTAAGTAAGATAGAGTAATACATTAATTTGTCTTACTCTTTTTTTGTTTTTTAAAACAAATAATTTTGTTAAAATAATAATACAAAGGCTTTTTATTATGAAAAATGATAAATACATCAAATTAAAACACGGAAAAATAAAAAAAGAAGATTATGAATTACTAAACCAATATTATGATTTAGATAATGAAAATCAGATCGCAACAATCAACTTATATTATGATAAAGTAAGTGATGTTTTTATTAAAAACTATAATCAAAATAAAAAGCCTACTATTAATGAAGAAGTATTTGAAAATATTAAAAAATCAGCCGAAAAAATACCATTAGTTTATACATTAAAAATCAGATTCATATTTAATAATTTAGAAGACTTTTTCTTAGATGAATTAAAAGAAGATTTTTATTCTTATTTAGCTATTAATGATTATTATGCTAATAAACTTATATTTCATAAATCTAAATTATCTTTAGCTATTTTATTGATAGGTGTTTTATTTTTAGTTCTTAACGCTTTATTAAAAGGATTTGATTTAATAATTAATTTTTCAAAAGCTTGGCAAGAAATTATATCTGAAATTTTGGATATTACCGCTTGGGTCTTTGTTTGGGAAGCAGTTACTATATTTTATTTTGAAAGAAATGGTATAAAAGCTAAATTAGCTTCTTTGCGTTTAAGAGTTCACGATATTGAATTTATTAAAGCAAATTAAAGCTTTTTTAAGTATGATCTTCTTTTCTTATGCAATATATTAGGAAATCTTTTCCAACAATTTAATATATCTTTATTAGTTTCTAAATTTAAATTAGTTTCACAATACTTAATTTTTTTAGAAATAATAATCTTCATCATTTCCAAAACTACAATAAAAGCCACACCAGTATTACGATACTTAAAATCTACACCTATTAAACCAAGTTCTAAGACATCCGTTTCTTTTAAGACTTTAAATAACTTAAAAATTGTAGGAATAGTAAGTTTACCACCACTCTTTTGTAAAGCTTTACCTATTGAAGGAAAACACAAACCCAATGAAACTAACTTATTATGTTCATCAACAACAAGACAAACATAATCAGCTTTTAAAACAAGTTTGAATGATTTAACAATATCTTTTTTTTGCTCTTCTAAAAAAGGCACAGTTTGATAAAGTTTAGAATAAGTTTCTTCAGCTAATTTAAAAAACTGGTCACCATATTCTTTAACTATTTGATTAATAGTTTTAAATTTTAATACTTTAAAATGATGCTTTTGCTTAATACTTTCAACAATATTATAAAATCGAGGATCAATTGCTTTAGGTGGAAATAACTTTCTTTCTTCCCAATCAATTTCTTTTTTAAAACCATATTGTTCAATTAATTGAGGATAATAATCGTAATTATATTGTTCCTCAAATGTAGAAAACTGATCAAATCCTTCAATTAATAATCCTTCTCTTTCAAAATCAGAATATCCTAAAGGCCCACAAATTTCAGTCATTCCTTCTTTTTTTGCCCAATTAGCTACATAATCAAACATAGTTTTAACACATTCAAAATCATTAATAGTATCAAAGCGGGTAAATCTTACTCTTTTTTGCTTCCATTTTTCATTAGATAAAAAATTAATCATACCTTGTAAGCGCCCAACTTGCTTACCATCTTTATAAGCATTTATAAAAATAGATTTTGATGATTTATTATAATAATAATTCTTTTTAAAAATCTTTTTTTCATCGATATATAAAGGTGGAACAAAATACGGAGAATTTTTATAGAGCCTTAAAGGGAAATTTATAAAATTTCTTTTTTCTTTATAACTTCTACATTCTTTTATTTCAATCATAGTTTAATCTTATATATGATACCACTAAATCTATTAAAAATTTTTAAAACAAGTTTTATCTGTTCCTAAACCTGTATACAAATAAAGATTATTTAATTCAATTTTTTGATTATTTACTGTAAATTTAGAAACATTTAAATTAGGAATTGGATTAGCAAATTTAAATTCACCATGAGTTAAATAATACATTAAACCCTTAATGGTATTAGAATGTGTTACCAACAGAATTTTTTGATTTGGATATTCTTTTTCTAACTTTAAAGTTCCTAAATAAATTCTTTTTGAGAGAGTATCATTAGTTTCAAAACCTTTTATTTCTTCTTGTTTAGTATTAGATTCTAATACTTCTGTAACTTTTTTAAATGATTTACCTTCTAAAATTCCAAAATTTCTTTCAATAAAATCATTGCTAATTACAATTTCTTTTTTATCATTTAAAATTTTCTTTATAATTTCTAAAGTTTGAATAGCTCTAGTTAATGGAGAAGAAATGTAGGTGTCAAATTGCATATGATCTTTTAGCAAGATCTCACCTAATTGCTTCGCTTGATTTTTTCCTTTTTCACTTAAAGGAATATCAGTAAGACCTTGGCAAAGTTCCAAATTATTCCACTCAGTTTCACCATGCCTTACAAAATATATTTCAGTCATCTTATATATTTTATGATATTTGTTAATTTTTCTAAAGTTAATTTTATTTAAGTGTAACTTTTATGTAAAGTTATATTATAATTTTAAATATAAATATATAATATTTAAGTTATATAAGTTATAAAAGGAGAAAAAATGAATAAATCAATTGAATTAAATGATTTACAAGCTTTTGAGGAAGCTTATAAAGCTGATAAGGCTAATTTAATAGCCACTAATGCAGTTACTAAAAATGGTGTTTTTAATGCTGCTTATGACACTTCTAAATTAAAAGATTTAACACCAACCTTCTCAGTTGAAGTTAAGGATACTGGGACAATTACTAATCAAAAACAATCTGGACGCTGCTGGATGTTTGCTGGCTTAAACGTCATTAGAAAGATTGCTATGAAAAAACTTCACATTAAAGATTTGGAACTTTCTGAATCTTATTTAATGTTTTATGATAAGTTAGAAAAATGTAACTCTCAATTAGAAGCTATCTTAGCCCACTTAGATGAAGAAGATAATTCTCGTTTATTAGATTCAATTTTAACTCTTGGTGGTCAACAAGATGGTGGCTTTTGGCATTTCTTTGTAGAATTAGTTAAAAAGTATGGTGTTTGCCCTAAATCTGCAATGCCTGAAACTAATCCAAGCTCTGCTTCTAGTCAAATGGATAGTGTAATTAATCATTTAGTTACTAAGGATAGTGCAATATTAAGAAACAAATACAAAGAAGGTGCTAAAGAAGATGAATTAAGAGCTTTAAAAGGTAAAATGTTAGAAGAAATTTATCGCTTATTAGCAATCTGTCTTTCTGTTCCTGTTAAAAAGTTCACTTTTGAATATGAAAAACAACCTAGTGGCAAGAAAAAAGACAAAAAGCCTGAATTTTGTAGAATAACTACTACACCTAAAAAATTCTATGAAAAATATATTAAAGAAGATTTAGATCAATATGTTGTTTTAGTAAATTGGCCAATGAGAAATTACAAGATGTATCAATCTTATACTGTCAATTTATGTGAAAATGTTTATGGTACTGATACTTCTAAAGCAGTTAATATTCCTTTAGATGTAATGAAAAAAGCTATTATCGCTTCCTTAAAAGATAACAATCTTGTTTGGTTTGCTTGTGATGTTTTAGCTTCTTCTGTTAGACAAGAAGGATTCTTATCTACTGAACTCTTAAATTTAGACCAACTCTTTTCTGTAAATTTAAACTTTGATAAAGGTGATCGCTTAATGCTTAGAGCTAGTCAATGTAATCATGCTATGACATTTACTGGTGTAAACTTAGATAAGAATGATCTTCCTAATAAATGGAAAGTAGAAAACTCTTGGGGTGATACTGTAGGTTTCAAAGGTAATTTTGTTATGTCAGATAAATGGTTTGATGAATTTGTCTATGAAGCTGTTATTAACAAAAAATATTTGACTCAAGAAGTCTTAGATGCTTTAAATACCAAACCTGTTGTATTACAACTTTGGTCTCCTGTTAATAATTTTTAATAAATTTTGTTATTAGGACTATTTAGTAATCAAAAATTTTAAATGATTACTTTATAGTCCTTTTTATATTAAATAATGTAAAATCAAAGGGATAATATGAATATTTTAATTTTATGCTTATTAATTATTACAATAATCTTATTAGTAATTTTAATAATTATTTTTTCATTTAATAAAAAACAAAATACTATAACTAGTAAAGATTTAGAACAAAACAAAAAAGAGATTTTAGATAATCTTTCTTTAGATAAACAAGCATTAAACTTCAATAATGCGTTATTTAATCAGCAAAAATCCATTAATGAAGAATTAAATAAAAACTTACAACAAATAACTTTTAACTTCTTAAAATTCAAAGATGATATTAATAAATTCTTGGATCAAAAAATTGATTTAATCAATAACAGCTTAAAAGAATCAATAGATGAATCCTTTAAAAAAACTAACGAGTCATTTAATAAAATGTTAGTTTCCATTAGTGAAATAAAATCAGCACAAAACAATTTAGAAAAGACTCAAAGTTCTTTAATTTCCTTACAAGAAATTTTACAAGATAAAAAATCACGTGGAACCTTTGGAGAAGTTTCACTAAACAGCATTCTTTATAACGTTTTTGGTGAAAATCAAATAAATGCCCCATACGAAATTCAGCATAAATTCAATAAAGACAATCAAGTAGTAATTGCTGATGCGATTGTTAAATGTCCAAGTCCAGTAAATTCAATTTGTATAGACTCTAAATTTCCTTTAGAAAACTATAAAAAAATGATTCAATATCCAGAGAATTCCATTGAAAGAAAAAATTATTCTAAATTATTTGAAAACGATGTCAGTAAAAAAATTGTTGATATAGCAAATAAATATATAATACCTGGGGTAACTTCTAATCAAGCTATTATGTTTTTACCTAGTGAAGCTATTTTTGCAGAAATAAATGCTAATTATTATTCATTAATAGAAAAAGGGCAAAAATATAATGTTTGGCTAGCTTCCCCAACAACCTTAATGGCCTTTTTAACTACTGTTTCAACTCTTTTGCAAAACATTAAATATTCTAAAAATATCTTAATAATTAAAGAAAATATTGAAAAACTTTCTTTAGAATTTGAAAGGTATAAAACTAGATGGTCAAACATTATGAAGCATCTAGATCAAGTGAGTTTAGATGTTAAAGATATTTCCACAACTACTGAAAAAATTTCTAAGAAATTTGAAGAAATTAAAATAAATCCACAAAACAAAATAGAAGACTGACAACTTGCACTTATTCTAAACAAAATGTCTATTTAGCATTAGACCTATTTAATAAAAGAATTCTAATAAGTATAATAAATAAAGAAAGGTTTTTACATATGGCATACAAAACAAAATCAAAATCAAAAAAACTTCTTCCTACTATTGTTGCTGTAATTTTTGCTTTAATTGGTATTCTAGGTCTTATCGGACTAGCTCTACCTGCTTTTACTCAAAAAGCAACTGTTACTTTCTTAGGTATAACAGGGGAAGCAACTTACACTGTTTCTCCATTTTCAAGTTTCATTTTTGGTGCTGAAAGCATCACCGTCTCTGGTGTAGTTAAAGTTGGTGAATCAGTTACTAATAGTGATCCTACTGTTGTAAATAGTACTGTTGAATCCTGCACTGGTTTAATCATTGCTGTTGTTTTAATTATTGTTGGATTTTTAGCAACATTATTAAGAAAAGTTAACCGCTTCATTTCCTTATTTGGTGGTCTTTGCTTTATTGTTGGTGGTGTATTATTCTTCTTCTCTGCTCAATTAGCTGGTGTTAATCCAGATGATTATGCCGGAGAAGTCAATAATTCTTTAGTGAATGCTAAGACTGCTGTTTCCTTAGCCGCAGGTCCTTTACTTGCTGGTGTTTTACCTGTTGTTGGTGGACTTGGAGCTATCGGTTCTAGCTTTATTAAATAACCAAAATTTTTGAATAAGTTTTTTGATTTTAAAAGCACTTAGAAAATTTCTAGGTGCTTTTTTGTTAAAAAATAAATAAAAATTAAATAATTTACTTCTTTAAATCTAAATATGTTTGTTTATATCTTTTAAATTTTTCTAGATATTTTTTATGCTTTTCTAAATTAGGAATATAAGTCTTTTTAATTTTAACAAAATGATCAGCAGCCTGTTCTAAACTATTAAATTGTTGATCACCTACTAAAGCTAAAATAATAGCTCCTAAAGCTGCCCCATCTTTAGTATTAATAGTATCAATTTTTATTCCTAAAATATCTGCTAATATTTGTAAAACAACTTCACTAGCACCACCACCTATAGCTTTTGCTTTTGAAAAATGCATTTGTAAATCTTCCATTACTAAGTAGTTATCTAATAAAGAAAAACAACAGCCCTCAATAACTGCCTTAGTTAAATCTTTTCTTTTATAAAAAGAATTTAAATTTGAAAAACTTCCTTTAGCTAAAGGATCATTGATTGGTGATCTTTCCCCTACTAAATATGGTAAGAAAATAACATTAGAAATTTCATCAGGTAGATCATTAGTTTCTAAATTATAATCTTTAGTTTCTAAAATATCTTCAATCCACCATTTTAATGAGCCTGAAAAAGATAAGGTGCATCCCATTAAAAAGAAGTTAGAATTTGTATCTTTAAAAGTATGAAGACGACCTAGCTTGTCATAATGATAATTTTTACATGGAGCATAAACTACTCCTGAAGTACCTAAAGATAAAAACAACTCCCCCTCTTTTAAACTATTTGTCCCTAATCCACCTACTGCTTGATCTCCTCCACCAATTACAACCTTAGTAGAAGAAAGCAAATGAGTACTTTCTTCCAATTCTTTTTTTACATTACCAACAACTTCATATGAGGAATAAATCTTCGGTAAATACTCTTCTTTAATATCTAAAAGATCTAGCATAAACTTTGAATATTTACCTTCTTTCACATTAAAAAACAAGGTCCCGGCTAAATCTGATTGATCAGATGCAAAATTTCCTGTTAATTTATAGGCTAAATAATCTTTAGGTAACATAATTTTCTTAATTCTTTTAAAACTAAAATATTCATGTTTTTTTAACCATAAAAGTTTAGGAGCAGTAAAGCCACATAAAGCGATATTTGAAGTCTCATTAATTAATTTATCTTTACCTATAATATTGTTTAAATAATTTACTTCATCAATATTGCGTGAATCATTCCATAAAATTGCATTTCTAATAACATTATCATTTTCATCTAAAATAACTAAACCATGCATCTGACCGGAAAATGATAAGGATTTTACATTTCTTAAATCAAAATTTTTATTTAATTCATCCAAACAAAACAATAAAGCCTGATACCACAAATTAGGATCTTGCTCACACCAATTTGGCTTTAATTGAATTAAAGGATAATTCTTTTTTGCTGATAAAAGAATTTCACCTTCTAAATTAGCTAAACTAACTTTTAAAGAAGATGTTCCTAAATCAATACCTAAGTATAAATTACTCATTTTCAAAAAGAATATTGTTTAAAATAGTTTCTAAATATTCTTGTCTCCCTGAAGGAACATTTACATTTTTTAATGTTAATGCATATTCTGCCAATTCTTCAAATGAAGTTTGATTTTTTCTAATTTTTAAACCAATACCATTATTATATGAACTATAACGATCAGCAACAAAATTATCTAAACGTTTATCTTCTATAAGCTTTACTGCTTTTCTTAATCCTAAAGCAAAGGTATCCATACCAGCAATATAAGCTAATAAAATATCTTCTAAAGTATTAGAGGTTCTTCTTGTTTTCGCATCAAAATTCAAACCACCATTGGTAAATCCACCAGCTTTTAAAACCTCATACATACATAAAGTTGTGTCATATATATTTGTTGGGAAACAATCTGTATCCCATCCTAACAAGTTATCTCCTTGGTTAGCATCTATACTTCCAAAAGCCTTATTTACTGTTGCCACTCTTAATTCATGCTGGAAAGTATGCCCAGCTAATGTCGCATGGTTAGCTTCAATATTTAATTTAAAATCACCTAATAAATTATATTCACGTAAGAAATTACAAGTAGTAGCCGCATCAAAATCATATTGGTGTTTAGTAGGTTCTTTAGGTTTAGGTTCAATATAAAAATCACCATTAAAACCAATCTTACGACCATAATCTCTAGCCATTTGTAAGAATTTTCCTAAATTATCCACTTCTAAGGCCATATCAGTATTCAATAAAGTTTCATAGCCTTCTCTACCACCCCAAAAAACATAACCAGTTCCACCTAATTTAACATTAGCCTCTAAACAAGCCTTAACTTTCAATGCTGAGATAGCAAATACATTAGCTTCAGGTGAAGTAGCTGCTCCAGACATAAAAACTTTATCGCCAAAATTATTAGCAGTATTCCATAATAGTTTCTTATGATGCTTTTTTTGTAAATCAGCTAAATAATCAACCATGATTTTATAATTATTTAATGACTCTTCTAGATTAGAAGTAAAAGGAGCAATATCAACATCGTGGAAACAATAATAATCAATAGAAAGTAAATCCATTAATTTAAACGCCATATCAGCTTTAGCTTTATAAATCTTTAATGGTTCTACCTCACCAAAATTTTTATCTTCCGTAGGTCCACCAAACATATCAACACCAACATAATCTAAAGTATGCCAGTAAGAAAGAGCAAATTTTAAATGATCACGCATTTTCTTACCCAAAATAACTTCATCAGGGTTGTAATATTTGAAGGCAAAAGGTTCTAATGACTTAGCACCTAGATATTCAATTTTCTTAATTTCACTGAATTTTTTCATTGTTTTATTCTCCTTTTTCCAATTCTTTTAAAGCCTGTAATAAACGTTTTTGCCTCTTTTCATCATCTTTTTTCTTAGCTTTAAAATCCTTATGAACTTTAATATTTATTTTTTCTTTTTCTAGCGTATTTTTTTCAGCATTTAAGAATTCATTCACTTGTTCTTTTTCACTATCTTTTACTAACTTCAATTGTTCTTCATCTTCTTTAAGAATTTTTTGATATTCAGCATCTAATTGAATAATTTTATTTTCTTTTTCACTTAGTAAATTTTTTTCCTGTTCTTCTAATTTAGTTTTTAAAGATTCATATTTTTCATTGTTGTTTTCTAACTTTGCCTCTTTAGAAGAAATATCTAAATACTTTTTATTATCTAATTTTTCATTATATAATTCATTTAAATCTTCTTTAATTAAAGGATAAATATTTTTAGTTAATTCCAATTCTTTTTCTAAATAAAGTGTCTTTAATGGTTTACTAGCTTCTTTTACTTCATTAACTTTCGCCTTAATATAAAGTTTACTATTTTCAATACGTTTTTCTAAATTATTAATTTTCTTTGCTTTATTTTTCTTTTCTTCTGCTAAAGCAATTTTTATTTCAGCTTTGGCAATTTTTATTTCGTATTCTTTTTTCAAAGAGACAATTTTAGAATTCTTTTCTTTAAGCAACTCTTTAATTTTAAAGATAATATCTTGATCAGGTAAATTTAAAGAATTAACTTTATCAATCTTTTTAGCGTATTTTCTTTCTAAAATTTCAATTTTTGTTTCCATTTCAGATTGTAAATTTAAATTTAAATCTGGTGGAAGTTTTAACTTTAAAGCATAGAGAAGTTTTTCAGCATCTTCTTTAGTGATTTTTAAAACATTTATTAAGACAGCAATAATTAAAATTGCACCTTTAATAGTATCATTTAAGTTAGCATTTAATCTTAAAGCAGCAATGATTTTATCAATAGTTTGGAAAGCTAAAGTGCCAAAAATTACTCCAATCATACTTCCCTTACCACCGCTCATTGAAATACCACCTAAAACAACAGCAGCAATAGCATATAATTCATAACTTTTACCAGTAGTAGCTGGATCAATAGAACCTCTAATACCAAGTTGTAAGAAGCTTGCAAAACCGATTAAAGCTCCGGCAATCATAAATACAGAAACTTTTGTCCATCCACTATTAATACCAACTAAACTAGCTGCTTTATTATTTGAACCAACTGCATATATTTTTCTTCCATATTTTGTATATTTAGTAACTAAAAAGACTAATATTGCAACTAAAACAAAGAGTAATGAAACAATATGAATTGTTAAAAACTTTTCATTACCTAAACTAAACCATGAATCTGTTCCATAGCCATTTATTCTAAAAGTTGAAGGCTTACCTTCTTGAATAGATAAAATATATTGAATTATACTTCTAAAAATCAACATAGTTGCTAAAGTAACAATAAAGCCTGGCATTTTCAATTTACCAATAAAAATACCATTAATAAATCCTGAAAACAAGCCTAAACCCAAAGCAATTAATAAAGTTAAGAAAATAGCCAAAATATCAGAACCAGTAGAATTTAGTAAATAATTATAAGATAAAACAGATAAACCACCTATAAAGGCAAAAATAGAGCCAACAGAAAGATCAATTTCCCCTGTTAAAATAATAAGTCCCATACCAATAGCTACAATACCTACAGTTACTGATGAATAGAAAATATTAGTAACCATCATCCAGTTAAAATTAGATATAGAAGAGAAAAGATAAATTAAGAAAATAGCTATAAAAATATAAACAAAATTGAATCTTTTCCAGCTATTTTTTAACCCTGTTAAAAAATTATTAGTAATTTCCTTAGGAGTGAAATTGCGAGTAAATTTTTCATTAGTTCGTAAATTAATGTCTTCTTTAGCAAATACTTTTCTCATTATTTATTTCCTCCTTTGGCTATTTTATGAGCGTTAGTAGCATATAACATTACTGTTTCTTCATCTATTTCATCATGATTTAATATTTTTTCAATGTGACCATGATAAAATACACAACATCTATCGGCACATTTTTTTATTTCTGGAATTTCTAAAGTGTTAAAAATAATAGTCTTTCCTTCTTTAGCTAATTTTAAAAGTAACTTATAAATTTCTGCTTTTGCACCAACATCAATACCTTGGGTAGGATTATCTAATAAAATAATATCCGCTTGAGTTTTTAGCCAACGTGCAATAATAACTTTTTGTTGATTTCCACCAGATAAGGAAGTTAATAAGTCAGATGTTTTATTAGCTTTAATACCTATTTCTTTCTTATATATTAAATAATCTTTTTCTTCTTTATTAGGCAAATTTAATGGATTTTTTTCTACAGAATATGAAGCTACTGAAAAATTATCTAAGATAGTAAGCTCATCAAATACTGAATTTTCCTTACGATTAGATGGAACCATGGCAACTTTATTTTTCATAATGGTTTTAGTAGATTTATTCGTTATTTTTATACCATGGATTATTACTTGTCCGGAAGTTGATTTATTTATACCAAATATTGCTTGTAAAAGTTCACTACTTCCTGATCCTTGTAACCCTGTAAAACCAATAATTTCACCTTTTTTAATAGAAAGATTTATATTATTAAAACCTTTGCCAGAATAATTAATAATATTAAGAACTTCTCCACCTAATTCTCGTTTTTCATATACTTCTTTATTAGCATATTTTTCACCAACAATTTCCCTTGTAATTTCTTCAGGGGTAGTATTTTTTATTAAACCAGTAGAAATTAAATGTCCATTTCGTAAAACAGTATATTCATCACATAAAGAAAAGATCTCTGGCATTTTATGTGAAATAAATATAAATGTTTTCCCTTTTTCTTTTAATGAACGAATAATTTTAAAGAAATTATCAATTTCATCATTATTTAATGCTGTAGTTGGTTCATCCAGGATAAAAATATCAGCCTTTTTAAAAAGCGATTTAGAAATTTCCAAAAGTTGTTTTTTACTTGTTGAAAGATCTTCAACAGTCTCGTTTGCATCTATATCAACACCGAGCTCTTCAAACAAATCATTACATTTTTGAATCATTTCTCTTTTTGAAAGTAATCCAAACTTAGTAATTTCATTTTTGATAAAGATGTTTTCATAAACTTTTAAATCGTTAAAAAGATTAATTTCTTGGTGGACAAATGCTATTTTTAAAGCTTCAGATTTAGTAACAGTAAGATTTTTAGCTTCTTTACCATCAATTTTAATAATTCCAGAATCAAGAGTTTTAACACCACCTAAAATATTCATTAAGGTAGATTTCCCTGCTCCATTTTCACCTATTAAAGCATGAATTGTGCCCTTATTAACATTAAAATTTACATTAAAAAGAACTTGGACTCCATCAAAGGATTTATTAATATTAGTCATGCTTAATTTAACCATAAGTCCTCCTTTTTAAATATGTGTAGGCCAAAAGGCCTACACATTAATTTGAAATTTAAGCAGTTACTTTACCACCGAAACCAGTTTTATTTTTAACATTTGATTTATCAACAACTTCAACTGGAATAACGTGATCTTTTGTAACTTTTTCATTATTTAAATGTTTAACAATATCATCTATAGCAGATGTAATCATACCTGGATCATAAGTAACATCGAATAAAGTAGTATTTTCAATATATGTTGCATATTGACTTTGTCTAGGGTGATCACCTCTAATAACTTGATACATTTCTTCTAAACCAGAAGAAGAACCTAAAGCTTTAATATTAGTCTTAAAAGCTTGTTTATTTTCTTCAGAAATAGTTGAACCAGCTAAAGCTTCTAAAACACCCATAGAAATTTCAGAGTCATGAGTGAAAATCCATTTATAATCTTTAATAGTATTTTGGGCATCTTCAAAAAGTTTCTTACCCTTTTCTCTAGACCAACCAGTATAGTCTGTAGATTTTATTTGACTATCAATATCTGTTTGACTCCAACCATTGGCTTTTAATTCTTCATAGAAACCTTTATTTCTTAATTCAGGAACTGAGGAATTATCACCTGGCATAACTAAAATCTTATCTGTCTTTTGTAATCCAAGTTCAATAAATTTCTTAGCAGTTTCTTTACCGATACCTTCATTATCACCTTTAACACCAGAGACATAAGAAGTAGAACCATTAACTGCATCATTTGTAATGATTCTATCAAACATAACAAATGGAATATTACCATTAGCTAATTTAGTAATTGCGCTTTCAACAGTATTGTCATAAGGTAAAATAACAATACCAGCAATATTAGAGCTTGCTTCTAAGTCATTAACAGTATTCATTTGAACTTCAGCAGATTCGCAAGCAGTAACAACAAAATTGTATTTTTGGCCTTCTTTTTTATTTAATTCATCAGCATGGCTTTGAGCATTAGTTAATACAGCACCAGTCCAGCCATGATCAGCAGAAGGAACAAGAATTCTAACTTCTTGTTTTCCAGAATCAGAAGATTGGCAGCTAGCTAAACCTAAAGTAAGACCTAAAGCAGCAAGTAAAGTAAAAATTCTACGATTTTTCATATTTTTTCCTCCTTTTATATTTTTATGAAAATTCTTATTTAAATAACCTTTATTATTTTTTTATGGCATATCTAATCTTTCCTTTCTTCAATTATTCAAAATCAACCCAACTACCTTTTTTAGATGATTCAATAGCTTTATGAATGAATTTAACCCCATCTAAACCATCTTCTACATTGGTGAAATCTAAATCTTTTTCTGTTAATTTTTCATTATTAATCTTTTTTAATAAAGCATTAACAACATTGCGATAAATATTACCAAAAGCACAAATTAAACCTTCAGGATGACCTACTGGTAAACGAGAATATTTACTAGCTGAATATTTCTTTAAATAACTAGCACCTCTAGATAAACGAGTAGTTCCTTCATCTAATTTAGTTAAAAGTAAATCATCTGGATATTCTTGTTCCCATTCAATAGCGGCTTTAGAACCAAATACTCTAACTCTTAAACCATTAAGATGACCTAAAGCTACTTGTGAGCACCAAAAACCAGCTTTTAAACCATTTTCATATTCTAAAATCATATTGCTATTAAGATCTAATGCCATACCATAATTATCAGTAGTAGCTACTAATTTTTTTAGTTTATAGCCAGTTAAATACTTAACTAAATTTTCAGCATGGGTTCCTATATCACCAATACAATTAGATATTCCAGAATACTTAGGATCACTTCTCCAAACTGATAAACTAGTTTCTTTTTGTTTAGATTTATCTAAAGAATTAATTAACCAGTCTTGAGCATACTCAACATTAATAGAAACTATTTCACCTAATTCATTTTTGGCAATCATTTCTTTAGCGATTTTTACCATCGTATAGCCAGTATATGTATATGTAATTGCAAAAATTAAGTTTCTTTCTTTAGCAAGTTCAACTAATTCTGTAGCTTCTTGTACAGTAAAACAAAGAGGTTTCTCACAAACGACATTAATGTTATGTAATAAAAATTCTTTAGCAATTTGATAATGTAAGAAATTTGGAGTGCAAATTGAAACAAAATCAATTCCGTCTTCTCTTGCACTTTCTTTTTCTGCCATTTCTTTATAATCAAGATAGCAGCGTGAATCATCTACATGATAAGCTTTAGCAGTCTCAACATTTAGTTTCTGATCAATTGAAAAACATCCAGCAACTAATTGAGCTTTAGGTTCTAAAGCTAAAGCCTTACGATGAACTTCTCCTATAAAGGCTTTAATATCGCCTCCTACCATCCCATATCTAATAATATTTCTCATAATCACCTACTTTGCATTAGAAATAGCATCATCAAACTTAACATTAGAAGCTTCAAAATCAACCTTATGAACAAATTGACAAGCTTCTGTTGCCCCTGCTACTCTTTCCATACCAGAATCTTCCCATTCAACAGATAATGCTCCTTCATATGAATAAGCATTTAAAACTCTAATAATTTCTTCAAAATTTACTTGACCATGTCCTAAAGAACGGAAATTCCATCCTCTTTTTAAAGATCCAAAATCAATATGTGAACCAAGCAAACCTGTTCTACCATTTAAAGTAACTGCAGCATCTTTCATATGAACGTTATAAACTCTATCAATAAAATCTTCTAAGAAAATATGAGGAGTAACACCTTGCCACAACAAATGAGAAGGATCAAAATTAAGACCAAATTCTTTGCGATCCTTAAATACTTCTAATAAACGCTTAGCTGAATAATAATCAAAAGCAATTTCACCTGGATGAACTTCTAAAGCAAATTTAATACCATATTTATTAAATTCATCTAAAATTGGACACCAATCCTTATAAACTTGATTAAAACCATCATTTATTAATTCCTCACTAGTTTGTGGGAAAGAATATAAATAACGCCAAATAGGTGAACCAGTAAAACCAGAAATTACCTTAATACCCATTTTATGAGCAACATAGGCAGCTTTCTTCATAGAAGTAGTAGCCCAAGCTTTAATTTCATCAGGCTTGTTAGCTAAACTAGCGGGAGCAAAATTATTTAAACGTGGATCAGGCAAATCAGAAACACACTGACCAATAATATGAGTAGATAAAACAGGACAAATAAGATGATTATCTTTTAATGTTTTCTTAATAAATTCTAAATAATTCTCATCAGAATATGCCTTATCTAAATCAAAAGCATTTCCCCAAACAGCTAATTCTAAGCCATCATAACCCATTTTATGAGCTAGCTTACATAAACTTTCAAAATCCAAATCAGACCACTGACAAGTAACTAATAAAACTTTTCTTTTTCCCATATTTTTTCCTCCTTTATGTATGTGAAATTAAAGATTCTTTTAAAAATATTGTGTTTTCTAAAATAATATTTTCCTTAACCTTTTCAGTTCTAATTAAATAGTCATAAGCTAAATTAATAGCTTCTTTACCTTGTGAGAAAGGATGCTGGCCAACACTAGCAATAACTAAATCATTTTTTAAACAATCTATTACTTCCATAGTTTGATCTACAGTAATGATTTTTGGTAATTTCCCTTTAAATTCACTTAAAGCTAAATTAGCTCCTTTAAATCCTGCAGATAAAAAGAAAATCAAATCAGAAGATTCGTTTTCTAGAATCTCTTTAGTCGCTTTATAAGTTAAAACCTCTGAATCAAAATTATCATAAATTTTAACAATCTCAAAATTATGGTTCAAAACCTCAATAAGACCTTTTAGCCTTTGCTTTAAGCCATTATGCAAAACAGAAGATATGACTATGCTTGTTCTTACTTTATCTTTGAAAATTAAATTAGCAATATTAGCTAAAAGCTTTCCAGAATTCAAATAGTCAGGGCCGACATAAGCTAATTTATTTTTCAAATTTAAATTAATATTTAAAGCAATAATAGGAATATCTAAGTCTTCTAATGCTTTTTTAATTTTTTCAGTTTCAATAGTAGAAATAATAAGCAAAGAAAGATTAAGCTGCTTCAATTCTTCAATAGCCTGTAAGGTTTGTTCTTCAGAAAAAACTTCAATACTTTTAATAGCAAAATCTAAACCAGAGTAATAAACTTTATCAATTTGATGCCTTATTCCTTCCTCTACTAAATCAAAGAAAGGTTGATTCCTACTACCAATAATAACACCTACATGCCTTTGATTATTTAAAAAGGCTAAACTTCTTGCCACACTATTGGGGCGATAATTAGTTTTTATTAAAACATCCATTACCCTTTTTTCGACCTCTTTAGCGACCTTACCACGTTGATGAATAACCCTATCAACAGTCCCTCTAGAAGTCTTAGCTAACTTAGCAACTTCTTTAATAGTAATCATTTTTAAACCTTTCTAATAATGTGTAAGCGTTCACGGTCACAACTACAATATATCAAGCTTTAAAAGTAAAACGCAATAGCAAATAAATCAAAAATAATCAATTATTAAACTATTATTTACAAATCATATAAATTAAAAATTTTTATTAAATTTAATGAATATCATAAAGCATCATATTATGTAAGAAATTAAAGAAAATCCGATATCTTCGGGTTATTTTTGTAAGCGATTACATAAAATTTATAAAATAATGTGCAAATGTGCATATATAAAAAATTAAGCGTTTACATAAACTAACAAAGATATCTATATTTCTTTTAATTTTTTTCACTTTTTTTAAAAATAAATAAACACACTAGAAGCACATTGAATTTAAGTAGATAAATTTACATCTAAATAAATAGCTTGTCCGAACACAAATTTTATTTTTTACATATTGAAAAACTTAAAATAACCATCTATAAAATTAAATATTATTTTTTTATAATTAAAAAGCTTATGTTTTATTCAAAAAAGTGTTTTTTTAATTATTTTTATTTTTTTATTTAATTTTAATTATTTATAGATATATATTATATATTTATTGTAAAGATACTTTTAAATTGTTAAAATATCAGTTGTGTATCTTTAAAAAGATAGTTAGGAGATTCAAAATGGCATTTTTAGAAAAACTATTTGGTATAGATCGTCGAGCCTTTAACAAAATTGAGAAAAAAGCTCGTGGGGTTTTTGACTATGAAGAAGAAATGAGAAACCTTTCTGATAAAGAGTTACAAGCAAAGACTCCTTATTTCAAAGACTTATTAAAACAAGGTGTTCCATTAGATGATTTATTACCAGAAGCTTTTGCTACTTGCCGTGAAGCCGCTAAAAGAGTTATCGGCCAATTTCCTTATCCTGTTCAAGTCTTTGGTGCCACAGTTTTAAACGAAGGTGATGTTGCGGAAATGAAAACAGGTGAAGGTAAAACTTTAACCGCAACTATGGCCGTCTACTTAAACGCCTTAGAAGGTAAAGGTGTTCATGTTGTTACTGTTAATGAATATTTAGCCCAAAGAGATGCTGAATGGATGGGACAAGTCTATAATTTCTTAGGTTTAACTGTTGGTGTAAACTTACGTGAAAAAGATACTAGAGGTAAACAAGAAGCCTATAAATGTGATATTACTTATACAACTAACTCAGAATTAGGCTTTGATTACTTAAGAGATAACATGGCTACAAGTTTAGATAGACGTGTTTTACGTGGCTTACATTTTGCTATTGTTGATGAAGCGGATTCAATTCTTATTGATGAATCTAGAACTCCTTTAATTATTTCTGGTGGATCTGGAGTTACTGCTAATTCTTATCAAACCGCTGATAGATTTGTTAAATCTCTCCGTAAAGATGTTGATTTCACTATTGATATCAAAAAGAAAATTGCCACTTTAACTGATACCGGTGTTAACAAGGTTCAAAAAGCTTTTGGTATTAATAACCTTTATGCTCCTCAATATTCTGATTTAGTTCATAGAATTCATCAAGCTTTAAAAGCTAACTTTATTTTTAGAAAAGATGTTGAATACATGGTCGCTGATGATGAAATTTTACTTATCGACTCCTTTACAGGCCGTGTTTTAAAAGGTAGAGAATACTCAGATGGTTTACAACAAGCTTTACAAGCTAAGGAACATGTAAAAATTAAACCTGAAACAATCACCATGGCTACAATTACTTATCAAAACTTCTTTAGATTATATGATAAATTATCAGGTATGACTGGTACTGCTAAAACTGAAGAAGAAGAATTTAGAAAAATATATAACATGAGAGTAGTTCCAATTCCTACAAACAAACCTGTTATTAGAATTGATGCTCCAGATTTAGTTTTTGCTACTGAAAAAGCCAAATATAAACAACTTTTAAAAGATGTTATTGAAAGACATTCTAAAGGTCAACCAATTTTAATTGGTACTCCTTCTGTTGAAAAATCCGAAATTGTTGATAAATTGTTAACCCAAGCTAACTTACCACATGAAGTTTTAAACGCTAAAAACCATGCAAGAGAAGCTTCAATCATTGCTAACGCTGGTCAAAAAGGCGCTATAACTATTGCCACTGATATGGCTGGCCGTGGTACAGATATTAAACTTACTGATGAAGTTAAAAAACTAGGTGGTTTAGCTGTTTTAGGAACCGAAAGACACGAGGCTAGACGTATTGATAACCAGCTTAGAGGACGTTCTGGTAGACAAGGTGATCCTGGTTATTCTCGTTTTTATGTCTCTATTGAAGATGAATTAATGCAACGTTTTGCTTCTCCAATGTTATTTAAATCATTTGATAGAATCGGTGATGAAGCTTTAGAATCTAAAACAATGACTAATTTAATCACTAACGCTCAAAAGAAAGTAGAAGGTCAAAACTTCGATACTAGAAAATCTTTATTAGATTATGATGAAGTTTTATCTAAACAAAGACAAATTATGTACGCTACTAGAGATGAATTACTCTATTCAAAATCTATTAAAGATCGTATTAGTTCATATTTTGAAAGATTCTTAAATTCAGCTATAGATAAATCATTAAAAAATGAAGATGGCGAACAAGTAGTAGATGGTGAATTATTATATAAAACTTTAGTCCCACGCTATATCCCAGAAAATAGATTTAAAGCTAGTGATATTGATGGCCTCAGTAAAGATGATGTTTTAGATTTCTTATTAGCACTATTAAATCACGATTATGAAATAAAAAGAAAAGGTTGGTCTGAAGATTTAGCTAATTATGTTGAAAAAACAATTTGTCTACAAATGACTGATCGTAACTGGACTAACCATATCGATGCAATGTCCAAATTAAGAGAGGCAATTTTCTTAAGATCCTATGCAAATACCAATCCTTTACAATCATATACAAATGAAGGTTATGAAATGTTTGATAAAATGCTGACCCAAATAGCAGCTGATATCACTTCTGCTCTTTTTAGAGTACAAATTCAACAAAATATAAATCACGCTCCTAATGCTAATTCAACCCCTGCTCCAACTGCACCTGCTCCTAAAGAAGAAGAGTCTACTGTTAACAAAGCTACAACTCCATTTGTACCAAAACCAGGTGAGGAAGCCAACAAAGAATGAAAGAACTCTATGAATTAAACGGCATTTATGCCAATTTATTAACTAAACTTAATTCTATAAGGGGGTCACTTTGACCTTCCTAAATTAAATTTAGAAATCCAAACTTTACAAGAACAAACTTGTAAAGCAGATTTTTGGTCAAACAAAAATCAAGCTACTGCAACTCTTTCTAAATTAACTAACTTAGAAAATCAGTTATCTTCCTATAACAAGATAGAAAAAAGTTTAAACGACATAAAAGAATCATTAGAATTATTAAAAATAGAAAAAGATAATGATTTTCAACTTGAAGTAGAAAATAACCTTTCAACCTTAGAAAAACAAGTTAATAATTTTGAGAATGAAATGTACCTTTCAGGTACTTATGATCATAACAATGCTATCTTAGAATTTCATCCAGGTGCTGGGGGAACAGAAGCTCACGATTGGGCAAATATGTTACTTAGAATGTATCTCCGCTTTGCGGATTTACATAAATTTAATGTTGAAATGATTAACTACTTACCTGGTGAAGAAGCTGGTATATCTTCAGCTACTATTTTAGTTAAAGGTAAAAATGCCTATGGTCTTTTAAAATCAGAAAGAGGTGTTCATCGATTAGTAAGAATCTCACCTTTTGATGCTTCTGGATCTAGACATACTTCATTTGCTTCAGTTAATGTTATGCCTGAATTTAACAATAATGTCGATTTAAAAATTGAAGAAAAAGACTTAAAGATTGACACTTTTAGATCACAAGGCGCAGGTGGACAAAACGTTAATAAAACAGAATCTGCTGTAAGAATCACTCATATTCCCACAGGTATTGTCGCTTATTCCGAAGTTGATCGTTCACAGATTGCTAATAGAGAATTAGCTATGAATCTTTTAAAAGCTAGACTCTTTCAACGTCTTGAAAATGAACGCTTAGAAAAATTAAAAAAAATAAATGGTATAAAAAAAGATATTGAATGGGGCAGCCAAATCCGTTCATATGTTTTTTGTCCTTATACATTAGTAAAGGATCATCGCACAAATTATGAAGAAACTAATGTGGCTGATGTAATGGATGGTCATATAGATAATTTTATTTATGCTTACTTAAAAGACCTTTTTAAAAAAGGAGGAGAAAAAGATGAATAAAAATTCACTTGGCTTAAAAGAACATCTTTCTTTTAAAAACGCTGTAAATGAAATTAAAAATGACTTTTCAAAACAAAACATAAAGAAAACAATATATCGTTATTTACTTATTATTTTAGGTTCTGCTTTAATAGCTTTATCTTCTGTCTGGTTTTTAATCCCATTTAATATTGTTAATGGTGGTGTCTCTGGCATAGGGATTGTTTTTAAAAATGCCTTCAATTTAAACGAAAATCAAACAAATTTAACTATTACTATTTTACAATTAGCCTTATTCTTTTTAGGATATTTTCTCTTAGGTGCTTCTTTTACTTTAAAGACTTTAATTGCAACTATTTTTTATCCGTTATTTTTATATGGATTTACCGCTATTTATGACAACGTTCCTTTAAATTGGCATTTAGCACAAACATTAAATCCCACTATTCAATCTGAACCACTAGCCTTCATGATTGCCACCATAGTTGGTGGTGGATTAGTTGGTGTTGGTGTTGGTATTACATTTGCTGGTGGTGGCTCTACTGGTGGTGTTGATTGTCTTGGTCTTTTTGCTGCTAAGAAATTTCATATTAAAGCTAGTATTACTACTTTCATTATTGATTTTTTAATTATTTTAGCTAATTGCTTTGTCTCTAATGATTTAGCTACTATCTTAGTAGGTATTATTTCCGCTTATATGATGGCCGCCTTAGTTGATAAAACCTACATAACTTCTTCTAAATCATTTATGGCCTTTATCATCTCTGATAAATATCAAGAAATAAATAATCAAATTATAAACTATTTACCTCGAGGCACAACACTAGTAAAATGTTTAGGAGGTTATACAAACAAAGATAAAACTATGATTCAAGTAGCCTTCAACTATGAAGAGTATGATAACTTGCAAAATTTAGTCTATAAAATTGATCCTCATGCTTTTATGACTATTTGCCAAGCAAGTGAAATCAATGGTTATGGTTTTAAAAGAATCTCAATAAAAACACCAAAGCAAGAAAATAATAATAAGGAGTAATTATGGAACTAACTAAACTACAAGAATATTTAGAAAAAGAAATTGAAGAAATTAAATTAAACTCAAATAGTATCACATTAACTTTTATCAAAAAAATTCTGTTTTTTAAAAAGAAAATATCATTCAAAATTGAAGCTAATGAAGATATTTCTAGTTTAAAAAATAATAATTTAGAACATAGCGTACTCTTAAAAGCTGAAGTTAATAACATGAGACTAACTTTAACTTTTAAACAAGAAAATAAAATTCCATATACTATTGTCTTTAAAATTAAAGACATCATTTTACTATAATGGGCATTTTAAATAAAAAGATTCAAGTTTCTAAGAACTTATTAATAATTTCATTGGTGGGTTTAACCGCTATTTCTACTTGCTTAACTGGAGTTTTAACGTACCATTTTACTAAAAAAAATGATAAACAAATATACTCCAAAGGCGTTTCTCCTTTAGTAACAGAAATTTATAATTATTTAGTAGAAAAATGGCTTTATGCTGGTGATATTGAAGATTTAGAACAAAAACTAAATACTTTAATGATAAATGGTATGTTAGATAATGATGGGGATCCTTATACTTTTTATACTTCTAATTATGGTGATCAAAATTTAAATACTTCTGGTTCTGGAGCATACGGATTTACTTATAACTACTACACCGCTTTTATAAATAATACTAGCTATGGTGGTTTACTTATTAAAGATATTTATGAAGGCTCATTTAAAAAAGCTGGTTTTAAAGAAAACGATATAATTATCGCTAGCAAATTCCAAGATGAAAATGATTTTAAATACTTTGAAAACTACTCTACAAATAGTTTAACAAATTTAATATATCCTGATGAAAATGCTAAAAACAAAGAAGTAACATTCAAAATTATTAGAGACAATAATTTTTTGGATATCAATGCTGAAGCTAGTTATTATTCAAAAATTCCTGCTAGTTTAGTTTATGAAGATGATAAAACCTTAGGTATTAGAATATCATCATTTTTAGGTGATAATGATTCTTCCTATCCTGCTATAATTGTTAAAAAAATATTAGAAGAGAAAACTAAAAATAAGACATACGAAAATCTTGTTTTTGATTTAAGAAATAATGGTGGTGGGTTTACTTCTCAAGCTAGTGACTTAGCTTGCTTATTTTTACCAAAAGGATCAATTATTTATCAAGAAGGTACTGAAAAGCAGATTACTAAAACATATTATCAAAATCAAGATCCTGAATTTGGTAAAGACAAGATAAAAAACATTAAAATAATCATCAATGGGGGTTCAGCTAGTGCTACTGAACTTTTTACTAGTGCCTTAATAGAAAACAATTTAGCTACCACTTACGGATCTAAATCATATGGTAAAGGTATTGCACAATCAATTATTAACTTGCAAAATGGTGGAACACTAAGATTAACTACCTCAAAAATTTATACTCCAAAGGGCAACTCTATTCATAAAGTTGGAATAACTCCTGATCATATTATTAATGATTTTGAAAAATTTGGAACAAATCTTGTTAGTAATTGTTATTTAGAAGATAGCTATCGTTTAACCTATGAAGAAGAAGAAAAAGTAAAAAATGCAATTTTAAGAGTAAAAAATTACACAGAAACAACCTATGCTGATTTAGTCACACATTTTCAACAAGATAATAACATAGATGTCACTGGCAACTATGATTCTAAAACTGTATATAGACTTTATTATGCAAATTTAGAAAAATATAATTTAGGCTATAACAATTTAGCTAATGATATATATAAATCAATTTTATGAGAGAAAAAGAATACATTCCTTTTAAAATAGTTTCTCCTTTTTCACCAAAAGGAGATCAACCACAAGCTATTGATAAACTCGTTGATGGTTTAAATCATGATAAAAAAGTACAAGTTCTTTTAGGTGCTACTGGAACAGGAAAAACTTTTACTATGGCAAATGTAATTCAAAAAACTCAATGTCCAGCTTTAGTATTAGTTCATAATAAAACACTTGCAGCACAACTTTATGGAGAATTTAAAGAGTTATTTCCAAACAATAGAGTTGAATATTTCATCTCTAACTTTGATTTTTATCGTCCAGAAGCTTATTTACCTAAATCAGATACATATATAGAAAAAGAAGCCGTAATTAACGACGAAATCGAAATGATGCGTTCTTCAGCAGTAAATTCAATTTTATCCAGAAAAGATACAATAGTAGTCGCTTCAGTAGCTTCAATATTTGGTTTAACTGATCCTGATGAATATTCAAATTTAACAGTTGATTTTCGTCGTGGTGAAAAAATTGATATAAGAGAAATTCAAGCAAGACTAGTTGATGCACAATATACAAGAAATAATATGTCCTTAACACCTGGAACCTTCCGCTTACAAGGAGATATGTTAGAAATAGCTCCTTATAATCAAGGTGAAAATTGTCTAAGAATTTATTTAGACTTGGATTCTAAAATAGAAGAAATTCAAGAAGTTAAACTTACCACAGGAGAATTTGTAGCAGACTTAGAATATAGTATGGTATTCCCTGCTGATGAACATGCTTCTTCTTATAATCGCATTAAGCAAGCAATACCTAGAATAAAAGAAGAATTAAAAGAAAGATTACATGAATTTAATGAGCAAGGTAAACTATTAGAAGCTGAAAGACTAGATCAAAGAACTAGACATGATTTAGAATCTTTAGAAGAATTTGGCACTTGTAGAGGAATTGAAAATTATTCTCGACAAATTGAAAATAGAAAAAAAGGTGAACCTCCTTTTTGCTTATTAGATTATTTAAGTGATGATTATATTATTTTTGTAGATGAATCTCATGTTACTATTCCTCAAATTTCTGGAATGTATAATGGTGATCAAGCAAGAAAACAAGTTTTAGTAGATTACGGATTTAGACTACCTTCTGCTTTAGATAATAGACCTTTAAAATTTGATGAATTCTTTAGTAAAGTCCATCATATGATATGTACTTCCGCTACCCCTGGTGACTGGGAATTAAAAGAAGCACATGGTGTCTCTGCTGAACAGATTATTAGACCTACTGGTTTACTAGATCCTAAAATTGAAGTAAGATCAAACAAAAACAATCCTGTCTATGATTTATTAACTGAAATTAATAAACGTATAGAAAAAAACGAACGAACACTAGTATGCACTTTAACTATTAATGATGCTGAAAACTTAACAGACTTTTTCAAACAAAAAGGTCTAAAAGTCGCTTATTTACAGCACGAAATTAAAACCATGGAAAGAACTGAAATAATATATAAATTAAGAAAAGGTGATTACCAAGTTTTAGTAGGTATCAATTTATTAAGAGAAGGACTTGATATTCCTGAAGTAAGTTTAATTGCAATTTTAGATGCAGATAAAGAAGGGTTTTTACGTTCCACTCGTTCATTAATTCAAATTGTTGGTAGAGTAGCAAGAAATGATCATGGTTTAGTCTTAATGTATGCTGATTCTATTACTAAATCAATGGATGAAACAATTAAAGAAACTAATAGAAGAAGAGAAATTCAAAATAAATACAATATAGAACATCATATAATTCCTAAGACAATTCAAAAACCTTTAGTAGAACCTATAAGAATGATATCTACTAATAAGAAGATTGATAAGCCTCAAGGAAAATTAACAAGAAGTGAAAAAGTTAAATTAATTGCTCAATTAGAAAAAGCCATGAAAAAAGCAGCAAGTGAACTTGATTTTGAACAAGCTGCTTTACTTAGAGATGAAATTTTAGAATTAAAAGCAGATAACTAATAAAAAGCTGGAACAAAATCTAGAAGAATTTATACCATTATTCTTATAGATTTCATTGCCAGCTTTTTTAAAATCACACTAACAAGCTAAAACTTCAAATTATAAACATTAATTTTTAATAATAGAAACACAAGACTCATTATTAGCAAATCTAATAATATCATCATCAGTAATAGCCTTATCATTAACTATTGATAATGAATCATAATTTAAAGTCGCTTTAATAGATTCACTATTACCACGAATATAAATCGCTCTTTTACCATTATTTACTAATTTAGTATTAACTAAAGTAACAGTTTGAGTATATTTTGAATAAGTTCCATTATTTCCATTACCAACAACTAAGCAAGAAGTAGGTACTTCATTTCCAGCTCCCCAATTAGTATCTAAATACAAATCTTTACCATCATATGTTCCATTTAAGGTTAAAGTAGAGTCTCTAAAAGTTACATCCCCACCTCTAACAATAGCACTTTGTCTACCACCTTCTAATGTACTATTTTCAACAACTGTATTACATGGAACATTAACTAACAAAGCACAGGAATCTTTATCAGTAACTTTAATTTTTGAATTTTTAATTGTTAAACTACCAGTGTAAATATCTTTAGCAATAGAAGCATTAGTAGCAACACCATATATAGCAGCTTCAATATTACTATCTTCAATTAATACATTAAAACCATTAGATGATTCATTTTCATCTTTTGTATTAGCAGAAATTGTAGCAAAGGTGCCAGTGGTTTTTATATTCATTTTCTTCAAGACTAATTTACCTTTAGAAAATACAGCTAAATCAGCATTAACACCAGTCCTACCAGTAAAATTAATTGAACCATTAGAAAGAGTTAAAGATTTATTTTCATAAATATTTGTAGCATTTGTAGAAGAACATTCAATAGTATTTCCATTTAAATCTAAGCTTAAATTTGCAATTTTGCTTGATTTATCAACAAATGTTTTATCTTTCGAAATACTAATATTTACATTTTCTTCTAATTTAAAACATAGATCACTAACACCTTCTATTATAGAAATATTATTAAATTCATATTGGCTTTTAATAACTATAGGGTCTGTAGTAGTACCACTACCACTACCACTAGTAAATGAAGGTAAATTTTTATTTTCTTCGCCACTTACATATTTACCTTTTTCATTTAAAATTAAATTAGTATAAGGTTTACCTTTATAATAACCAATTGATAACTTAGTATAATCAAAATTAACAATTTTTGAAGGTGAAATAGTTTCATTATCAATAGTTACTTGAGTAGGATAATATTCTTTATTTGAAACAGGTCCTAAATGAGTAACTCCATTAGAATAAATCATCTTACAAATAACATATGGAGAAAATGAATAATGATAATTTCCACTATTAGTATTAACATAAACACTTCCAGCTTTTAAATTAGAAGAACTAGTTACTTTTTCACCATTTACAGTTTGATTTTTTACATTAATTATATATTCACTAAAATCACAAAGAGAAATAGGTTCTTTTTTAACATTAAACCATGCACCAAACTCAATTGTAGAAATAAATTTCTTTTTTGTATTAATAAATGTATTATTTTCTAAATTGAAAGTACCATTAACAGCAGTTTTATTATATTGGGCAAACATAAGAGCTTGTGTAGATGAAGAATTAAATTCATTATCTTTTAAATTGGCAACAAAATTATTTTCGGTTCTTTGAATTGCAAAAATTTGGGCGGAATATAATTTTGAATTTAAAATATTAAATTCCTCTAATTTACCTTCATTAACTAAGGATATTAAGCTACTAACATTATCAAAACAACTTTCATTATTACTAACATTATCTAAAGTAACTTTTCTAGTTCTTTCTCCAGATAAATAAATATAATTTGTAATTTCATTTTCAGCTTCAAATGTGGCATTAAATAAAGTATTTTTAATTTCTAGATTTTCAATATTGAAATTTAAATATTTATCTATTTGTGAATTTATAGTACTTGTAAAAGATAAATTATCTATTAAGACATTTTTACCTTTAATAATTGTAGATGGAGCAATTGTAACACTAGATTTTTCAGTATTATTACTTTGCATAATAATATCAGCATTTTTATCACCAATAGTATTAACAGTTGTTAAGTCAACACCATTTGCTATTTTTAAAATATTCTTTCTATCAGAATAATATTCTGCATCTGTTAAATCATTAGCAGAGTTAACAAAAATAGTATTTGCAAAATCAACTCTAACAACATAACCACCTGCTACAATTGTAGTAGTAAATGTATTTAATTCATTATCACTATCTACAGCTTGATTTCCATTATTATCAATAACATACCATTTGTTAATAATTTCATCACCATGATAAGTAAATACAACTTTATCACCAACTAAACCACTACCAATAGATGGAGTAATATATCCAGACTCTAATGGAAGGATCGTATTAGACCAAGCTGTTAATCCATTATCGCCCTTAGGACCTTGAGCTCCTGTTTCGCCTTGATCACCTTTTGG